>Ga0182016_10002645_pt1 | contig 20875 bp, 17 predicted proteins | sample 712S2MmetaG_FD_120491 | JGI IMG/M metagenome (GOLD analysis project Ga0182016, IMG submission 120491) | Permafrost microbial communities from Stordalen Mire, Sweden - 712S2M metaG | ecosystem: Environmental > Terrestrial > Soil > Wetlands > Permafrost | place: Sweden: Stordalen | collected... | reverse complement strand
GCCTACTGGCTTTACATCGATGGCATCTCGACCGTGCAGATCATGGCCACCGATTTCGGCGCCAAGCTCGGCTTCTCATCATCGGCCCTGCTGCAGGCGCTGCTGCTGGTGCAGTTCATCGCCTTTCCGTTCGCACTGCTGTTCGGCAGGCTGGGGGATCGCATCGGCACCAAGCGCGCGATCTACCTGGGGCTCGCCGTCTTCGTTGCCATCACGATCTACGCCTACTTCATGCAATCGGAATGGCAGTTCTACGTGCTCGCCGCGGCCTTCGGCACGGTGCAGGGCGGCGTGCAGGCGCTGTCGCGCTCCTATTTTGCATCTCTGATTCCGCGCGAACGCGCTGGCGAGTACTTCGGCTTCTACAACATGCTGGCGAAATTCGCCGCCGTTCTGGGTCCCCTGGTCATGGGCGTGGTCGCCATCACCACCGGCAACCAGCGCCTCTCGATCCTCGCCTTGGCGTTCTTCTTCGTGGTCGGGGCGTGGCTGCTCTCGCGCGTGCCCGACGGCGCGCGCGCCGTGGTCAGCGCCTGATCCTGGCGGCGAACAGGCGCACGGCGCGCTCGAATCGCTGCAGATCCGAGGTGGTGCATGTCGCGCCATAGCGCAGCTGCGCATACTGCCGGGCGAGCGGTCGCAGGGTGGCGGCAAGTCCAGGACTTTCGCCGGCAATGCGTTCGCCGTAGGCGATCGGGCCTTCGTGCGGGGCACGGGGCGAAGCCACCCGTTTGAGCGCGCGTTCGAGTATTCGCCAGGCCTGGGTCAATGGATCGCGCGGTTTACCCTGCGGGCTCTGACGTCCGCGCCACGCCAGCAGCGAGAGCCACAGCGTACCGCCGGCGGCGAGAATCCCCACCAGCGCTTCGTAATCCCGATCGCGAAGGCCAAGTGAGCCGAGCAGATCGAGCTGGCGCTCCATATTGAAATTGACGATCTGGTCCTGCCACCACGAATTCATGGCCTGCCAGACCTGGACCGTGGCCGCGATCCAGGGCGCCCCATGTGCACGCCTCCCCGAACCATCGGCAGCGGCCACCGCATCGTCCATGTCGTTGTGGAGCTTGTCGGGCGCGATCACCGCGGTCGGGTCCACACGGGTCCAGCCCACCCCATCGAGCCAGACTTCGGTCCAGGCGTGCGCATTGGATTGTCGTACCAGCAGATAACCACCGATGCGGTTCCACTCGCCGCCCAGGTAGCCGGTGACGACATGCGCCGGCACGCCGCCAGCTCGCATCAGGGTTGCGAACGCGGAGGCATAGTGGCCGCAAAATCCCTGGTGCGTATCGAAGAGCAGATCATCGATCGAATTCGCACCGAGGGTGGCCGGCGTCAATGTGTATTCGAAGCCGTTGTTCTGCAGATAGTCGAGCACGGCCTGCACGTAGGCATGATCGTCGTGGGCGGCGGCGCGCAGTTGATGCGCCAGCTCGATGCTGCGCGGATTCCGGTCCCGGGGCAGCGCCAGGTCGAGCCGCCGCACGGGCAGTGGCAGCGCATCGGTATTGCGATGGCGTGGTGAGGATTCGAGTCGGTAGCTGATGGCGCTGTCGGTGGGCTTGGAGGCGATGAGCTGATCGTCGAAATTGCGAAAGCCAAGCGATGTGTCTGAGGGAGCGCCGTGCGGCATGTCAAGTGCAACCAGGGCGCCGTGAGTTCCCGGTTCGAGGATGATTTGATAGCGATAGTCCGGACCTGCGAATTCGAGCGCCAGCGGCTCGCCGAAATTCCGCTGGGCTCGCCGCCACGTCGTGCCGTCGAAGGTGTGCAGCACCATGCCCCGCCAGTAGCGATCTTCGCGGCGTGGTAGCGCCGTGTCGAAACGAGCCCGCAGTGCCGGCTCGTCCGATTGAATCAGCTTTCCTATGCTTCCCGGATCCATCTGATCGCTGAGGCCGGTCACCGCCTCATCCTCCTTGGGAACGGTCCAGAGCGAGCCGGGCAGACGCGGAAAGAACAGAAACAGCAGAACCGCGAGCGGCAGCGCCAGCAGCAGACTGCGCGCTGATGAGCGCAGCAGCGATCGGCCTTCGGGGGGCGTCTCCCCGGCGCCCAGGGCGTACAGTGCCGTGGACAACAGCCATAATTCGCCGGCATAAAATGGCATCAGCCAGAGCGATTGCGCGCCAAGGCATGCCGCCAGCAACAGAAAGAGCGCGGTGCCGAGCACGATCAGCCAATCGCGTTGACGCTGCGTTTCCATCAGCTTGATGGCCGCCATTGCCACCAGCAGACTCGCGCCGGCATCGAGCCCATTGAGAGTTCGAAAGCTGATCAACACCGCCAGCGTCAATACCACGACGACGGCAATGCGCGCCGCGCGACCCGGAAGGCGCGAGGGCTGCTGCGCAGCCCAGATTCGCCAGGCCGCCGCGCCCGTGGCGAGCGGCAGGCACCAGAGCGCGACATGGCCGACGTTCAGAATTACCGCGCACAGCAGGCCCGCCAGCACCCAACGCTGCGTGGCGATCGGCACATTCCGCGGCGCGGCCGGTGGTGGCTCGGCACCCTTCGGTGTGAGTGGGGTGTCTTTCACGCGGGTTCGTACAGCGCCAGGGCTTCGAGGCAGTGGCGCCGTTGCGCGAGTCCATGTCCGGCCGCGACCGACCCCTGCTTGAGATCGAGCGCGTAACTCTCGCCGCGCCGCTCGCATTCCAGCACCCAATCGGCGATCTGCGAGAGCGCGCGCTCGAGCGGCAGGTCATGCAGCGTGTCCAGTCCCAGCACTCGTTGCGCGCCGGCGGGCGCATCGTAGTGCGCCACCATCAACGGTGCGCCGCGGGCGTAGGCCTTCCACGCTACGCGCCGCAGCGGGTCGCTGTCGCGGTAGGGTCGCAGCCAGGCCCATTCCTCCTCGCCGCTCAGACGGCGCTCGCGCTCACTGTGCTGCGTCAGTCCTACCGCCGGCGGCAGCGGCCGCTGGCGAATGGGCGCCGGATAGATCAGCGCCTCGAGCGGCATATGCAGCCAGGTCCACGCGCGGAATAGCCCCAGCGGCGCATCGCTCGAGATCTGCAGCCGGTCGATGCGCTGGCGCCCGCGGGATAATGCCTGGTAGCGCACGCTTACCAGGCAGGCACTGTGGGGTGCGACTTCGAAGAATTTTGGTGCAACCTCGGTCGCGCGCACGCGCAGCGAGCGGCGCGTGGTTGAACCCGCATTGTAGAAGCCGACCTGTAACTCGCCATGGCCGTGCGCAAAGGCCGATTCGACCTGCGCGCTGCTGATCGTCAGGCCGTTGAGCGAACCGTGGCATTCATACATGGTCACCAGCGCGAAGCCGACGAGCTGGAAGCACAACAGCAGCGCGAGGCTGTTCTGATAGTTGAGCCCGGCCAGGAACATCACGAACAGCAGCAGGAACGCCACCAGGCCGGCACGGGTCGGGAGAATGTAGATTCGTCGCGACTGCAGCGTCAGCGGCGCGTGGTCCTCCCCCTGGCGGGACCGCGCCCACGCCGAGACGGCGCGCTCGAGCCTCGCCCGGGGTTTAAACCGGGACCGGGACGGCGCGGATAAGCTCATCGGCGATCTCGGTACCGCGCTCCGCGGCCTCACCTTCGAGCGCGACCAGCCGATGTGCGGCGATGGCGGGAAATACTTTCTGAATGTGTTCCGGCAGTACCGCCGCATCGCCCATGACCAGCGCCCAGGCCTGCGCGGCGCGCAGCAGCCCCTGGGCTGCGCGCGGCGACAATCCGAGCGGCAGCTGTGCGCGCGTGCGCGCCACGAGGGCCTGCAGATAGTCGAGCAGCCTCGGCGAGACGTGGATATTGCGCGCCTCGCGCTGCAGGGCGATCACTTCAGTGGGGCCGAGCACGCGTGGCGTGTCCTGCAGCAGCTCGCGCCGCTCGCCCTGTACCAGCACGCGCCGTTCGGAGGCCGGGTCCGGGTAGCCCAGACTCACGCGCATCAGGAACCGGTCGAGTTGCGACTCGGGCAGGCCGTAGGTTCCGATCTGCTCGTGAGGATTCTGCGTCGCGACCACGAAGAAGGGATCGGGCAGGCTGTAGGTGACGCCATCGATGCTGACCTGGCGCTCCTCCATGGCTTCAAGCAGCGCGCTCTGCGCTTTGGGACTGGCGCGATTGATTTCATCGGCCAGCAGCAGCTGCGTGAATACCGGTCCGCGCCGGAACTGGAACTTGTTGGTGTTGCGATCGAAAATCGAGATGCCGACGATGTCGGCGGGCAGCATGTCGCTGGTGAACTGCAGTCGCGACCATTCCAGGCCGAGTACGCGCGCCAGTGTCTGCGCCAGCGTGGTCTTGCCGACGCCGGGGACGTCCTCGATCAGCAGGTGCCCGCGGGCGATCAGGCAGGCCAGGCACAGGCGTACCTGCGCACCCTTGCCGAGGATGACGCGCTCGATAGCGGCGATGGTCGAGTTGAGATTGCTCATGTGACCGCCAATGCGCGTACCTGCTCAATGTGACGCGCCAGTCCGGCACGGGTGCGTTCGAAATCGGCGAGCCTCTGGCGTTCCTGCACCACCACCTCGGGCGGCGCGTTGTGCACGAAACTATCATTGGCGAGTTTGCCGCGGGCCTTGTTGAGTTCCTGCTCGATCTTTTGCACGCGCCGCTCCAGGCGTTGCAGTTCGCTGGTCGGCTCTATCAGCCCCTGCATCGGCACCAGCAGCGACAGCTCGCCAACCACCGCGGCCGCGGCCGGCGGGGGCGTTTCACCTGAGCCCAGCGCGCGCACGCTCTCCAGACCGGCCAGATGTGCCAGCAGCGCCCGATGCTGCTGCGCCAGGACCAGGTCGCGTTCGCCGGCATGTTGCAACAGCAAGGGCACGCGGCGCGAGGGCGCGATATCCATCTCGCCGCGGATCTGGCGGATTCCGAGTACGGCCTGCATCACCCAGCTCACCTCGGCTTCCGCCGCCGCATCGGCCGGGAAATCCGCGGGATTTGGCCACGGCGCCACGACGATGCTTTGCCCCGCGACCCCGGCCAGCGGCGCGATGCGCTGCCAGATCTCCTCGGTGATGAAGGGCATCAGCGGGTGCAGCAGGCGCAGCAGCGTTTCGAGCACCTGCGCGAGCGTGGCGCGCGTTGCAGCCGCGGCCGCGGCATCCTGCGACTGCAGCACGGGTTTTGCGATTTCCAGATACCAGTCGCACAATTCGTACCAGGCGAATTCGTATACCGCGGTCGCCGCAAAATCGAAGCGATAGTCGCGGAAGGCGGCATTGACAGCCGTGATCGCCGCTCCCAGTCGCGAGCGGATCCAGCGGTCGCCAATGGCGGCGGTTGTGCGGGCGGCGGTTGTGCGGGCGGCGGTTGTGCGGGTGGCGGGCGCCGGCGAGTCCGTGTTTTCCCACGCCATGAGCACGAAGCGAGCCGCATTCCAGAGCTTGTTGCAGAAGTTGCGATAGCCGGCTACGCGTCCCAGGTCGAACCGGATATCGCGGCTCTGGGTGGCAAGCGAGGCGAATGTAAAGCGCAACGCATCGGTGCCATAGGCTGGAATCCCGTCCGGAAATTGCTTGCGCGTGGCCTTCACGATGCCGGCTGCCAGGTGCGGCTGCATCAGACCGCTGGTGCGTTTGGCCAGCAGTCCGGCTAAGTCGATACCGTCGATGATATCGAGTGGATCGATGACGTTGCCCTTGGACTTGGACATCTTCTGGCCTTCCGCATCCCGGACCAGGCCGTGGATGTAGACCTCGCGAAACGGTACGTCGCCCATGAATCGCAGACCGAGCATGATCATGCGGGCGACCCAGAAGAAAATGATGTCGAAGCCGGTCACCAGCACATCGGTCGGGTAGAACCGCGCGAGCTCCGGAGTCTGCGCCGGCCACCCGAGGGTGGAGAACGGCCACAGGCCCGAGGAAAACCAGGTATCGAGAACGTCCTCGTCCTGGCGCAGCACCACCTCGCGGCCGTGTCGCGCGCGTGCCGCCGACGCCGCCGCCGCCGCGCTGCGCGCCACGAAAATATTGCCCTGCTCGTCGTACCAGGCGGGGATCCGATGGCCCCACCAGAGCTGGCGGCTGATGCACCAGTCCTGGATGTTGCGCATCCATTGATAGAAAGTCTTGTCCCAGTTCGCGGGCACGAACTTCACGCGCCCGCTTTCGACCGCTGCCGTAGCCTCGGCGGCCAGCGGTGCCACGCTGACATACCACTGCAGGGTCAGATAGGGCTCGATCACCGCTCCCGTGCGATCGCCGCGGGGGGTCATGAGCTTGTGCGGCTCGATCCGTTCGATGAGGCCGTCGCGTTCGAGCTCTTCGACGATGCGCGCCCGGGCATCGAAGCGATCCAGGCCGCGGAAACGTTCGGGCACGAGCGCATTGAGGTGCGCGTCGGGCGTGAAAATGTTGATCAGCGGCAACCCATGACGCTGCCCGACCGCATAGTCGTTGAAATCATGAGCCGGCGTTATCTTGACGCAGCCGGTCCCGAAGGTCGGGTCAACGAAGCTGTCGGCGATGATGGGTATCTCACGCCCGGCCAGCGGCAGCCGGACGCGGCGTCCGATCAGGTGACGGTAGCGCTCGTCCGCCGGATTCACGGCCACGGCACTGTCGCCGAGCATGGTTTCCGGACGCGTGGTTGCCACGATGACCCAGGAGGGACCGCTATCGCCGTCGCTCTTGCCGTCGCCTTGGGCGCCGCTGAGCGGATAGCGCAGATACCAGAGCTTGCCTTGCTCTTCCTCGGACAGCACTTCCAGGTCCGACAAAGCCGTGCGCAGCACGGGGTCCCAGTTGACCAGGCGTTCGCCCCGATAGATGAGTCCCTGCTCGTGCAGCCGCACGAAAGCCTCCGTGACCGCCTGCGACAGCTCCGGATCGAGCGTGAAGCGCTCGCGCGACCAATCCACGGAGGCACCCAGCCGCCGCATCTGTCGCGAGATCGTTCCGCCGGATTGTTCCTTCCAAGCCCAGACTCGTTCGACGAACGCCTCGCGTGTGAGGTCCGTGCGGCGCTTGCCCTCGGCGTTGAGCATGCGCTCGACCACCATCTGGGTGGCGATGCCGGCATGATCCGTCCCCGGCTGCCACAGGGTGGCGGCACCCTGCATGCGATGCATGCGCGTCAGCGCGTCCATGATCGTGTCCTGGAACGCGTGCCCCATGTGCAGCGTGCCCGTGACGTTCGGCGGCGGAATCATGATCGCGTAGCTGCGCGCACTTTGGCCGGGTGCAAAATACCCAGCCGCTTCCCACTGCCGATACAGGCGCTGTTCGATTTCGGCGGGCGAGTAGACTTTATCCATCAGGGGTCTGTGGCCGACTGTTAAACCCCTATTATAAGGCTATAACGGGGCGTCCTCTCCGGCCAAGTTGTGCGTCGCGGGCGTGACGCCTCGGTCGCGATACTGGCGAAAACGGGCGCGCCCGGCCTGCCGCCGCGCTTCCTGGGCATCGATGACCTCGGCGACGCTCGCGGCGTGGGCGACCGAGGACGGAATTGAGGTCCCCAGATTGATGAGTGTCCCGTAGGCCTGCTGCGGCTGGGCGTCGCACCCCACCAGCACCGGCGTGTCCTGCCACTGTGCCTCGCTCTGAAAGATCTCGTGCGGCACGAATGCGCGATCGGCGAAGGTCCAGAGCAGCTCGTCGAAGCGCTCGAGCATATGCGGCTCGTCCAGCCACACGAACACGCGTTCGCCGGCAAGATAGGCGCGCTCGGCGATGCGGCAGCCGACTTTGAGGCGGGGTCGCTCCTCGATGCCGGATAGCACGTAGAAGTCGACGTGTTGCGAGGCGCTCGGCCGCGGCGCGGTCACGCCGGAGTCAACCGCCCGCGCGTCGGGTCAGGAAATCTCCCACCAGCGAGATCGGGCGGCCGCTCGCGCCCTTGGCCGCGCCTCCATGCCAGGCCGTGCCGGCGATGTCCATGTGCGCCCATTTGAGCCCTTGCGTGAATTTTCCGAGGAATGCCGCTGCCGTGATCGCGCCGCCTTCGCGGCCGCCGATATTCGCCATGTCGGCGAAATTGCTGCGCAGCTGATCGGCATAGTCCTCGGTCAACGGCAGCTGCCAGGCGCGGTCATCGGTGCGCGCCCCGGCTTCCACCAGTTCGCGCGCGAGCGCATCGTCATTGCCCATCACACCGGTGAAGTGATTGCCCAGTGCAATGACGCAGGCTCCCGTCAAAGTCGCGAAGTCGACCACGACTTCCGGGTCGAAGCGACGCGCGTAGTTCAGCGCGTCGCAGAGGATCAACCGGCCTTCCGCATCCGTGTTGAGGATCTCGACCGTCTGGCCCGAGGCGCTGGTCACGATGTCGCCGGGCTTGATGGCACGGCCGGAAGGCATGTTCTCGCACGTGGGGATGAGGCCGACCACATTGAGCTTGAGCTCGCTGCGCGCGGCAAAGTCGATGGCCGCCAGCACCGTGGCCGCACCGCACATGTCGAACTTCATTTCGTCCATGTTCCCGGGATCTTTCAGCGATATTCCGCCGGTATCGAAGGTGACGCCCTTGCCCACGAGCACCACCGGCGCGCGATTGCGCCGCGCGCCGCGATACTCGAGCACGATGAAGCGGGGTGGCTCCTCGCTGCCGCGTGTGACGGCCAGGAAGCAGCCCATCTTGAGGCGGCGAATGGCCGCCTCATCGAAGATTCGCACCCGCAGGCGGCGCCGATAGCTGCGCTCGAGTTCGCGCGCCTGCGCGGCAAGGTAGCGCGGCGTGCAGACATTCGCCGGCAGGTTGCCAAGATTTCGCAGCAGCCGCGAGCTTTCCGATACCGCGGCGCCGGCGGCAAGACCGCGACGCACAGCGCTGAGTGCGCCGCTGGTCACCGGGCCGCACAGCACCCGTGCCAGGGCGGGCGGGCGGGGTTTGCGAGCGGACTTCAGGTCGTTGACGCGGTAGAGGCTCGTGCCGGTAATCTCCGCCACGGACCGGCCGAAGTAAAAGTCGTCGAGCTCGCGCCCACCGGGCGGCTCGAGCGACAGTGCCGCGGAAGCGACGCGCGTGCGTGTCAGTGCCGTGATGGCGTGGACGAGCGCGCGGCGCCAGGCGCGGCGGTTGTACTGCGCTTTGCCCCCGACGCCCACCAGCAGCAAACGCGCGGCCTTGATGGCGACGGGCTCGGTCAGCAGCAGCGTCTCACCGGCGCGGCCCGAGAAGTCGCCGCGCGACAGCAGTGCGCGAATGCGTCCGCGCATCGCACGGTCCACCGCCTGCGCTTCCAGCCCAAGCTCGCCGCGCTCAAAGACGCCCACTACCAGGCAGTCGCATCGCTGATCGGCTGCTTTGCGACTAAAGGCTTCGAATCGCATCTGATTAATCCTTGTTAGCCTGCTATATATTTGTAAACTCACCGGCCGCTCCAGCGCATGGCGAGTTTCCATTGGAAGTGTAGCTGAAGCCGGCTTGAGGAAAAGGGCCTTTGCAAATACTGCAGCGCTACATGCTTCGGGAAATGACCGTGAATTTTCTCGGCGTTACGCTGGTTTTGTTCGCGATTCTCTTTATAAACCAGGTCGGGACGGTGCTGGCGCGGGCTGCGCAGCTGCAGTATCAGAGCGGCTTCGTGCTGGAATTGATCGGCCTCGGGGCAGCCCAGAACTTCGCGTTGCTATTACCGATAGGTCTCCTGCTCGGCATCGTGCTCGCCTTCGGACGCTTCTATCACGACAGCGAAATGGCCGCCGCGCAGGCCTGCGGCGTCGGGGTGGTCCGGGTGGCGGCCGCGGTCTGGCTGCTGGCGTTGCCCACCACCGCCCTGATCGTGCTGATCAATTTCGAACTGGCGCCGCGTGCGGCCGCGGCCGAGGCGGCGATGCGCGATGAAGCGGTGCGCGCGAGCGTCACGGCGCCGCTGGCGCCGGGCAAGTTCCGCAGCTTCGCCGGCGGTCGCATCGTGGTCTATGCGCGGGCAGCCGAACCCAATGGCGATCTGGCCGGCGTCTTCGTCAAGCGCAGCGACGGGCTTCGAATCGAGACCACGGTGGCAAGCCGGGCGCACTACTCACTGTCCAGTGACGGCCAGAGCGAGACCATCACGCTCTACGACGGACAACGCCTCGAGGGTATTCCCGGCGGCACGCGCTACCGCATCATGCGTTTTGACGAACAGTTGATCCCGATCCGCACCCCCGAGAGCGCGCGGCGCGCGCAGCGCGTGGATGAGATCAGCACCGCGCAGCTGCTCGAGAGCAGTGATCCGAAACTGCGTGCTGAGTTCCAATGGCGCCTCGGCCTGCCGGTCATGACGCTGGTGCTGACGGCCATGGCCGTGCCGCTCGGCCGGCTGCGTCCGCGCCAGGGTCGCTATGCCCACGTCTGGATTGCCGTGCTGGTATTCGCGCTCTACGCCAACATCGCACTGGCCGGCCGCACCTGGCTCGCGCGCGGCAAGACGCCGCAGGAACTCGGGCTGTGGTGGGTGCATGGCTTGTTTCTGCTCGCCGCCGTGGCGGCGTTCCTGTTGCCGAAGCTCAAGCGCAGCTGGGGCGCGCGGCGCCGCACTTCGTGACGCTGCTCGATCGCTACATCGCCCGGACGCTGCTGTCGACCGTCGCGCTGGTCATGGCCGTGCTGGCTGTCCTCGGGACTCTGTTCGTCTTCATCGGCGAGCAGGGCGATGTCGGCGTCGGGCATTACGGCATGCTCGATGCATTGGCGTATGCGGCCATGTCGGTACCGCAGTTTGCGCTCGAGTCGTTTCCCGCCGGGGCGCTGGTGGGTGCACTGCTCGGGGTCGGCGTGCTGGCCCGGAGCCACGAACTGACGGTCATGCGTGCCTCGGGCATGTCGAAGCCGCGGCTGGCGGCGGCCGCGATGATCAGTGCGGGCCTGCTGATCGGCGTGGCGCTGCTGATTGGGGAATTTCTGGCGCAGCCCCTGGCTCAGCTGGCGGATGAGCGCAAGGCGTTCGCCAAGTATTCCAACATCAGTTTCGCCGGCGCCGGGGGCGCCTGGATCCGCGACGGCGACACGATCCTGAATGTACAGGGTCGCTCGAGCGTGGCGGAATTCGGCGGCATGCTCATATTCGATCTGGCCGCGGATAATCGGCTGGCGGCCGTCGGCCACGCCGAACACGCGCGCGCGCTCGGCGCGCAGTCCTGGGAGCTGGAGGGTTATGCCGAGTCCCGTTTCACCGATCATTCGGTCACGAGCCTGCAGTCCTCGAGACGCGATCTTCACACGGCTGCCGGCACCGAACTGCTACAGCTTGCCATCAGCGACCCGGCCGAGCTGGCACTGCACACGCTGTACTCGGCCATACGGCACCTGCGCGACAATAATCTGGATGCCAAGCAGTACGTATTTGCGTTCTGGGCGCGCCTCGCGCGCACCGCAGGCATCCTGGCTGCGGTGCTGTTCGCATTGCCATTCGGGTTCGGCGCCCTCAGGTCCGCCTCGCTGAGTGCACGCATGACGCTCGGTCTGGCGCTCGGGCTGGTCTATTTCTTCATGCAGCGCATGGTGGAGAGCGGAACGCTGGTGTTCAACCTCAACCCGCTGCTGCTCGCATGGGTGCCGACACTGATGCTGTCGATGGCGGCTCTGTTGATGTTCTGGCGCGCGCGTTAGCTGCGCCGCGCTGGCGCCCGCTGGCGCCCGGGAGCCTAGTGCCAGTCGCTGCGGCGCGCTTTGGATTCGGCCGCCGCATCCAGGGCTCCGCCGGTCGTACGGTCATTGATGATCGCGAGCAGCGGGGCCGGGGGGGCCGAACTGGACAGTCGAAACAATTGCGCGCTGCCGGTAGTGGCCACGGCTTCCGTGCCAAGCAGGCTCAACACGCGCCAGTGCTGCTGCTCGCGGCACGCAAGCCCCGCCATGGGGTGGCCGTTGTCGAGGGTGAAGCTGCGGCAATAGCCTCCAGCCTTGGCGTGGAAGCTCTGGCCGACGCGCACCGCCGTCGAGGTGGGCGTAACACCCGTGAGCTGCTCATTCAGCGAACGATTCAGCAGTCCGCCGGCAATCAGGGCGCCACCGCGGTATTCGACCGGCACCTCACTGGCCAGTAGGCGCTGGAGCAGCAATCCCGCCCCGACGCCGGCGAGCAGGCTGACAGCGATGACGATGGTCGCACGCCGCGGGATGGACAGGCGCCGACGCTCGGGCCGTCGGGCCCGCGCGGCGCGCACGCGCGCCAAATCAATGACCTGGGCCGGACCTGCGGGTTCCACGGATCGGGCGCCATTGACGGCTCGCCTCGGCGCCGGCTCGCGCAGAATGCCCTCGAAGACATTGTGCAGGCGCCCTCGGAGGGCCCGTTGCTGCGCCACACGCTGGGCCACACGCGCGTCCTGGGAAATGGCCTTCTCGACCTTGGCACGGCCGGCCTCGTCCAGTTCTCCGTTGACATAAGCCGTCAACAGCTCGTCGGGAATGTGGGTGGTCATGCAACGACTCCCGGATCAGCGCGTCCGGCAACGCGCTAATAATCTGCGCGCCCCCGGTGAAGGGCAAGTCCCCACAACCGATCGCGACAGTCTCCTACCCGCGATAGCGTTCAAGGCGACTGCCGGGTGGGCGCCGCGATGCGGAAACTGCGGCTCACCAAATGTGTTCACGTTAGGCAAGGGGATTAAGCTATGAAAGTTGCAGTGTGGCTGATGATGGCCGCTCCGGTTCTGGCCTTCGCGGCGAGTGGCGATCTGGATAAATCGTTTTTCAAGGACGCCGCGGAAGGGGGCATGGCGGAAGTCAATGCCGGGAAGCTCGCGCAGATCAAGGGCGCCAGCCAGTCGGTGAAGGATTTCGGCGCCATGATGGTCAAGGATCACAGCGCGGCGAATGAGAAGCTCGCATCGATTGCGGCCGCGCAGGGCATCAAGCTGCCCCATAGTGCCGGCATCATGCAGCAGGCCGAAGGCAAGGAGCTGAAGATGAAGTCAGGGGACTCCTTCGACAAGAGCTATATCAAAGGGCAGATAAAAGCGCACCAGGACACGGTGGAGCTGTTCCAGAAGGAAATCGATTCGGGGAAAAACGCTCAGGCGCAGCAATTCGCGAGTGCCACATTGCCGACGGTCCAGGCGCACCTGACCAGGATCAATCAGATCGCGGCTGCGGCCGGTATCGATAAATAAGCAGCTAACGCTCAGGATCGGCGCGCCGGCGCGGGCACTGCTCGCTGCCGGCGCGGTGCCGGATGCCGCGCTAGGAGCGCGCAGTCGGTCCCGGCAGTCCTACCAGCAGATCCGACAGTTCGTCGGCATGCTCTTCTTCAACCGCCAGGATGTCCTTCATGAGCCGGCTCGTGGTGGGATCGTCGTGGTCGATGTACTGGATGATCTCGCGGTAACTGTCGATGGCGATACGCTCCGCGACCAGGTCCTCCTTGATCATGTCCACCAGCGTGCTGCCCGCGATGTATTCGGCATGGCTGCGACCCGCCAGTCCTGCGGGGGAGAAATCCGGTTCGCCGCCTAATTGCACGATGCGCTCGGCAATCCTGTCGGCATGCCCCTGCTCCTCGTTCGAGTGCACCAGGAATTCATCGGCGACACTCTTGGACGCAATGCCGCGCGCCATGAAGTGATGGCGGCGGTAGCGCAATACGCAGACGAGCTCGGTGGCAAGTGCCTCGTTCAGCAGCTTCAACACCTCGGTCCGATCGGCGCGATAGCCTTCGGTGACCGCGCCTTCTTCAATGTGGCGGCGGGCGCGCGCGCGCAGTGTCTGGACGTCGGTCAGCTGGGGCTTGGCATTCATTGCAGTCACCTTATGTGGAGAGCCGCCTAGGCTAGACGTCGCCGCGGCCCGCTGCCAGCGGGCGAATCGTCGTGCAATGTAGGACTGGCGCGCCTTTGTGCTACAGAAATGCCTACTTCTGTGCCTGGCCCGATTTCACCTGATCAGGCGATGGTGGCTGTGCCACCTTGCCCTCAGCCTCGTTGATGAGCTCGGCGCAATCCGCATCTTTGGCCAGTCCCGGATCCACGAATGCGAGCACGGCGGCGAACGGTGTAGCGACGACGCCGAGCGCCGCAGCGGCGGCCCCCTGTTTGATCAGTGCTGGCGTTGAAAGTCCGACAGAAGGATGACGCAGCGTGCCGCGCACATTGATCGGCGCGCGCAGCCGATCGAAGCGCGGCTTCTTTGGTTCACCCTTGAGATTCAGATCCAGCTTCTCATCGCCGAAAGTGATCTTGCCGTCGCCGGTGACGATCACGTCAGGCGTATCGACCAGCAGGTGCTGGACCTCGGCATCGCCGTCTTTGAGCGCAAACTCGGCCACGCCGCAGCGGATCGGCACTGTCTGCTGTTTGTCCGTCAGCAGCAGCCCGAGTCCGCGAACCACATCGATGCCGGCCAGTTCTGCGAATGCCTTGCGCATCTGCGCCTGGGATATCACGGCGCTGAGCGTGCCATTGGCACCGGCAAAGATGGCATGCACGGAATTACCGGTACCCTCGATGCGCAGACGTCCCTCCATCACTCCCTGCAGCGGCGGGTCGTTTGAATTCTTGGGCTTGAACTGATCGAGACGCACATTGCTGAGGCGCAGGTCGAGATTGGTTTTGGGGGTACTGCCCTTGGTATCCAGGTGGATGGTTCCGGCCAGCTTGCCCTCGGGCAGCTCGAAATCCAGGGGATCGATGGCAAGATCGCCGTGATCGAGTTTGAGCCGGAAGGCGACGTTCTTGATGGGCACCTTCTGTGTCTGGACTGAATCGGCCTTGAAGTCGAGATTCCAGTCAGTCGACTGCAGCCGATCGAACTGGAACTCGAAGGTCGGCAGCAGTAATGGCGAAATGGGCTGCTGTTTGGGTGCTTCGAGTTGCGGCGGCGCCTTACCCTTCTGTTCGGCGCTCTGCTCCACGCCGGCGCCTACCGCCACGCCCAGATCGCCGAGGTTCAGTGAATGCGAGACGATGATCGCGGCGAGCCTGGGCCGTGCATCCTTAGCGGCCAAATCAACCGTTCCCCGCCCGTGCACATCGCTGCTGCCGATCTTGCCGGCAACGTTTTCGAATTCGATGTGGGTGCCGTTGCGATGGATGTGCAGGAACACCTGGTACGGCGGCGTCAACGGCAACGCGATACCCGTCAGATAATAGAGGTTGGCGAGATTCTGTCCCTGGACCTGCACATCGGTATCCACGGCGCCCAGATCGAACGGCTTGGCGATCGAGCCCTTGACTTTGACGCTGGATGAGCCGGCCTCGACGGCAGTCTGAAAGTCGTACGGATGGTCGAGCTGGATATCGAGCAGCGCGGCGCCCTCGAAGGTGAGCGTGAACGGCTCTTTGTTGAGCGTGCCCTGGCCTTTGAGACGAAACGGCTCGCTGCCAGCGCCCGCGCCGCCGCCGCCCGCGTTTTCGGTGGCGGCCACGGTGCCTTCGAAGCTCAGCTTGCGCTGCTCATCGTTGATCTTGAGCGAGCCGCCTCGCAGCGCGAAGTGATGCAGCGGTGGCAGCTTCGCCGGCTGCGCACTTTTAGGTTTGGGTTCGTTGGTCCCCAGGTTCCAGTTCGCGCGGCCGCTCTCATCCTCGATCAGCGAGACTTTCGGATTGTCCAGTTCGAGCGTCTGCAGCACCAGGCGCCCGATGAAAAGCTGCGACAGGACCACGGCCACGTGCATACGAGGCAGATCGACCATGTCGCCGCCACGGGTCCAATCGGGATTTCCGATGGTGAGATTCTCGACATCGACGCTGGGCGTCCACGAGAACAGATGCACACTCAATTGTCCGATCGACACCGGGCGCTCGAGATGGCGCGAGAGGATCCGGCTGACGGGCCCGCGCGCGGCATTCCAGTCCATTAAGCCGATAAGCAGGATCAACAGCACGAGGAACCCCAGCGCACCGATAAACCAGCGTGCAGCGGTCGGAATACGATGGGCAGGCGAGGCCTTCATGGCAGCGTCTCAGGTGTCAGCACAAGCAGATGCGTTGGCTGGACGCTAACTGCCGCAGCTGGGGTGGGCAGTCGGACTTATCCGATAAGCGGCGCTTCGCCAGCGCTTGGCGGGCGGGATTTGCGGAATTGGCGTGTCGGCGCAGATTCCCCGTGGGGGCGCGCACCAAGGGCCAGGATTTCCTAAGCCATTGATTAAATGGCGCTCCCTACGAGATTCGAACTCGTGTTCCAGCCTTGAGAGGGCCGTGTCCTGGGCCTCTAGACGAAGGGAGCGGTCTTAGGAGGAGGCGTTGGAAAGGCGCGGTATTATAGGGGACTACCCTGATTGCTCAAGCGGGACTCTTGATTTGAACGAAACCTTTCCGGCCACAGCGTCGGCACCGATGACAGCGTCGACATCGACGAGCGTGCAGCCACGCATCATCTCCCGCGCCGACCACAACATTTCCCGTTCCAATATCTCCGGCAACGCCGTGCGAGTGCTCTATCGGCTCAAAGAGGCCGGTTACCAGGCCTTTCTGGTGGGTGGCTGTGTGCGCGACGTGATGCTCGGGCGCCATCCAAAGGATTTCGATGTGGCGACGAACGCGCTGCCCGACCAGGTGCGCTCGCTGTTTCGCAACAGCCGCCTGGTAGGTCGACGTTTCCGGCTCGCGCACGTGGTGTTCGGGCGGGAAGTCATCGAGGTCGCAACCTTTCGGGCCGCCAGTGCCCCGCTGCCCAGCGAGGAGCCGGTCCCGCAAGCCGATCCGGAAGAGGGCGAAGCGCCGGAGCTCGATGAGGAGTCCGAGCTTGACGATGAGGCGGAACTCAACGGCATCGACCACGAGCGGGTGCTCGACACTCACGGCCGGCTGCTGCGAGATAACGTGTACGGCACCATCGACGAGGATGTGTGGCGCCGCGATTTCACGGTCAATTCCCTCTACTACAGCATTGCCGATTTTTCCCTTTGGGACTATGTCGGTGGCGCGGAAGATCTGGCGGCGCATCGGTTGCGCCTGATCGGCGATCCGGAAACGCGCTTTCGCGAGGACCCGGTGCGGATGCTGCGTGCCGCGCGATTCGAAGCCAAGCTCGGATTTGATCTGGATCCAGCGACCGCCGAGCCGATCCCGCGACTGCGATCGCTGCTGGCCGGCGTGCCCGCCGCGCGGCTGTTCGATGAGATGCTGAAGCTGTTCCTGACCGGTCACGGCGAGCGCAGCCTCGAAGTGCTGCGACAGCGACAACTATTTGGTGAACTGTTCCCCGCGGTGGAACGCTATCTGGCGGCGCATCCGGATAGTCTGATCGAGCGCCTGCTGCGCCAGGGCCTGCGCAACACCGATGAGCGCGTGGCGGCGGACAAGCCCGTGACGCCGACCTTTCTGGTGGCGCTGCTGCTTTATGGACCGATCGCGCAGGCGATCGAATCGCTGCCGCCGCAGCGATGGCACGAACTGGGGGCCATCGTCGAGGCCTGCGACCGTACGCTGCGCGCGGCCTCCACGCGCGTGACGATCCCGCGCCGCGTGGCGCTGGGAGTGCGCGAAATGTACGGACTGCAACCCCGCCTGGAACAGCCGCGAGGCAAGCGGGCGCTGCGGCTGCTCGAGCAACCGCGGTTCCGCTCGGCATTCGATCTGCTGATGTTGCGCTCCGCGCTGGGCCTTGCTCCCGCAGGCATCGCGGAATGGTGGACCCGACTGCAGGAAACCGATCCGGCGCAGCGTCTGGAAATGGTCGAGGCGCTGGCCAAGCAGCGCAGCGCGCGCCCGGATTCCAACGAACGTGGCGGGGCGCGCGAGGCTGCGGGCGCCGCGCCGGACGCTACGACGGGCGATGAGCTGCCGCGCGCCACGCACCGGCGCCGACGCCGACGCCGTCCCCGCGGCGCCGGCTGAATGCTCTGGCATCCGGCCTATGTGGGCCTGGGAAGCAATCTCGATGAACCCGCGGTACAGGTGCGGCGCGCGTTCGCCGCCTTGGCCCAGATCCCCGAGACGCGGCTGGTGCGAGCGTCCTCGCTCTATGGCTCCCGCCCCATGGGGCCGGTGCCTCAGCCGGATTTCATCAACGCTGCGGCGGGACTGCTGACGCGGCTCGAAGTGGGCGACTTTTTTGCGCATTTGCGCGCACTCGAACGGCAGCTGGGGCGGACGCCGCCGCGCGAGCGCTGGGGTCCGCGCCGGATCGACCTGGACCTGCTGGTGTTCGCGCAGCTGCGCATCGATACACCAGCGCTGCAACTGCCCCATCCCGGGATAGTGGAGCGCAATTTCGTTCTGTATCCTCTGGCCGAGGTAGCCCCCGAGCTGCCGGTGCCGGGCTGCGGACGCATCGCAGAACTGCTCGCACGAGTCAATCCCGAGGGTCTCTGGCGTCTCGAAAGCGATACTGCACACCCATGACGTCCGAGCATCCACCAGCCTCGCCGCCCCCCGCATCGCCGGCCGCCACATCGTCGGTGCCCGCTGTGCCCGCCGTGCCTGCTGTGTCTGCTGCTGCGAGTGCATCATCACAGGGGAATCCGGCGCCCACGCATCGCTTCATCGTGCTGGAAGGGCCCATCGGCGTTGGCAAGACGACTCTCGCGGGCAGACTGGCCGAGACGTTGGGAGCCGAGCTGGTGCTCGAACAGGCCGACACTAACCCCTTCCTGGAACGTTTCTATCGCAATCCGCGCGCCGGCGCGCTGGCGGCGCAGCTGTATTTTCTGTTTCAGCGCACGCAGCAGCTTTCGGCCCTGCAGCAGCACGACATGTTCGCGCCGATGCGGATCGCGGATTATCTGATCGACAAGGATCGGCTGTTCGCGCGCACGACGCTCGATGATGAAGAGTATCGCCTCTATGAACAGGTCTATGCGCGGCTCGTCATCGAGGCACCCAAGCCCGATCTGGTCATCTACCTGCAGGCGCCGGTTGATGTGCTGCTCGGACGCATCGGCCGTCGTGCGATTCCCTACGAGCAGTTCATCGACCGGCGCTATCTCGAGCGGCTCAACGATGCCTACGCGCGGTTCTTCCACGAGTACGAGGCCTCGCCGCTGCTGATCGTCAATGCCGCGGCCATCGATCCGGTGGGCAGCGAGGCGGATTTCGCCGAACTGCTGGCCGCCATCCAGCGCATGCGGCGCGGCAGGCTTTACTACAACCCACTGCGCCATGGTGCGCTGTAGACTGAAGAGCCATGTACACGCAATTACAGCTGCGCGATTCGGATCGGCCGCCGGTCACCCTCACCACGCTCGAACAAATGAAGCAGCGCGGCGAGAAGATTGCATGCCTGACCGCTTACGATGCCAGCTTCGCGGTGCTGCTTGATGCCGCGGGTGTCGATGTCGTGCTGGTGGGCGACTCACTGGGCATGGTGATCCAGGGACACGATACGACCGTGCCTGTGACCATGGATCAGATGGTGTATCACTGCGCGGCTGTCGCGCGCGGCCTGCACCGGCCCTTTCTGATGGCCGACCTGCCCTTCATGAGTTATCCGTCGCGTGAGCTGGCGCTGTCGAACGCCGTGCGGCTCATGCAGGAGGGCGGAGCGCGCGTCATCAAGCTGGAAAGCGGCAAAGGTCAGACCGACATCGTCGAGTTCCTCGCGCGCCACGATATCGCCGTGTGCGCTCATCTGGGACTCAAGCCGCAGTCGGTGCACAAGACAGGTGGATTTCGCGTCCAGGGACGGGAAGCCGAAGCCGCGCAGCGCATGCTCGAGGACGCGCTCGCGCTGGAAGCGGCCGGCGCCGACCTGCTGCTGCTCGAGTGCATTCCATCCGAGCTCGGGGGCACGATTTCGCGGGCGGTCAAGGTGCCCGTGATCGGCATCGGTGCCGGGCCCGATACCGACGGGCAAATCCTGGTCCTCTACGATGTGCTCGACATCACCTCGGGCCGCAAGCCGCGCTTCGTACGCAACTTCATGGATGGCAGCCCCTCGCCGCGGCAGGCCCTGTCGCGTTACGTACAGGCGGTGAAGTCCGGGGAGTATCCCGCTCCGGAGCACTGCTTCTAACCGCTGTCCCATGCAGACCGTCACGACTATCGAGGCGGTGCGGGCGCACGTACGGACCTGGCGTGCGGCGCGGCTGAACGTCGCTCTCGTACCCACCATGGGCAATCTGCATGCGGGCCACATGAGCCTGCTCGAGACGGCTCACGAGCGCGCCTCACGCGTCGTCGCCAGCATCTTCGTCAATCCGCTGCAGTTCGGACCTGCTGAGGATTTCGCGGGCTATCCACGCACGCTGGCCGAAGATCAGGCATTGCTGCGCGAGGCGCACTGCGATCTGCTGTTCGCTCCTTCGGTCGCCGAACTCTATCCCGACCAGGGTACCCAGCAGACCGTGGTGAGCGTGCGCGGCCTGACCGATATCCTTTGCGGACCGTTTCGTCCGGGCCATTTCGACGGCGTGGCCACGGTGGTCGCCAAGCTGTTCGGCATCGTGACGCCCGATCTGGCGGTGTTTGGCGAAAAGGATTTCCAGCAATTCATGGTCATTCGCCGCATGACACTCGATCTGGCGCTGCCCGTGGAGGTGATCGGCGCGCCGACCGTGCGTGCGGCCGATGGGCTGGCCTTAAGCTCCCGCAATCGCTACTTAAGCGCGGAAGAGCAGGCGCGCGCGCCGGCGATCTACCGGGCGCTGCTCGCCGCGGCGGACGCACTGCGGGGCGGCAGCCGCGACTACGCGGCTCTCGAGCGCCAGGGATGGCTTACGATCGAGCGGGCCGGCATGAAGCCTGATTACTTCACGATCCTCGAGGCTGATGATCTGTCCAACCCGAATGCGCAATCGATGGACTTAGTCGTGTTGGCGGCGGCCCGGCTGGGGCGCGCGCGGCTGATCGACAACTTGCGCGCCCAGGGAGGATGAATGAGGGAGGATGAATGACCGGGACCAGCTGGCTGCGTAGCGCGCTGTCGGGTCTCATCATCTGCGCCCTGGGGTCCGCGCTCAGGGCGGCGCCTGCGACTCACCCGTTCGGCTCCGCCGACCTCGTACTGCTCGAGCGCGTGTCCGATCCGCGCATCTCGCCCGATGGCCGCTGGGTGGCCTACCAGCTGCTGGAAACCGATCTGGC
>Ga0182016_10002644_pt1 | contig 20880 bp, 22 predicted proteins | sample 712S2MmetaG_FD_120491 | JGI IMG/M metagenome (GOLD analysis project Ga0182016, IMG submission 120491) | Permafrost microbial communities from Stordalen Mire, Sweden - 712S2M metaG | ecosystem: Environmental > Terrestrial > Soil > Wetlands > Permafrost | place: Sweden: Stordalen | collected... | reverse complement strand
TACATGGTAAGTAGGGGCAATCTGCCCAACGATTGAATTGCACGGCTTAACCGCCGCACCACTGGCTCCCAACGTGTCGTCGGCTACCGCTCGACAATTCTCTTTCTCCCTGACGGGCTAACCGGCTAAAGGACATCTACCCGCTGTCCTTTAGCAGAAAGAGAATTGTCGGGCGGGACGGGCTATCGCCCTTACCCGCCGACACGTTGGGGGACTGGTGTTAAGAGAAGGTGCTATCGCACCGACCACCAGCCCGCTAACGCGACAATTCGCCCGAAGGCGGAGTCACGACGGGTGTTACTTGGAGAAAGAGTCGCCGCGACTGCGGCACTGAAAATGAGCCGCGCCGAATGGCGCGTCCTTTTTTTGCCGGAACCGGCAAGTTTCGGCGTCTGGTTTAATATGCGGGATTCGCATATTCTCTGAATCTCAATCGGATTTCAAAACCAGTCGCCATTACCCCGCCGGCCTGTTCCCAAACATCCTGCCGGCGTTCAGTCTGATGACACGGGGACTTTGGGAGTGGCGACTGGTTTTGGAACCTGACGAACCAAACATAGTGATCGGAAATCGTGACGGCTACGGAAAGCCGTTGCCTTTTGGCATATCTGCCAGCGACCAGCGGCAGCATATTTACATCATCGGAAAAACAGGATCAGGAAAGACGACATTGCTCCGCAACCTGATTTTGCAGCACATCAAACTTGGACATGGCATTGGACTGATTGATCCGCACGGGGACTTGGCCGAAGAATTGTTACATCACATTCCGCCCAAGCGGGCTGACCACTTGGTATATTTTAATCCGGGTGACATTGAATTTCCAATCGGGCTTAACTTGCTCGCAAATGTCGCGCCGGATGACCGGCATCTTGTGGCATCCGGCATCGTGGGCGCGTTCAAGGGCATCTGGCGGGATTCATGGGGGCCGAGGCTTGAATATATCCTCTACAATGCGGTGTCAGCCCTTTTGGACTGCCGGAACGCAACCCTTTTGGGCGTCAACCGGATGCTCACGGATGACACATACCGGGCCAAAGTGGTCCGGCAGATCAAAGACCCATTCATCAAGGCGTTTTGGGCGGAGGAATATGCCAGATATGACGAACGGTTCAAACGCGAGGCCATCGCGCCCATTCAAAACAAGCTCGGCCAGTTTCTTTTGAACCCGGTGATCCGAAACATTTTGGGTCAAGTGAAGAACAAAGTGAGCATCCCATTTGTCATGGACAACCAGAGGCTGTTCATCGCCAACCTGTCGAAAGGCAGGCTTGGACACGACAAAGCGAATTTGCTTGGATCATTGCTGACAACGCAATTCCAGCTTGGCGCAATGGCGCGGGCGAACCGGCCAGAGGAAGAACGAAAAGATTTTTACCTATTCATTGACGAGTTCCAGAACTTTTCAACCAACGCGTTCGCGTCCATTCTCGCGGAAGCCCGAAAATATCGCTCATGTCTGACGTTATCGCACCAATACATTGACCAGCTTCCGCTTCCGATCCGGCAAGCGGTATTCGGCAATGCAGGGACATTGATTTCCTTTCGCATCGGCAATACCGATGCCGAAGTGATGGAAAAGGAATTCGGCAATACATTCCCGGCGAGTGTTCTGGTTGACCTTGACCGATATGAGGCGGCGGTGAAATTGCTGGACGATGGAATGAATCGGGAACCGTTTCGGGCGAAGATGCTGCCTCCATTGGAAAACCGCGTTGGCCGGAAGGACAAACTCATCGCCCTATCGCGCGAACGGTTTGCCGTTCGGCGCGCGAAGATTGATGTAAAATTGAAGCGGTGGATGAATTCAAAGATAACTCCGCTACTGACAGACGAATCGTAATATCCATCATATTAAAATTGTTGCTCATTTCCAAATTCCACAAAATCAGAAGCGCGGTGATAATGATCGAGACTGATGATTCCTGGACCCTCAACAAACATTTTTGCATAGCCAGAGCAAATACCCATTTTAAGAATTTCCAGTGATGTTTTATTTTGGGCAATGCCCAAAGCAAAAGCCCCTACCATTGCATCACCGCAGCCTATTACATCAAGATCGCCTTGCTCGTGTAGATTTGTTTTGGCTTGAACGTAATGTCTTTTTTCACGGTCAATCCATAAGGCTCCATTTTGACCCAATGACACCACCACAATGTTGCTTTTTATCAGATTTGATGCCGTAGTCACGATCTCATCTATGTTGACAAGGTTTCTTCCAGCCAGCCTGGAAAGCTCTTCCAGATTAGGTTTTACGAGCCTCACATTTTTACAGTCAATTTTACTTAACAAGGGAGGGTCAACATCCAGCAGAATAATTCCTTTGCGCTCGGAAATCAGGCGCACAAGCTTGTCCAAGTAGTCAGGTGGAGTTCCTATTGGAATGCTTCCCGACACAACAATCACGTCTCCTTCATTTATACTTGGATAAAGCGCCTTTTCAAGCTCATTTAGATTTGATTCCGTGACATGATAGCCTTGGTTTTGGACATGACATATCAATTCAGCGTTCTTATTTACCAATGTGATGTTTTTTCGTGTCACCCCTTCACAGGCTATGACATGAGCCTTTATTTGAGGAGATATGGACGAAAACGAGTGAACTTCATTGGCTCCGCTAAAGCAATACAAGCCCACTTCTCCTCCTAAAGAAGCGATGGCGCGCGAATTATTGACAGCCTTGCCAGCCAAATACTCCCTATAACCTTCAGAGCGGATAATCGCTCCAAGAGTAAATTGAGGTATTCTTATTCGGATGTCTATGGCTGTATTTAATGATATTGCGTGAATGTTTCTCATTTTGCGATTTGAATCTTATCCTTCGCCTTTTCGACCAGCTCCATGTAACGCGAATCTGTCCCACCATCATTGGTAATCAGTATAACATCGTCCTGAAATGTCCCAAAACACACTTCTTCAACAATGCCGATTTTTGAAATGTCACCGAGAATGAGCTTCTTCCTGCCGTTCTTCATGAGGCTCAATTTGTTTTTGGTTTCGGCGTTGCTATGGGTGGTAAAACCTTTTTCAAAATGAATACCATTAACTCCTATAATCGAAAAATCTACACCGCCTAGCTGGTCGAAAATATTTTGAAGCTGAACGGATTCTTGACCTTGCTCTTCAATCACGGCAAGGGTGTTGGGGCGGACTCTGCCACCACCCAAGTATAACTTAAAACCACTATTTTCGTCATCGAACCCCAGTCGGGTTCCTGTTTCCAAAAAAATGTTCGCTGCACTGATTGAAGTTGTGACAATTGAGATGTTAAAGAGGGATTTGTTTGCAAGGCGCGTGCAAAGAATTTTCGCCAGTTCGTCAGTTGTAGAACCGGCGTCTAAAGCAATTTTGTGACCAGATCGAATGTGTTGTGCGGCGACTTTTGCTATTTTTCGCTTCGCCTCGGCGGATATTTTGCCTTTCCATTTGTAATGCTCCTCTCGGACATAAAGCTCGAAACCATCATAAACAAGACCCGGAATTAAATCATTTTGAATGATCTTGCGCATCAATGTTTCAAAATCATTGGAGTTATAGTCCGGTGACTTTGATTTTAGAATGGCGTGCAGTTCGTCCACTTGCAGCGGTTTTGACTCTCGATACCCAAAGACAACCTGCCTGATTGAGTCTGCAATTTCATTTAACACTTCATCGGTTCGATCAATAACAGACGCCTTTGTCACGCTTGCCGGGCTTCTGAGCGATTGTATGTCCCTGCAAATCAGTGAAAAAAGTTCTGATGTAATTCGCTTGGATAATGCGCGCACCGAATTTTCAGTGTAGTCCTCAAGTTTTAGATATTTTCGTTCCTTGATTATTTCGGGCTTGATATTATTCCATGCTTCTTTATCAACAACAATAGGCAGGAGAAAAACCCTGTCCAACTTGCGCTCTTGCTCCAGTGTCCATGAAATCTCTTTCTCTACCCATGGTGAATTCACCGAAAAGGAATCAATGAAAAGCAAAATATAGTCGGTTTCCTTTTTTATTGCGTTTTCCAGACTGTGTTCAATTGAATCGCCTATTAGAAGTTTATCTTCATCAATCCATGTATTGATATGGTCGGGGAGAATCTTGCGAATTTCGCGAACTAACGGCTTTTGACCGCTGCTATGGCTAAAAAATATTCTCATAAAATGTTTCCAGTTCCTGATTGCGACAGCAACAGCGCAACTTTGAGACGCATTGATTATATTGCTTAAAATCTACGTCCCGCAAGAACCAATCAATGTTGTGCCGTGTCTGTAAAATTTATTCACGGCCTTAAATTACCCTGCAAACTTGCCGCAAACGACAAACCTTGGCGCCTTCATTGACTGCCTGCCATCGTGCAAAATGGCGCGATGGAATCACGCCTTCCACGATTCAACCGCGCCCCCATCGTTGCATCCATGCAGCTTGAGGAGCGCGACAGCCAGATCATCCGGCTCGTCCACCGGCACCGTTTTCTCCGTTCCGATCACATTGTTTCCTTCATGGGAGGCAGTCGGCAGCAGATTTTGCGACGATTGAAACTTTTGTATCACCACGGATATTTGGAACGCCCCCGTGCCCAAATCCAATACTACGAGCGCGGCGGCTCCCGCAGCATTGCATACGGGTTAGGAAATAAAGGAGGGGTGGTGCTGCGGCAGCTTGGCATCACGGTGGATTCTGATTCATGGACCGAAAAGAACCATGTCATCGGTCGGGTATATCTTGAACACGCCTTAATGGTGGCAGACGTGATGGCAGCGGTTGAACTCGCCTGCCGGAAACATGGTGGCGTCCGGCTTCTCTACGAAGACGAGCTTGCACTTCCCATGGAACGTCAGCCGTTTGGTTGGCAGGTGAAGATTCAGAATGGTTTGAAACTTGGCGTCATCCCCGACCGTGTATTTGCATTGGATTTTTCAGATGCAAGTGGTCAAAACCAGCGTGTGCATTTCTTTCTTGAGGCCGACCGGGGAACCATGCCGGTCACGCGTCATACGCTTTCTCAAACTTCCTTTTTCCGCAAGCTGCTTGCATACGAAGCGACATGGACGCAGAAAATTCACCAGCGGTATCTTGGAATCCATCGGTTCCGGGTGCTTGCCGTCACGATCAGTGCGGCACGGGTGAAATCAATTGGGGATGCGTGTTCCCAATTGAAACGCGGACACGGCTTGTTCCTGTTTGCCGATAAAACCATTTTGACCGGCGACATAATTTCTTCCGTCTGGCAGACCGGCAGGTCGGGGGAAATTGGGAGTCTGTTGGGTTAGGATGCTGTTGAATCGTCCAAATAAACTTTAATTCCGAGATTAGCGGTTTCCAGTTCCAACGAGAAATCATCGGGAACTTGAACGGCATAGTAAAAATCGGGTTTGGCTCGCACGTTCAGCTTCGTCATCACAGATTCAGACAAATGAAAAATATTTGTGCTTATCGCCTTAGTCCGCAGGCAAGTGCCGTCCGCGAGTTCCACTTGAATTTTGGATCCTGGTGGCAGGCTTTTCTGCTTGCCGGCTTCGACGGGGTATCCGGGCAAAAGAAAATTGCCCCCTTCCATTTTTTCGCACGCATAGGCTTTGTAAAGAAGTTGCATAACAAAACCAAATTGAACCGCACCGAGGTTGTGACACAAGCTTAATAATCTCATTTTGTGAGGAGGGTTGCTGGAAACGGCAAATCTACCCGTCTAGTGGGTTTGGGCAGGAGCGGTAGGATGCTTCATGGAGGCGGTTCAATTCAGAGCCGCGCAGTTCATCACAATCAAAAACCATAGGAGTATTATGCCCAAAAAATCAAAGTTCGTTGACTTCAGAGCCGTCAAAGCGGCCATCACCATGGAACAAGTCCTTGAGCACTACGGCCTCCTCGACAAGTTCAAACGGAGCGGTGACAGCTTGAGCGGTCCATGTCCGATCCATAAAGGTAATAACGCGACGCAATTCCGCGTCAGCACGAGCAAAAACGTCTGGAATTGTTTCAGTGAGTGCAAACACGGCGGCAACACCCTCGACTTCATCGCCAAAATGGAGGACGTGAGCATTCTCGCAGCGGCCAACAAAGCCATTGAATGGTTTCATCTTGACCCCGCCGAAATGTCGGTAAGTTCGGAAGAAGCAGCCGAAGAACCGAGTGAGCCGGAAAAGAACGGTGAAGTTGTCAAACCGAAGCCAGCCGCAAGGCCGGCACCAGCGCAGGAGAACGGCGCACCCAACAAGCCGCTCAATTTCCGCTTGGACAAATTGGAGCGGGAATATCCATATCTCATCAAAGAGCGCGGATTGACGCTTGAAACCATCGTGGATTTTGGCGTCGGTTTCTGTGCCAAAGGCATGATGGCAGGACGTATTGCCATTCCGATCCATAACGCGGAAGGAAAGGTGGTCGCATATGCTGGTCGTTTCCCCGGCGAACCGCCTGACGAGGACACCCCGAAATACAAACTGCCACCGGGCTTCAGAAAGTCACAGGAGCTATTCAACATTGACCGCGCAGGCAAAGAGCCGCCGGAAGTGACCATGGTGATCGTGGAAGGATTCTTCGGCTGTATGAATCTTCACCAGCACGGCTGCCGCAGAGTCGTTGCCCTTATGGGCAGCACCATGTCAGCCGCACAGGAGGAGTTGATCAGGCGGCACACCGACAGTCGCAGCCAGGTCATCGTCATGCTGGACGAAGACGAGGCCGGACGGGCGGGACGCGAAGACATCGCCACGCGTCTGTCTAAATTCTGCTACGTCAAGGTTCACACCTTCGAGAAGGACGGACAGCAGCCGGAGGATTTGAGCCTGGAAGACGTAAACGAAATCTTTGGAGGTTTCCAATGAAGCGGTATGTAGGAATCCGCGAAGGTCATGCCGTCACCGTCACGGTGGACGGCCGCAGGCTCAATCCACGCCGTGACTTGTGGAACCACAGCCCCAGCGGTTTCGAGTGGGGTTATGGCGGCAGCGGCCCGGCGCAACTGGCGCTGGCAATTCTTGCCGACCACTTGGGCGACGACCAAGAGGCGCTGAACTTCTACCAGCGCTTCAAATGGGCGGTCATTGCGGAGTTGCCGGGACGCGGCTGGACGTTGAGCAGCCGGGACATTGATCAGTTGCTCAAAAACGTGCAGGAGGCGGAATTGCTCATTGGAGGCGTTGCATGAGTGCGCGCAAGAAACGCGGCTTCAATGACCCGAACCAGATTGAGTTCGGAATCATCTGGCGGACTGCAAGCCGTCCGTTCCGGCTTCGCGCTGGGGATGTCATTCGTTTCAACGAGCGGCTGTGCCGCGTTGTCCACGTCAGCGAGTGCGCGGCGGTTGTCATTGTGAACCGGCCAGTGCGTGATTTCAAAACACGCTTTGACAAGCCGGTTCGCTTCCACCCGCCACCCGCGCTGTTCCGCATCTCACCGCAATCCGAAGTCCAAATACTCAATCGTAAGTGAACACAAGGGCGATCCATCGGGTCGCCCTTTTTTATATTTGCCGCTTCCGGCAAAGATGCCCGTCTTCATCAAAGCGGCATGGGAGCATACGATTCATGTTGGCAGTTCATTTCAAAACCACAACCAAAGGAGAAAATTATGCCCAACTGGTGCAACAACAAGCTCACTGTGTTTGGACCCGACGAAGATGTTCAACGGTTCAAGAAAAATGCCATCGGCAATTCGCCGTGGCACACGGAACAAGAAAAGAAAAATGTTCTCAACTTCCACAGCCTCACACCCGTCCCGCCGGAGGTTGTATCGGCTGGCTATGACCAGGCCGGTTATGAATGGGAACTGATGAATTGGGGCTGCAAATGGGGCGCGTGTTCTACCGAACTGGTTGAGGAGCGGGAAGGACATCTCACCTATTTCTTCGATACCGCATGGTCGCCGCCCATTCCGTTCCTGTCAAAACTCGCCCCACAATGGTCTACGCTCACCTTCCTCCTCGATTACGAGGAAATGGGCATGGGTTTCAAGGGTATCACCAAAGTTCACGGTGACGCCGTTGAGGATCATTGCCTCGACCTCTGCAATCCACTCCCCAGCCAGTTGAAGAAAGTTGAGGTGATTGATCACGTCATCAACTGACTATCGCCATGAAGCGAACGAAACGGAGACTGCCAATTCCGCAATGGGAATTCGGCTTCACGCCAAAGACGTTCAACCTGATTGTCGAAACCGGAATTGACGGGGAACGCATTGTCCGCGAACACAAACAAAAGGAATCTGCGCGTCAGCTTGCCGACAAAGCTCAAAGCTCCCTGTTTCAAATGGCGCAATAAATCGAAAGTGCCGAATTAATACACAAGGGCGATCCATAGGGTCGCTCTTTTTCATTTGCCGCTTCCGGCAAATCTACCCGTCTTCATCGAAACAGCGCGGGGAGATACGCTTCAAAGTGGCAGTTCATCTCAAACCACAACCAACAAAAAGGAAAAGTATGAATGCAGTCATGGAAGCACAGGATCGAATCACGTTGTATCACCGCAAAGGTTCGTCGGACAAAGTATATCAGGTCGCGATTGAACCGGCGGGAAAATTGTTCGTAGTCAATTACGCCCATGGTCGCCGTGGCTCAACATTGAACACCGGCACCAAGACCGCCGTGCCGGTGGATTACGACAGCGCCAAACGCATCCTCAAGCAGTTGGTGAAGGAAAAGAAAAATCACCCCAAAACTCCTTACACCGATGGTGAGGACGGCACACCGTATCAGCACACGGACAAACAGGCGTCGGGGATTTTGCCCCAATTGTTGAATGCAATCGAAGAAGTCGACGTGGAGCGGTTGTTGCGCGACGATGAATATTGCGCGCAGGAGAAATTCGACGGGCGGCACCTCCTGATCCGCAAACAGGACGACCACATCGAGGGTATCAACAAGAAAGGATTACTGGTCGGATTACCGGAAACCGTGTCAGACGACATCCGCATTCTGCCCGGCAGTTTCATCCCCGACGGCGAATCCATCGGTGATGATTACCACGCCTTCGACCTCCTCGAATGGAACGGCGAGAACTTGCGGCCGTTGCCCTATCGCAAACGGCTCGAACGTCTGGTGAGCCTGTTGTTGTCCACCGCGAATCATCCCCATGTCCGATTTGTTGAAACCGCGTTCACGACGCAGCGGAAGATTGAACTATGGGAGCGGCTGCGTCGGGAAAACCGCGAGGGCATCGTGTTCAAGCGGTTGGGTGCGCCTTACACGCCGGGCAAGCCCAACAGCGGTGGGCCGCAGTTGAAATTCAAATTCGTTGCCACGCTGTCGGCAATCGTTGCCAAGGTGAACATCCAACGCAGTGTGGAGATCAGTTTGCTCAAAGGCAGGAGCTTGATTTCGTGCGGTAACGTCACCATCCCAGCCAATCACGGCATTCCCAAGGTCGGTGCGGTCGTGGAGGTGCGGTATCTCTACGGCTATCGCGCCAGCCATGCCCTGCATCAGCCGGTATATCTGGGGCCGCGCGATGACGTTGACCCTGGCGAATGTCTGGCTTCACAGTTAAAATTCAAGGCGGAGTAAAAATACAAGGGCGATCCGTCAGGGTCGCTCTTTTTTCATTTGCCGCTTCCGGCAAATCTGCCCGTCTTCATTGAAACGGCGCAGGGAGATACGCTTCATAGTGGTAGTTCATTTCAAACCAACAACCACAGGAGCATCACAATGAAAAATCCAACGTATGACCGTATCACCGATCGAATCATCGCCTTGCTGGAGCAGGGCACCATCCCCTGGCACAGGCCTTGGAAGGCACGGACCGGCTTGCCCCGGAATTTCGTCAGCAAACATCCCTATCGCGGCATCAATGTCTTTTTATTGATTGCCATGCGGTATGAGTCACCATTCTGGCTCACGTTCCGGCAGGTATCACAGCTTGGCGGAAGCGTTCGCAAGGGCGAGAAATCATGTCCCGTTGTTTTCTGGAAACAGACGACCGTTGAAGACAAGAAAACGGGTGAGGAGAAGAAAAAATATCTGCTTCGCTTTTACCACGTCTTCAATGTGGCACAGTGCGACGGACTGAAAACCAGCACCGAGCCGGTGCAGGAATCCGTTAATGACATCGTGAAGCCGGAGGAGATTGTGGCGGGTATGCCGCAGCCACCGATTCTGAAACACGGCATGACCCACGCCTATTATTCCCCGCGCGAGGATTGCGTTGGCTTGCCGCCACGCGAACGGTTTGAGCGAGCGGAAGGCTATTACGCCACCGTCTTCCACGAACTTGTTCATTCGACCGGCCATGAAAAGCGGTTGAAACGATCCACGCTCACGGAATCAGCCGGTTTTGGCTCCAATCCCTATTGCAAAGAGGAATTGATTGCCGAAATGGGCGCAGCGTTTCTGTGCGGGCAGGCCGAGATTGGCGAACGGACGATTGACAACTCCGCCGCGTATCTAAACGGCTGGCTTGAGCAGTTGAAAAATGACAAGACGCTGATTGTGCAGGCGGCGGCGCAGGCGCAGAAGGCATCTGACTTCATTCTTGGCCGGACGTTTCCAGAAAGCGAGGCCGTCCATGACTGATTTTGAAAAACCAGTCAAACGGCGCAGCCTAAAAATTGAACCTGTTGGTGATTCCTTTTATCGGAAAATAAAGCCACGGATACGGTTGAGTGGACGCTGGCTTGAGCAGGCAGGGTTTAAACCCGGACACTGGGCAGAAATTCATGTGCCAAGACCCGGTGAATTGACGCTTCAGTTCAAAGAACATTCACCGGCCAGTTGATGAAAATCAAAATCACAGTTCTTTATGAGAATTGGGTATTTTCTACAACTAATTATTACAACAACGAGGCGATTTTTGAAAATCGCCTCGTTTTTCTAAAGTGTAATTTTTCATGAATAACCGCTTGAAATAAAAAAAATATTCATTACGTTGTAAGTTAATTATGAAAAATCCGGCGAATGATGGTGGTGAACCTGAAAAACAATTCTCTTTAACCCCTATCCCCGCCTCCAAAGAAGCTTTCATCACTCCTAATAAGGGGGAAAGTGTCAATAAATCTGAAGATATTCCTGATCGTGAACTCGGTGACGACCAAGAATTTTTTATTCCAATTCACGACTTCATACGTTTTACGGAGGACGAAGTCAAAATCATCGATCACCCTGCATTCCAAAGATTGGAAAAGGTATATCAACTAGGGCAGGCACATTTAGTATATCGCAGTGCAACTCATAAGAGAATGGAACATGCCCTAGGAACCGTTTGGGTTGCCCAGAAAATTGTTAATGCGATTGAAGCAAGTTTTCGTAGATTCAAAAAGAAGGGGTCAAAAGAGGAATCCAACTGCGCATTTTCTGAACCATTAACACCGTTAGAGATACGATTCGTTCGACTTGCCGCGTTACTGCACGACATTGGACATTTGCCAGCTGGTCATACCCTTGAAGATGAATTGGGATTATTGGAACCACATGATGGCGACAGCCGTCTTGACTTGGTTTTCAGAAAAGACGATTGGATAATAGGCTTAAGCTCTAAACCTTTGGGAGATTTAATTAACTCGTTATACTCCCAATATATTAAATCGGGCAGTCCGACTGATACGCCTACATCAATCTTAAAAAGAATCATTTCAAAAGACACCAAATTTACAGATACGCAGATTGCTGGTGTTCGGATTGGCGTCTGTCGAGATATTGTTGGGAATACGATATGTGCCGATTTGTTGGATTATTTATATCGCGACTGGTATCACATTGGGAAACCGAAGTTTTTTGATAGAAGACTGTTTGAGTATATGCAAATTCGTTGTCATCCAACAACTAATGTGCCTCAATTTGTGATTTCTTATGGTGAGCGAAATCGGCCTAAAAGAGATGCTATTTCATCAATTTTGGATCTTTTAGAAGCGCGTTATAACCTTGGGGAGTCAGTTCTTTTTCACCCTACAAAATGTGCTGCCGCAGCAATGCTTGAGCGTGGTATCAGCGAACTTTTGGCACACATTCCACCGAACGAAAAAAACCAATGGCTTGATGGTCTTGAAAATAGAATATTGGCCTATTCTGACGAAGAATTGATTACAGCATTTCTAAAAGAATGCGTCGAAAGAAAATGTGAATCTAGCATGATTCTTTTTCAAGCACTGGCAGGCCGCGACATTTATAAGTCTGTCGGGGTCATTTATAAAGATGATCTCAATACTGCACAATTCGAAATGATCGAGCATCATTATTTAGGTCGAGCAGATAAAACACGAAAGCCAACAATTGAAGCGAAGCGTGAAGCGGCAGAAATCCGCAGGCTGGCTGTGGCGTCTTTGGAAAAAGATTTTCATCTGGAGCCAGGGAGCGTTGTAATGTATTGCCCCGCTCGCAGCATGAATTCAAAAATTGCCAAAGTAAAGATAGTCCATAATGGCACATTTCAAACATTGAATGAATGGGATCAGGATAAACAAGTAAGACTGGCCGGTGGACATTGCGAGGCGCAATTAGATCGTTTCGGAAGCTTATGGCGTATTGAAGTGTTCATGAAAGAAAAAGCCGCACATGAAATGCAAACCAGATTTGGTGAGAAAAGCAAAAAATATTTTCGCTTGTTTAAACGGGCGGTAAAAAATTGTTTAATGGGCGTCACACAAGAAGAAGGGACAGTGAGTGAAGAAACTATTGTGATCTTTAACTCCCTTTCTAAAATTAAAGAGAGTCCATATTTTCAACAAAAAGTCATGGAACAAAAGGCGGCTCGCAATATGAGTGCGGAAAACAAGTATCCGTTGGGTGCTTATTTTTTAAGAACATTAGTGAAGCCTAATGAAAGCTGAATTAAGCGCTTGGCTAATTACCAGTGCAGAAAAATTAAGGGCCGGTGTTAAGGATGAGCTGGACATTAAAAAATTATTGGATGGACTTGGAATCCGCATAATTCTCGAATCAAGTGCCAGTCGGTCGGGCGCACTGGCACAAGATGGCGATGGAAATTGGCTGGTTGTAGTGCGTGGACAAAGGCGTAATCAAAATTTGACCGCTGTTGATCGCTTTACTGCCGCCCACGAACTAGGACATTACTTATTGCAAAAAAATTGGGCGTTTTCTCCATCTTTCACGGACAAAAAAAATTATTATGATTGCGAGGAGTTGTGCAATCAGTTTGCCTCTCGTCTTCTTGTTGATCATAGCAAAATTATAGAATTTGAAATACTCTCACCACAAATGTGCCTCGGTGTAATTCGAGCTTGTGCTGAACGATATTCGGTCTCGTTGGAGGTCGCCGCTCGCTCAATTTTAGAAACTCATTCTGGAATTGGAGTTTGTGCCTTTGTAAAAAATACTGACGGTTATTCAAGATTATGGGGGCTTTCTTCTCTTAATGGAATTTCTCCGAGATTTCCAAAAAAACGTCTTAAAAGCAAATCGGTTCAAGAAGAGGTATTTACTTGGGGTCGCAATTTTTTAGAGAAAACGGGAGTGCGGTTAGATTTTGCAACAGAATCTACAGAAATGTCTCTGCGAACAAAAGAATTCTCAAACAAGGTCGAGCTTTCAGCCATAATGATAAAACCACCGGCTGATGTGTAACCGGTGGAGAGGGGTTGGGTTCGCGGTCAGGCTGACCAACGCAGTTTTCGTGTTCATCGCTCAAGAACTTGTCTTCCGGTAGGCTACACACATCTATCAAAATACGTGGGGATGGCTATTCCTTGCGCGTGAAGTTGATTTTCATCGACCGGCAGTCAAGTTATTGCACACACTCCATCTGCCGGAGGCACATTTACCACTCTTGGATTATTCTAACACAGCGTTGAATTCAAAGCAATTTTCACTGGTTGCTTATACTACGATAGAACAAACCGCTGGCTATTCTGCGAGATGTTAAATTTGAAACCCCTATACCTGTTTGCATTAGTCTGAAGCGATATGCTATCATGCTATGGTAGCAATCTCCCAATAACGGTCTAAAATCTGTTTAGAAAGGTTTACCGATGAATGAACGCACTCTTGTTATCGTATTGATACTTCTTCTCTGCATACTCGTAGTTTTAAAGCAAAAATAAGCATCGCTTTATCAAGATCAAAAAATCCACCCCTCTTATGGAGAGGTGGATTTTTGTTGCATCGGTGATGCACACTTGTAAAATCTCATTGTCCCTCACGTCACACCGACCTGTCGCATTGTTTTACTTGGTCACGGGATGGTTCGCCACGGTTCACAATAACAACTAACAGGAAATCATGATGCCCGATGAAGTCACCATCAAACCGAAATCAGAATCCACACCCACCATTGCCGCGACAGAAAATCAAACCGTCAATTTAGGCCGGACGCAATTGGTCAATCTGTGTGCCGCCGGTTTGGGCGTCAGTTTCTTTCTGCCGTGGGCGCAATTTTTAGGCGGCAATATTTCCGGCTTTGACCTGCAAAAATCTGGCGACGGGCAACGGTTGCTTTGGCTCATCCCGATATTTTGCGCCATCACCATTTTCGCCGGTGTCACCAAGCGCAGCCAAATGATTGTCGGGCAACTCACCGGCGCACTTCCCTTTTGCGTTGGCATTTACTGGTATAACAAAATTGGCAGCGACCTGACGCACATCCTTGCCTACGGCGCGTATCTGTCATTGATCTTCGGAGCAGCCCTGTTTGTCCTGCCACGCAAAGCCAAATAAATTTATGTTCGATTTTTTCAAATCCAAAAAAGCGGACGTGATTGACCACTGGTATTCACTCGTTCCCGGCTTCAATACGTCCACGAAGGATTTTTATGCCGCCGTCGAAAAAGAATTGAAAGATCGCGAAGTCCCCGGCTTGGAAATCTTCTATGTTGATTTTGCCGAGGGCGGTTTGTTGTCAGCCAAGCGTGAATATCTGCGCATGACCCGCGAGCGATTGGTGTTCGACATCTGCGCCGCCCCCTTCGGCACGGCATATTTTTTCAGTTGCCGCTTTGCTGAAATCCCCGCAGTGATCCAGCTCTGGCAATTGTTGGTTGTGCTGATCGGAGCATTGATGATTGCAGGATTGATATTCAAAGTAGCGGGAATCATTCTCGGAATCGGCATCCTGATTGTCGGATTCATCGCTGCGATTTATTTGCTCCGCAATGCCGTCTCCCTCGGTTTGAAAGACTTGGACGCCACGCTCATCAAATCGCCCGTTGTCGGCCCGATCTACGAGAACTGGTTTCGCAAGGAGACATATTACCGTCAGGACACCCGCCTCATGTATCGCGACACGGTGAATGATGTTGTCAAAGCGAAGGTGGAGGAAGCCACGGGCGCAAAAGGCATCAAATTGATCAAATTCAACGATTACAGCCCCATTCTTGGTGAACTCTATAAACCAACGATGGTGCAGCCGTCGCAAACCCTGCCAGCGGCATGACGCACCATGTCACGGCTCGACGAACAATTGACCGGGCAGTTTCACCAGTGGGAACTGCGCGGGCGCGGATGGCAGGTGTTTGACAAACCCGTTGCACCGGAACCGCCGTTCAGACCGTTCCACGGCCACTATTTGCCCGACGCACCGCCCGTTGATGACGGACGGAAACCGACATTTTTTAATTCCTTGGTTGAAAAATTGAGCGGCAAATTAAGCACCGCACCGCCGCCAGCGGAAATTGACACCGAACCGGAGGAAGAGCCGGAACCGCAATCACTGGTTCGGGGAAAAATGATTGAGTTTCAGGCGTCACTGCCGGACAAGCTCGACATTGGCAAGGAAGCCTTTGAGCAATTCCTTTTGAATATTTCAATGTGCCGTGAGCCGATTGCATTTGAATTGCTCGGCACTCACAAAAAAGTGACGGCACAATTTGCCGCCGCTTCAAAAGATGCACCATTGCTGCGCCGACAGTTGCAGGCGTATTTTCCCGAAGCCGTGTTTACTCCGCGCGAGGGAACGTTGGAGCAGGCATGGAACGCATCCGCAGGTAATGAAGCACTGGCGGTTGAATTTGGATTGGCGCAAGAATTCATGCTGCCGCTGGCCAGCGGCAAACTTGATCCCTTCATCGGCATCATCGGCGCACTTTCCGAGTTGCAACAGGGCGAACTTGGATTGTTTCAAGTGTTGTTCCAGCCCGCACATCAAGCGTGGCCGGAGAGCATCGTGCGCTCCGTCACCCATGCGGACGGCAAACCGTTTTTCGTTGATGCACCAGAAGTGGCAAGCGCAGCAGAAAATAAAGTTGCCCGCCCTTTGTTTGCCGCCGTGGTTCGCATTTTTGTCCGCACCAAAGAACTTGAACGACTTTTGCGATTGGCACTCGACCTTGCCGGTTCGTTGCGCGTGTTCGCACATCCCAACGGCAACGAACTTATTCCGCTCAAAAATGACGACTACCCGTTTGTTGAACACATCGAAGATGTTTTGCAACGACAATCCCGCCGCAGCGGAATGATTTTGAACAGCGACGAATTGATCGGCTTTGTGCATCTGCCATCAAGTGTCATCCGTTCACCAGTATTTCAACGGCAGACGACAAAGACCAAAGCCGCCCCAACAATTGCCCGGCATGGAAATGCCTTGCTTGGAAACAACGAACACGCTGGCGCAACGGTTGAAGTTAGGTTGTCGCCAGAGCAGCGCACACGTCATTGCCATATCATCGGCGCATCCGGCACTGGAAAATCCACGCTGCTTTTCAATCTGATAAAAAACGACATTGAGAACGGCGAGGGTGTCGCCGTGTTTGACCCGCACGGCGATTTGATTGACCGCATTCTTGGAATCATTCCCGAATCACGAATCAATGACGTGGTTTTGGTTGACCCGTCCGACGAACAATTTTCCATTGGATTCAACATCTTGTCGGCTCACAGCGACCTTGAGAAAAATCTTTTGGCCTCTGACTTGGTTTCCGTGTTTCAACGACTTTCATCTTCATGGGGCGACCAGATGAATAGCGTTCTTCAAAATGCGATTCTTGCTTTCTTGGAAAGTGACCGGCGCGGAACGATTGCGGATTTGCGCCGGTTCCTGATTGAAACATCTTTTCGGAATGAATTTTTGAAATCAGTGAAGGATTCAGAAGTTGTATATTACTGGCAGAAAAGTTTTCCGCATCTGTCCGGCAACAAGTCCATCGGCTCGATTTTGACGAGGCTCGACACGTTCCTTGCCCAAAAGCCGATTCGTCACATGGTGTCGCAGCCGGAAAACCGGCTGGACATCGGGCAAATTATGGACAGCGGCAAAATCTTTCTGGCGAAACTGCCGGAGGGATTGTTAGGCCGGGAAAATTCGCACCTGCTTGGCTCTTTGCTCTTGTCTAAATTTCAACAGATTGCCATGAGCCGACAGGCGCAGCAGATCGCCGCGCGCAGGGACTATTGGATTTACATAGACGAATTTGCCAATTTCATCACGCCGACCATGGCGGAGATTTTGAGCGGAGCGCGGAAATATCGCATCGGCCTCACGCTCGCCCATCACGAGTTGCACCAGTTGCAGCGAAATTCCGAAGTCGCCAGTGCCGTCATGTCGCATCCTTACACGCGCATCGTATTTCGTGTTGGCGACGACGACGCCAAGAAATTGGCCGAGGGCTTTTCATATTTCGAGGCGAAGGATTTGCGGAACTTGGAAACCGGGCAAGCCGTCGCCCGCGTTGAACGTAGCGACTACGATTTTAATTTGAGCGTGCCGTTGCCCGCAAAACTGGACAAAGACACAGCAGCCGCGCGGCGGCAGGAAGTCATCACGGTTTCGAGAAAAGAATATGGAACGGCGCGGGCGGACGTGGAGGCGATGCTGGCGAAGTCGCGTGAGACTGTGCCAACGGCTACGCCGCCGACTTCCCCGCCAGCCAAGCCGGTTGTGGAATTGCCGAAAGTTGCCGAAGTTCCGAAGGTAGTTGTGCAGGAATCAGAGGAGGAAAAAAGCCAGCACAACGCCATCAAGGAACGAATCCGGGTTCAGGCCGAGACGCTGGAATATTCCGTCGCCTTTGAGGAATTTGTGGCTGGCAGTCAGGGCAGAGCGGATGTTGTCTTGCGCCGGGGCAATCGCGCCATTGCGTGCGAAATCACCGTGACTACGCCGGTTGAATATGAAGTGATGAATCTCACCAAATGCTTGAAGGGAGATTTTTGGCACGTCGCCGCCATTTCCAGAAACAGGAAAAAGCTGACGCGCATCCAAGAATTGCTTTCGGAAACCGCAACGCCCGAACAGATCGCCAAAGTCGGGTTTTACTTGCCTGAGGAATTCATTTCAAAGCTCTACGATTGGGCGATGGACGACCCCGGCGGCGCGGTCGTCGAGCGTGGCAAACCCAACAAACGCAAGATCGCCTTTGACACCGCTCAAATGACGGATGGCGAACGCCGAGCGCGCGAGGCCGATATGCTCAAAAGCCTCGCCGAGGTGATGAAGCGGAAATGACCTGCTTCGCTTTCGTCCCGAACATCGGCAGCACAGGCATGGCATTTTTAAGCGTCGCCATTTGCAAGTGCGCGCAGTTCTAATTTATCGCCTTGGACGAATGCCCAGTCAATTTCATGCGGACTTCGCAATCAAATAAAAGCATGAAATTTTTCGCTTGCAATTATTCAGCTCGGCGTTAAAGTTTTACTCCGTGAATTTGACCACTCAATTTTTAGCTCGCATTGAGCAAGATTTTGTCGTGCCTCGCGCCAATTTTATCTGCCTACGTAGTTTTCCTACCTTTCCAAAGATCGAGCATTTGTTATCTTCACTGTGTTGTTTATGGGCATAATGAACAGAACATCCGGGTCAAAACCGGTTGGATTTTATCCTTTCCTTCTGGAGCAAGATATCCACACTTGCACTCAAGTGGCCGTTTACATTGCCGATAGGGATGTTAAAATGATTTAGGATCATGAACATGGACAAAACGAAAGGCAACTTATGAACATTGGAAAAATTATAGGACCGTTGCGGAATCCTAAATTCGCCGCCGCGCTGCTTCTCGGCAGCGTCGCGCTCTCTGCCTTACTTACCATCGCAGACCCAACGCCGATTCGGCACTCTCTGGGATTAGAGGCCGCTGTGGTAGCACCCCAGACGGCCAGTAGCCAAACTCCCTCAGTCACCCCGACGAATGCGGTTTCTTCCAATCTTGATGCCAAAAGTCGAGACAAAACCGTGGCAGAAGCACCGAGTCAAATGGTCACCTTTGCGGAGAAATCTGGAAACTGATAATGGTAGCAGAACGGATTCTGAAGACGTGATTTTTCAATCACGTCTTTTTTTGTCTCACTTTGACTCAATGTAGTCCAAAGAGCCAAAGCACGAAAATAATCAGTATGTCAGCAGCTAACGCCAATATAACAAGCCAAACTATGTCATCTTCCTTCGATTCGGGTTTAGCAAAGCAACTAATGAAAATCATGGAGCAAACGAACAAACACATAATAACCGCATGCCAGTGCAGGAAAACGGCCGATTGGCCGGTCAAAGGATAAAAAGCCGCAGCAAGTATTATTAGTATAATACCGACGATAATGACCGTCGCGGTGAAAACGACGAAACGATGAAATCTGTATCCGTCGTCGAAATATTCTGTTATGATCATCGCGATCACGGCGGCTGTTAATACGCCCCCCGTAATCTGAAGTCCTTTATCCCACGAAGCTGACATGGTTAACATCGCTGCCAGGCATAAATGAAGATTCTTTGCGAACCCGAACCCCGAACCGTGCATGAATTTTGCAATGTATGACATTCTATTTATCGGGTTGAATGGTTTTTCCCAGTGCGGATGAAACCTGAATAATAAATAAACATTAGTAAAGCGATGGTTGTCAGCAACTGTCTTAAGAGGCAAGGGAAAAGTTGGGATTTTTTAATAGGCGGTTAGCGAGGATGATAAGTTTGCGCATGAGGACGGTGAGGGCGAGTTTTTTGGCTTTGCCGTTGGCGAGGAGGCGCAGGTAGAGGGATTTGAGAACTGGGTTGTGACGCGAGGCGACCAAGGCGGCCATGTAGAGGATCGTGCGGACTTGGGCGCGACCACCCGCAATGTGGCGTTGGCCGCGATACTGTCCGCTATCTCGATTGAAAGGAGCGACGCCTGCCAGTGCCGCAGCTTGCGTATCGGACAAGGATCCGAGTTCTGGCATGAGGGCAATCAGAGCGGTAGCACTAAGGCTACCAATGCCTTGGACTTGCTGAAGCCGCTGAGCTTTTGCGGCGAGTTTGGGAGATTGGGAGATTTTGTCGGCCATGAGCGTCTCAAGTTGATCGGCTTGTTTGCGCAGGAAGGCGACGGTTCTGGCCACCAAGGCGAGCAGCTTTTTGTCGGCGAGGGTTTCCGCCAGATTATTGTTTTGAGTTATTTGCGTGAGCAGATGCGCACGGTGTTTGACGAGGGCGGCAAGCTCCTGTTGGAGCGGGTCAGGGAGGCCGAGCGGTTCTGGGTGGAAGGTTTCGGCAAAATCGACGAGGATTTGGGCGTCAATCTTGTCGGTCTTGGCCAGGCGGCCTTTGGCTTTGGCAAAGTCACGAACCTGCCGGGCGTTGAGGCGGGCAATGGGACGCTGGGCAGCGTGCGCCAAGATGATGAGCAGAGATTCGTAACCTCCGCTGGCTTCGCAGACCAGAACGGCGGCTGGCGGGAGGGATTTGAGCCAGCGCTTGATGGCCTTCTCCGTGTTGGGAATCTGAGTGGCTTGTTGGTGGTGACAAAGGTCAAGGTGGAGCTTGGAGACATCGATTCCGATATGGATTTTCATGAGGGTAATGTTTATTCTTCTACTTGCGATACGAACTCAATAGGTTCACGCAACTGTTCAAGTTGGAAACATGCGTCAGAGAGGATCGAGCTGACCCGCGAACTCATCGGTTCAAGTCCCAAACGATCTCATCTCCGACGACTTTTTCCGGGAGGCTGGCCAGCCTCCCGGAAAAACCGGCAAGCGGATTCTCCCCAACTCACCGGTCAAGTCCAAGATACAAGTCAATAACTTAAATTTCATCCCCGATTTTTTGCGTAAGAAAATGAGATTTA
>Ga0182016_10002643_pt1 | contig 20885 bp, 16 predicted proteins | sample 712S2MmetaG_FD_120491 | JGI IMG/M metagenome (GOLD analysis project Ga0182016, IMG submission 120491) | Permafrost microbial communities from Stordalen Mire, Sweden - 712S2M metaG | ecosystem: Environmental > Terrestrial > Soil > Wetlands > Permafrost | place: Sweden: Stordalen | collected... | reverse complement strand
TGCGGACCGAACGGCATAATCCATCCTCGATTGCCACCCTGCGCCGCCAGATTGCTACCCACCTGGCCCGCTCCCTTCCCAGGTGTCCCTGCTGCCTGCGAGGCTTCTTGTAACACAGTAATATTAGCAGGTTGCTGAAAAAGTCGGATTCGACAAGTGTTGGATTCGGCAGGTGTCGGATTCGTCATGTGTTGAAGGGGCGCACCTTCAGGTGCGCCGTCCTACGCCCTTATTTTCGACATTCCGAGCGGGCTTCAGCCCGCGAGGAATCTGCTTTCCCAACTTTTTCAGCAGCCTGTCAGGCAAAACAACCATAAAGCCGCGATCGTCCTCTAATACTGTAGCTCGACATTGCGGGCGAGAGAGAAATACTAAGGGGTGGACACAATGCTTTGGACAATTTTTGTGATCCTGCTGGTGCTGTGGTTGCTGGGAATAGTTACCAGCTATACGCTCGGCGGATTCATTCACATTCTGTTGGTGCTGGCGGTGGTAGCCCTGATTTTTCAACTCATCTCCGGCCGCAGGACCGTGGTCTAGGGTCGCATCAATGAGCGCGCCTAGGACCACGAACTTGAAGGGCGTCGGCAAGACTGGCGCTTTACACCAAATATTTCTAAAGGTTCTAACCAAGGAGGTAAGTCAAATGGATAAGGATCGAGTGAAAGGCAAGCTAGATGACGCGGCTGGACGCGCGAAACGCCAAGTCGGCGAATGGACCGGCGATACTGGAGCGCAGGTAGAGGGCGCCGCGCAACAGGTCAAAGGCAAAGCCGAGAATGCCTGGGGCAAGGTGAAGGATGCAGCTCGCGATGCCGCAGACGAAGCCAAACGTAAGCATGAAGAGAAGAAGATCGAGGACGAGCCAAGCAAGAACGACCAAAACAGAAATGTGGCCTAGCCTGAAATAGCTGTCACCTTTCTTCTGAGGCGCTCCGCCGGGGCGCCTTGGCTTTTGCCTGAAATTCCAGCAGCAGATTCCCGGCTCTGTCGATGGAAAATATCATCCCCGGCGGGACCACCGTCGTCGCGCTATATTCGGTTACGATAGCGGGCCCATGATGTTTCCCGCCGTAGCGCAAATTCCGGCGATCATAGATCGCGGTGTCAACTGCTTTCCTGCCAAACCAAACCGGACGCTTCTCCGACTTTATAGGTAGGCTCTCCGACTTTGTAAACTTCCCTAACTTGGTGCGCGGAGCTTTGGTCGTGGCTCGCAAGCGCAAAGTGACCAGCTCAACCTCTCGCTCCGGATGGCTGTATCCGTAGCGGGTCTGGTGCGCGCGATGAAAATCCGCAACCAAATCCGGCGAGAAGCGCACATTCAGCTCGAAGCCCTGGCCACGATAGCGCAGATCGGCACTGCGCTCAAAGTGGATTTTGCCAATCCATCCTTCTGCCTGAAACTCTTGCTGGGCGCGGTGCTCCAGCGCTTGCAACTGCCTGCGAATGTTCGCGGTCGGTGGCTTGGGTACCATGTTTAAGACCACGGTGCGTGAGTAATCTCTGACTATATCGCTGGCCAGAATGCCATAGGCAGACAGGGCCCCCGGCAGGGTTGGAACGATAATGCGCGGAATGCCCAGTGCCTCAGCTAACTCGCACGCATGAAGTCCGCCCGCTCCTCCGAAAGCCAGCAGCGCAAACTCCCGCGGATCGTATCCACGTTCGATCGATACCACGCGCACGGCCCGCTCCATGTTGGCGTTCACCACCCGGACTACGCCTTCGGCAAACTGCTGCAGCGACAGCTGGAAGCCCTGCTGCTTAAGCCATTCCGAAGTAATGGCCCGGGTGCGGTCGCGGTCCAGGCTGAACGCGCCGTCAAGAAACTTGTCGGGCTGCAAGCGTCCCAGCAACAGATTTGCGTCAGTAACCGTAGGCTGCGTTCCGCGTCCGTAACAGATTGGGCCGGGGTCCGCGCCAGCCGATTCAGGTCCCACCCGCAAAGCTCCGCCGGCATCGAAGCGGGCCAGCGAGCCTCCGCCGGCGCCTACGGTATGAATGTCGAGCATAGGCACGCACACCGGCAACCCTGCTATCTCGGCTTCGTTCCCTGGCCTGGGTCCGCCTACAACTAGCGCGACGTCGGTAGAAGTGCCTCCCATATCGAAAGTGATAATGCGATCGAAGCCGCTGCGCCGGGCCATCGCGGCTGCGCCCACAACACCACCGGCCGGACCAGATAGTACGGTCCTGACTGGTTGACGTGATGCCGACTCGATAGACGTTGTCCCTCCGTTCGATTGCATAACGAACACGCGTGACTTCGTCTTGCCCGAGTCGCGGCGCATCCGCCCATCCAGTCGCTGCAAATAGCCTTGCATGACGGGTTGCAAGTAGGCATTCACTACGACCGTGCTGGCCCGTTCATACTCGCGAAACTCGGGCAGAATGACGTGCGATAGAGACAATGGGAGCCCGAGTTCCTCCAGCACACGGCCGATGGCGCGTTCGTTCTCGGAATTGGCAAATGAGAATAATGTCGAGACTGCAATGGCTTCCGCTCCGCTGAGGCGCACATCGCGCGCCAGCATTCGAAGATCTTCCGACGATGGCCGCTGCCGGACCTTGCCCTCATGATCCACCCGTTCGGGAACGCCGAACCGCATAGCGCGCTCCACCAGCGGCGGCACGCGCTGGAACATCAGGTCGTAAAGCTTCGGTCGATTCTGGCGGCCGATCTCGATGGTGTCTTCAAACCCGGCAGTGGTCACGAACGCTACCTTCGCGCCCGTGCGCTGCAGCAATGTGTTGGTGCCGACCGTCGTCCCGTGCAGCAACACTACCTCGGCTGAAGAATTGATTGCCGCAAGCGCCTCGGCGATGGCTTGCGAAGGATCGTCAGGAGTGGAGAAGACTTTGGTCATCCGCAGCTTGCCGCGTTCAATCCAAACACAGTCGGTGAACGTGCCACCGGTATCGATGGCAACCCGAAGCGGCGGCTGCGAAGACTTGGAAGCAGATGCGGTCATGAGGAACTGGCGCAGAGAAGCGCCGATTTTAGCACGCGCTCAGGAAAAGACTAGCGCAGCCGTTTCCCCATCTGAAAGGCATCGAGCGCGTGGCTGGAGTAGTACTCGGGCAAGGTGCGAAGAATTTCGTATCCCAGCTTGCGATACAACCGCAGAGCAGGTTCGTTATCGACTGCTGTCTCCAGATAGACGTCGGTACAACCCAAGGACCGTAGCCGCTGTTCACATTCCATCATCAGGCTGGTCGCAAGACCGGACCGGCGGGCCTCGGTAAGTATGTCCAAAGTGAGGATGCGTCCGTATTTCGCACGAACGGGATGGGCCACCACAAAGCCACCGATCGGCGGAGTGTCAGGCGTTGGTGTCTGACATTGCAGCTCAGCTACCAGCGTGATGGCATTGCGCCTGGTGATGAAGCCGCTCAGTTCCATCTGCGTATAAGCAATGCCTGCCGGAAAACAAAGCTGGTCGATTCGCCAGAGCCGGTCGAAGTCGGCAGGGCGGTAGTCGCGAATGCGAAACGCCATGGCGGCGGTGGGAGGAGTCGATTCCAAATCATCAGCTCTCCCGCCTATGATAGCGCGCGCGTATCCGCCAGGCCTTAGGAGAAGTCTCAGGGGTTGACGGGCAACGTCGCCATGGACCGATCATGGGCCGCGGCATTTTCAACTTTGTCGATGGCGATAATTGCAATCCACTCATTGTTCCGGTCCAGGTAGCGCACCACTCTTCCACCCAGGATAGTTGCCGCGAGTTGGGGAGATAAATCCTCGCGGTAGTCGAAGAACCGCTCCTGTAGCGCCTTTCCAAAGGGAAGCCATCGAAGAAGCGGGCGTCCAGGCTTCCACTTGGTGGTGAACAGAAATACGATGTCGAACTGGTCGGTCGCCTGCGTGGCCCGCTCGATCTCCAGCGGCGAAAAGTTCTCAATCCGCACCACGGCCTGCGGTTGCGTCACGTATCCCAGAAATGGGCGGGTTAACTCATCCGACGCCGGCCATGCCGTAAGCACTCGGGCGTGCGGATATCGCGTGGCAAGCTCGTCAGCGGCAATCTTGTGCAGGACCACATAATCGCGATAGAGCAACGTGTCTTCCGGAGCAATGCGATAAGGAGGAGGAACAAATAATTGCACCACGAATGCGGCGCAGGTGAAAGCAATCCACCAGGTCCATCGCCGCAGCCGCCGGCGAATCGTGGAGACGCATACTAGTATCACCAGGGGCACAACCGGAAGCATGTAGCGCGCGAGTACCGCGCCTCCCAGCACCGACTCGGCGACAATGTTGCCGCCCAGCACCACCGCAAATACCAACTGCACGCTCACCGGAATCCGCCGACGCGGCGTTCCATCGCCCTCGGGCAGAGGAGGTCGCGTCATCGCATACCATGCTCCACAGACCAGCAGGAACAGGTCCAGATATCCCAACACATGCCACAGGCGGACCAGGATGGCGAGGACAATCCGCAGTGGATTCAGCGTGGCTTGCAGATTGTAGCGAAGGTATTCCGGATTGCCGAAGTAGAAGCCAGTGCGATGATGATGATATCCAAACCAAAGTAGCAGCGGCATGAGGCAGAGGAGCAAAGAAAATGTCTGCCCCCTGCTGCGGCGATATAGGCAGAGGTTTTCGCCTTGACGTGTGCGCACGCCCTTTAGCAACGGACCCAGGAGCTCCCATACTAAGAGCGCCATGGGGGTGACAATTGCTGTCTCCTTGGCGAGTGGCGCAAGTGCGAAAAATAGGATGGTCGCAACCGGCCTGCGCTCCACATACATCGCCAAGCCCCATAGCGTGAGTGCCGCTGCCATCATGTCGAGATGGGCCAGCGAGCTCTGGGCAAAGAATACCGGGTAGATCGCGGTACAAAGCACCGTTGCCGCGGCGACGGCCTCGTTGGCAACGTCGCGCGCCAGGCGCCACAAGCCGGCCAAAGCGAACGCCGCCACCATTAACATGGCGGTCCGCGTCACGGCAGGGGTGAAGGCGCTGATCTTCCACCAGAATGCCAACCACAGCATCACTAATGGCGGATGCGCGTTGGAGAGAGTCGTGTGGGGAACCAGCGATCCCGTCAGGAGCAGGTCACGTGCAGCGGGGATGAAGTATCCGGCTTCATCCCAAAAGTATGGTAGCCGCAGCAGCGCAGCATGGGTCGCGAAGAGAAACGTGAAGATGAGCGCATAAGCGAACAGGCAGGGAAGCCAACCAACAGCGAGGGCTGTCCCAGCTTGGTTAAGCGGCGATCTGAAACTTGAAGATTCGGGCGGCTTCCACTCCCGTTGCCGCGGCGAATCGCCGCTCATCGCCACTAATGGATGGGACCCGATCCCGGTCCCATGCGCGGATCGAGTTTGATCTCGCCGAAGGTGTTCTCGTAATTGACCAGGTTCTGCTGCAGAATGGTGTGCAGCGCCTTGGCCTGTTGGGGACTCAGATAGATTCCCTGGAAATTGCGCACATCCACCTGGGTTTCATCCTGCTGTTGCAGGGTCCCAAATACTAGAAAAAAGTCCCACACGTTGACCCGCACCTGGACGCTATTAGCATAGCTTTCACGATAGTCGGGAGTGTTCGTCAATTGAATTGCCGGTTGATTCGGGTTCGGCATTATGACCTCGTAGCAGTTGTCGGTAAGCCAGTTGTCCAGCAGTTGCCGGTTGCCAGTTATCGGTATTCACCATTCTCGACTTGATATCGGCAACTGACCAAGGACTGCTCGGATAACTTTAACAGAAGAACAGTCGTCAGCGGTTGTCCGTCAGTCGCGCCTTACTGGACCGGCAACTGGCACGAAAAAAGGCGGCCCCACGAGGGGGCCGCCGAGACGAAGCAAAGTGAAACAGCCTAGAACACCAGCTTGCCCTGGAACTGGATGATGCGTCCCGAAGGCAGACCGGTCGCGAACGAGCCGTAAGGCCCGGTCGGTGGCGCCGTCGTGCTGGTAGTCATACCGAAGTTCGCGCCCCCGAAGACATCGTTCGGGTTGTGGAAGTTCGGGTGATTGAAGATGTTGTAGAAGTTCGTGCCAAAGCCGAACGCTACCCTCTCCGTGATTTTGAAGTTCTTGTTGATGGTAAAGTCCGAGTCAAAGAACCCAGGACCACGGTACGAGTTCCGCTGCTGCGTAGAGAAAGCTCCAGATACTGAAGTTGACTCAAAGGCATTTGGGTTGAGGCAAATACTGAAGCCGTTGGAGCAGCTCCCCTGACCAGCGTAGAGGCTTCCAGGGACCACCTGCGCGGGCCCGAAAGGAGTCGAACCACTGGAGTTGTAGTTAGTAAATCCGTTCGTGCTGTCCATGACGGTAAAGGGCAGACCGGAACGGGCAAAGAAGTTCTGCGATAATATCCAGCCACCAAATGCGCCATTGGCGAACTTGTTGCCGAACTTATAGGGCATCTGCCAAACATACGACGCATTGAACGAGTTGCGGATGTCGTAATCGGCATTGCCGTAGTTGCTGCAAGCCAGGCAGAACGGGTTGACTTGGTAGCTGAGGCTGGTCGTGCTATACGCCAGTACTCCACCGTTGGAAACCTCGTCCAACGCGTGGCTCCAGGTATAGCTAGCTTGCACCGTAAAGCCGTAGGTCAACCGTTGGTTGTAGCTAGCCGTCAGACCGTTGAAGTTGGAGACACCACCCGAGTACCACTCGGCCACGGTTGTATAGTTCCCGCTAGCCGGAGTCGATGGGAAACCCGCAAGCCCGCTAGCCGACGCGTTCGGGAAGTTCTCGATTGGCTCGTGAATTCCATGGTTGCCGACATAGGCGAGAGATATTGAGCTCTTGTCGCCCACCGCCTGTTCCAGTTGCAAGCTCCACTCCTGATACAGCGGGGTGTGGAAGGTGCCCAGTTGGCTGGTGAAGGCAGGCGCCGAGAAACCGGGAATGCTGGACAACGAAGAGAATGATGCTCCGCTGGCGAAGCCGCTGCGGATAGCCGCGGCGGAAGCCGCCGCTGTCGCACCCGCACCCGCTGCCGTCGTATCGGCCCAATTCACTCCGGAGAGTGCCATCGGAATCACGTTCGGAAGATTGACCATGAACTGATCGCCGATGAACGCTGGGAAGGCATCGTAGAAGAGCCCGAAGCCGCCGCGAATGACGGTCGTCTTGTTACCCGGAGACCACGCAAACCCGAAGCGAGGCGCCCAGTTGAGGGTGTCGGTCGACCGGAAGATCTGGTGCAAGTTTGCGTTGATCTCCTGGTTGTAGGGGGTGGTGGGATCGGTGCTCAAGGAATTGAAAGCGCCGGTAAACTGCGAAGCGCAATTCAACTGGCAAACCGGGTTCGAATTGTGCTCGGCACGAATGGCAAACGTGAGTTTCAGGTTCTTGGTGGCGCTCCACTCATCCTGGGCATACAGGCCGATGCCCCACAAGGCAACCGGGAAGGTAAGCCTGCTGGGGAAGTTCTGCTCATAAACCGCAGCCGACCCGTTGTAGAAACCTTCTACATCTCCGATGAAGGCGAGCGGATTGGTGAATTCGCTGAAGGTGTAATCGGTAATGTCGTAACGCCGATAGTTGGCGCCGAACTTCAACGCATGGGCTCCCTTGGTCAAGGAGAAATCGTCTACGAACTGGTACTGGGTGACGTTACGTCCTTGCGGGAAGACGGAGCACAGGTTGCACAGCGAGGTCGCGCCTATGCCACTCATGTCGACCCACGTCGGGAACGTTGCCTCATTAGTACTATCTTCGTTCTGGGTAAAGATTGCCCGATAGTAGCTACCGGCATAGACGAAGTTGTTGGTGGCATTGGGGCTGAAGACGTGGGTCCACTGTCCCTGGCCATCGTATGCGGGCTGGTAGCTGGCGGCGCTAAACGCATTGTTGATGGGATCGGCGTAGGTTGCCTGGGTGCCATGATCCATGCGTACGCGCCAGAACAGGTGGTCCTTGTCGGAAAGGTTGTAGTCCACGCGTCCGCTTAGGATCCATTCGGTGCCGGGTAGCGCCGGGGTGGCCTGATACTGGTTAAAACAAGCACCGGTAAAGCCAGTGACGACGTCACCACAGTTACCCCCGTTAGCAACCGGTATACCGTTCCCGTAGCCAGGAGCGGACTGGTAGAGGTTGAACATCCTGGTGTACAGAGGAATTGAGGCCGGATTGACCGTCGCCAGGTTGGCGAGGGTTGCGTTCGCAAAGCCCACGGTAGGTGAAATGACCTGCTGGGTCGAAGGCACGATGTAGCGGATACCTTCGTTGTCTGCGAAGAAGAAGAGTTTGTCCTTCTTAATCGGTCCGCCCAGCGAATCTGCCCACTCGTTGTTGTTGGCGAATGGACGCGGCGTGCTGTTCAAGTTGTTGAACCAGTCATTGGCATCCATGGCACGGCCAGTCCACCAGTACTCGGCATTGCCGTGAAACTGGTTGCTGCCCGACTTGGTAACGTAGGAAACCTGCGCGCCCGCCTGTTGGCCGAACTGACCGCCGTAGGCGTTGGTAGTAACGGTCGCTTCCTGAATGTCGTTACGGCCAAGGGTCAGGTTGGTCGCTCCCGAGTTGTTCAGGTTCAGGTACGGATCCATGTCGTTCTCGCCGTTGACCGTGAACACGTTGGAGGTAGCCGGAAGACCGGAGGTCTGGAAGTTGCCGTAGCCGCCGCCGGTATTCATGTTGATGCCCGGTGCGGTCTGCGCTACGTAGGTGATGTCATTGCCGCCGTTGGGCTGATTGGCGATCATGGTCTGATCGAAGCTGGTAGACAGGTCGGCATTGTCGGTGTTCACCAGTGGGACCTGAGAGGTCACTTCCACCGTCTGCGAACCCGCGCCCACCGCCATTTTCACGTCCGCGACGGTCGCCTGGCCAATGTTTACGCTGGTCTGGGTTTCAGCCTTACTGAAGCCCGGAGCGCTTACACTCACGGTGTAGCTGCCCGGACTCAGCAGAGAGAATCGGTAGGTTCCATTGGAACCGGTTGTCGAGTTACGCGTCGAGCCGTTGGCATCGCTCTTCAGCGTAACCGTAGCGCCGGACACGACCGCGCCGCTTGGATCGGTAACCGTACCGGTAACATCGCCCGAAACCAGCGATTGCGCCATCAGGGACGGCGCCATCACGGCGGCGATCACCAATACGGCCAAAATTCCGGTGATCAGTCTTTTTGCTGTCATATCTCCCCTCAAAATTCTCCCCTTGGAATCGATGACTCTGTTTCTTTAACTTGTCGCCACCTGGCAACCCTAAGCCGCACGGGCTCGGAGCATCCCGCAAAACTCTACACGGGTTCACAGGAGATAGTGCAATGCGGATGCCACCGGCGCACCCTTCGCAAACTCCTATAACTATCTTAAAAACAAAGAGATAACTTTGCTGCAATCCGGGATCGGCAGCTCCTATTTCTATATTTCACAGATTTATCGGGATCCAATCTCCCGTTTATGGAAGATTCTATTGTCAGATAATGGCCATATGGGAGGGAAAGGTGCATGAGCTGACTGAGATTGTGGCCCGAATAACAGATTTGTGAGTTGAGCCCATGGCCCCTATTTCTCTTGAGGAGCCTTTGTAGGAGCGGCGTGCTGCAGGGGCGATAGTGATACTACTAACAGCTGCCCAATCTTCAGTCTTGTAATGCTGATTAGTTTCGTCAGGAATTGCGCGCGCCTTCGGAAAGCACGCTACGGCGCGGCTTCCCGGAGGCCGCATGATCAGACCGCCAGGCAGTGCTGCTGACTATTTCGCGGGCATGGTGTAGTAGCCGGTGCGGTGTCGCACGACTAATTCGGATGGCGCAGCGTAGTCCTTGGTAGCGGGATTGACCTTGATCTCGATGCGCCGATAGTCGGAGTCGGATACCCGCGCGCTGGGATAATAGGCGATCAGATACTGGGTGCGCAGTTCATCGCTGATTTGCCGGAACGCGGCATCCAGCTGCTCCAGGCCGCTGGCGTAGAAATACTTCCCTCCGGTGTCGCGCGACAACTGAATCAGCGCGTGCTCTCCTCCGATGTCGCGCCCGGCACTGTTCTCGATCGGAACGATAATTATGCTGTAGAGGATGACCTCGGCCTGCTGGGCTTCGCGTACGGCTTCCTGATAATTCGTCTTGCTGACGGTATCGCCGCCGTCGGTTATGACCACCATGACCTTGCGGCCCCGCCGGTCGAGCAACGCGTCCGATCCCAGATACAGCGTGTCATACAAAGCAGTCGCCGCCCCTGAATGGACCCGGTTGATTGCGCGATCGATGGTCCGGAGGTCCGCCGTGAAGGGCGTCAGCTGATCCACGATTTCGCTGAACTGAAACAGTGACAGGCCATCAATCGGGCGCAGGATGGTGTGCGCGAAGCGACGCGCCGATTCCAGCTCCAGCTTCTGGTCGCCGCGCGTGCTCAGGCTGGTGTCAATCGCGACCACAATGGAGAGCGGCAATTCCGATTCGCGATGAAACACCGCAATCTTCTGCGGCTTGTCGTCCTCGAACACCTGAAAGTCGTCTTCCTTCAACGATGAAACCGGAGCCCCGCCCGAGTCAGTCACGGTGGTGAACACATTCACCAGCTTCACGTTCACCTTGAACGTCGTGGTGGGCTGATCGCCGGTGCCCGCCTGCGGCTTGGGCGGATCGGGAGGATGAGGAACGCCGGTTTGAGTCTGCTGCCTCGGCGAGTTAGGCGGCTGGGGCACGGTGCTCTGCGAAAACAGCGGCGTTGCCGAGAAGGCGCTCAGGGCAAGCGACACGACGAGGGCGCAGCATCGCACCTTGGCTGCATCGAAGATCCGGATGTTTGCAAGCATTCGCTTAAGTAGAACCCCAGTCCAGCTATTTTGACGCGTCCTGCGTGGCCAGAGGTATGTCAGGAGGAAATGGCTCGCCGTCAGCCCACACCGCGCCATCCTCAAAATACTCTCGCTTCCAGATCGGTACCGTCGTCTTCAAGTTGTCGATCAGCCAGCGACAGGCATCGCAGGCCGCGGCGCGATGGGCCGACGCAACTGCAACATAGACGCTGCTTTCGCCGATCTGTAATCGTCCCAGGCGATGCACCATTCGCAGGTCGCGGATGGCGAAGCGGGCCAGCGCTTGCTGGGCCAGTTGCTCCATCTGGCGCAAGGCCATTCCCTCATATGCCGTGTAGTCAAGGTACAGCGTTCGCCGGCCTCGCGAATGATTACGCACGATGCCATCGAAGATCGTCACCGCGCCGTCTTCGGGATGCTTGATTGCAGCCAGGATCGGGGCGGTCTTGATCGGTCCACCGGTAATCCGCGCATGTTCGGAGATCAGCGGTAGCGCGGTCTCGGCCGTGGATGGCTCATTGACAAGTCCGCCACTCACCGGAGGAATCAGCGCAACTTCGTCGTTGTCCCGCAGTTCGGTCGCGCCTGCCGAATACTCATAGTTGACCGCCAGGGCGATAGCACCGCGAAAATCCTGCAGCTTCGGGATGCCCTGCTCCAGCCGCGCGAAAAGATCAGCCAGACAGGCACCCTCGGGGACCTCCACCACTTCCCTCTCGCGCCCAGCAACTTCCTTGAGCATTCCCAGATACACTACCCGCACCTGCATGGGTTTAGGATAAACCACAGGAATGGACCGCGGATAAGCCTCCACTGGAGAGGACGGAACGAATCGGAGCAGCCAGGTTGAACGCTATCTAAGCGCCTGCTCCAGGTCCGCGATCAGGTCTTCCACCTCCTCAATTCCTACTGAAAGTCGCACCATGCCGTCGGTGATGCCGATGGCTTTACGGCCTTGTGCGCCGATGGCTAGGTGCGTCATGCTCGCCGGATGCGAGATCAGCGTCTCCACTCCGCCCAGCGATTCACCCATGGTGCAGACCCGCACTCGCTCCAGTAACCGCTTGGCGTTAGCCAGTGAGCCCGTCTCAAACGTGATCATGGAACCAAAGCCCGACATCTGGCGGCAGCCCAGCTCGTACTGCGGATGGCTCTTCAGTCCGGGATAGAAGACTTTCTTGACATTGCGATGGCCGTTGAGATAGTCGGCCATCACCCGGCCGCTCTCGTCGTGCTGCTTCATGCGGACAGCCAGCGTCTTCACGCCGCGCAGCACCAGCCAGCACTCGAAGGGCGACATAATCGCGCCCGCTGCCTTCTGGACAAACTCCAGCTTCTCGGCTTGTTCGGGCGTGGTGCATACCAGCACGCCGCCCAGTCCGTCGCTGTGGCCGTTGAGGAACTTGGTGGTCGAGTGCATCGAGATGTCAGCGCCCAGCTTGAGCGGCTGCTGGAAGTACGGCGACATGAAAGTGTTGTCGACCACAACTTCGCAGCCGCGCTGGTGCGCGATCTCGCTGACGGCGGCGATGTCGGTGAGCCCCATCAGCGGGTTGGTTGGCGTCTCAATGTAAACGTAACGCGTCTTCTTGCGGATAGCACGCTCGACGTTGCGCGGATCGGACGTATCCACATATGTGAACTCCAGCCCGAAGTTCGCCATGATCTGGTTGAAGAGACGTGGCACGCCACCATAAAGATTGTTGGAGGCGACAACGTGGTCGCCCGACTTCATCAGCTGGCACAGCGCACAGACTGCGGCCATTCCACTGGCGAAAACCGGCGCGGCGATGCCGCCTTCCAGCGAAGCAAGGTTCTGCTCCAGACGCGTACGTGTGGGATTGCCGGCGCGCGAGTAATCGTAGCCCTTGGTCTTGCCTAGCTCTTCCAGGGCATAAGTCGAGGTAGCAAAGATGGGAGGAGCAACTGCTCCGGTTGAGGGATCGGGCTCGTTGCCGACATGGATAGCGCGAGTGGAAAAGCCGGGAATATTCTTCTTAGGCATAAAGTCAATTCACCACAGAGACACCGAGACACGGAGGATCGCAAAAGTCTTTTCACCATCGAGGACACGGAGAGCATGGAAAAACCAAAGCCATTTTTTCAATCTCGTGAGTGCGGCATGCCCAATAGGTCTGAATAACGTTGGGCCGTAGACGTTGAGGCGAAAAGGTTGGAAATTCTCTATAGCGCGTTGCTCCGGATCCGGTTCACGGAATGCAGGAACTAAATTGATTGCTTTTTTCCCTTCGTGCGCTCCCCGTCCCCCGTGGTGAAAATTTCCAAACTCCGTGCCTCGGTGGTGAAAAATCGGTCAACTCTTCTCGTTGAAATGGAAGATGTCCTTCGACAGATAGCGTTCGGCGGAGTCCGGAATGATAGTCGCGACACGCTTGCCCGGGCCCAGGCGGCGCGCAATCTCGACGGCCACGAAAACGTTGGCGCCCGCGCTTGAGCCAGCCAGCACGCCTTCAATCGCCGCCAACTTCTTCACCATGTCGAAAGCGTCGCGGTCGGTGACGGCGATAATCTCGTCGGCCAGCGATCCATCGAAGGTCTTGGGCATGAAGCTGGCGCCGATGCCTTCCACTTCGTGATCGCCTTGCGGCCCACCGCCCAGCACCGATCCCTGGGTTTCGACGGCGATAGCCAGCGTCTCCGGATTGCGTTCTTTGAGATAGCGCGCCACTCCAGTAAAAGTCCCGCCAGTACCGCAGCCGATGACGATGGCATCAATTTGTCCGCCTAGCTGATCGTAGAATTCGCGCGCCGTGGTCTCGTAATGGTAATCGGGATTGTCCTGGTTCTCGAACTGCAGGGCGATAAACGCATTCGGAGTTTGAGCGGCGCGTTGCTTCACGTAATCGATCGCTCCCTGCATGCCGTCAGCCGCGGGCGTGCGAATTACCTCAGCGCCCAGAGCTTCCATCAGCATGACCTTTTCTTGCGAAAAGCCTTCGGGAACCGCCAGCACGGTCTTATAACCGCGGCTGCTTCCAATGAGGGCCAGTCCCACTCCGGTGTTGCCGGCCGTAGCTTCGAAGATCGTTGCTCCCGGCCGCAGCCTTCCGGCCCGCTCGGCCTTGGTAATCATGCCCAGCGCGGCGCGGTCCTTGATGCTGCCGCCCGGATTCAGGTATTCGAGCTTGGCATAGACGTCGGCGGCATCGGCTGGAAGCAGCCGTCGCAGGTGAAGAATAGGGGTTTCGCCGACCAGTTCCGTGATTTCTTCGGCGACGCGGAGAGAGGCCATTTCGGCAGTCTTCATAAGCATCTTGAGCGATAACTATCAAGGTTACGTGAACTGGAACGGGACGGTCAATGCGCTCTCGCGTGCCGGGGAAACCTGTACGAGGAAACTCTTCAGCCCGGCCGCAACCGAGGATGAAGGTGATCAACGGGCTTCTACTTGTCGCCGCTGGGTCCGCCGGCGGGGGCGGGCTCCTTGCCTGCGTAGTAACCGCTACGCGTCCGCACCTGCAGCTTCTTATAGCCATGCGCCTGCGCCGCGACTCTTACCGTGCGATAACCGCCCGCGCTCTGCGGATTTAAGGGCTTGTATTGGATGGTGTACTGGTTGCGAATATCGTGGGCGATCTGGCTGGTGATCGCCTGCACTTCGCTCAAGTCCTTGGGAAAGAAGGCCACGCCGCCGGTGTCTTCGGCCATTTCGCGAAGCGCGCGACGCGCCCGCTTGGAGTGCTCGTCTCCTAGCAATCCAATGGTGTAAACCGTGGGACCATTCTTCTCTTCCAGGCGGCGCAGCGCTTGCTCCAGGGACTCGCGGCTGGCATTGTCTTCGCCGTCGGTCACCACCAGAAGCACTTTTTTCTCCAGCTCGCCACTCTTCTTCAAGTGGTCCGACGACGCGACCACGGCGTCGTAAAGCGCGGTCCCGCCGCGTGCTTCGATGCGTTCCAGCGCATCTTTCAGCTTGGGAACACTGCCCGTGTAATCCTGATCGAGAAAATACTCTTCGTTAAAGTTGACCACGAACACCTTGTCTTGCGGATTGCTGGACTGCACCAGATTAATGGCGGCGGCATTCACCTTGGCCCGCTTCTCGCGCATGGAACCGGAATTGTCGATGACGATACCCAGTGCCACGGGAATGTCTTCGCTGTGGAACGAGGTTATTTTCTGCGGCTTGCCATCTTCGAAGACGGTGAAATCGTTCTGGACGAGATTCGTGATCAGGCGATTCTGGTCGTCAACCACGGTGGCGTGCAGGGTGACTTCGTCCACTTCCTTCTTGAAGACGAAAACGTCATCGTGTTGCGAGTCCGGAGCTTGGCCCTCCGGCTGCGGAATCTGCACGGTATCGCCCGGCGGGTTGGGTTGCGACGCTGGGGGTTGCTGGCTTGCTGCCGGGCTGGGAGGGCCTCCCGATTGCGACTGTGCAGGCGCGGCTTGCATGGCCGTTCCGGACTGCTGCTGGCCAGAATTGCCGCCGGCGACGGGCTGGGGAGCAGTCGAATTCTGCGCCGTCAACCACGTTCCCAGCAAGAAAACCGATGTGACCAGGAGAAGATGGCCTTTATTCCGTAGGGGCATAGTATCCAGTTTTGGCATACACGTGCAGCGGTGGCAAGCCCTTGGGAGGATTGAGTCTTACTTTGATCTTGCGCCACTTGCCATTGCGTGCCGCATTGGTGGGACGGTATCCCAGCACATACTGATTGCGCAGCTCGATACCAATCTTAGTCGCCACATCCGCCAATTCGCTCGGCGAATCGATGACAAAGGTCCGTCCCCCGGTAACTTCCGTCACATCGCTGAGCAACGCCGGGCCTTCCCGTTCTTCCGGCGTCTTGGCATCGCGATCATAAAGGCCGATACCGTAGATCTGAACATCGGCTTCCCGCACCATCGACTTGATCTCGCCTTCGGTGTAGCGGCTGTGATTGTCGCCGCCATCGGAGATGATCAGCAGCGCCTTGCGCTCGTAGTGCGCCTTCTGCATGCGATTCATGCCCAGATAGATCGCATCCAGCAATGCCGTCCGTCCTTTGGGGATGGCATACACCAGTCTGCTTTGGATGTCCTCAATCGACGAGGTGAAGTCCACCAGCACTTCCGGTTTTTCGGAGAAGGTGATCAGGAAAAATTCGTCTTGCGGATTGGCGGTGCGGAAGAACTCCACCACCGCTTGCCGCGATTTGTCGATCTTGTCGGACATCGATCCGCTAACGTCGAAGATCACGCCTAGCGAAATCGGCGCGTCTTCGCTGGAAAAGTGCCGAATCTGCTGCGGCTGGCCGTTGTCGGTGAGTTCGAAATTTTCTTTTTCCAGCCCGGTCACCAAACGGTTCATGGGATCGGTGATGGTCACCGGAACCAGCACCAGGTCCACGTCCTTCCTTACCGGCTTGGTATGGGTCCTCAGCGTGGGATCGCCCGGAATGTCCGGAGGAGCAGTCGCATCCGCCTTCTTGGTTTCACGCGGAGTGATGTGAACGTCGTCCGTCTGCGCCACCAGCGGCACCGCCAGCCAGCCAGCCAGCAGACACACTCCGAGCAGCAGCAGGAAGTTCTTGTAGGCACGCACGGGGGATTGGACGGGCTGGCAGGAAAAACGTCCCGCCGCACGAATCGGATACGAGGACTGGATGGTCGAGCCGCGTGACCCGAACCCCTCACTGCAACCGCGGGCCATAGGATCCTCTGGGGCGAGATGAATCGTATCACAGTTACGGTAGCCGAACCGCTCGCGCCACCGTCGAGAACTCTCCAGCGAACTGCCTTTAATGCACCTATGGATGTAACCAGAGCGATTCTGGTTTCCTTTTCTTGCTGCTACAATCGGGCTTCCCGACGGCCATCTCCGCTTTTGGGAATAGGGACAATCTATGGCAGACATAATTCCTTTTCGCGCTCTACGTTATAACTCCTCCAAGGTGCCTCCTGGCGACGTGATGACTCAGCCTTACGACAAGATCAGCCCAGCTATGCAGGACCGCTATTACGCGGCCAGTCCTTATAACCTGGTGCGGATCATCTTGGGCAAGCCCCAGCCCGGCGACAATGAGCAGGACAACGTTTATGCGCGCGCCGCAGCCTGGCTACGGCAATGGCAGCGCGAAGGCGTTCTGCTGCAAGACGCCGAGCCCAGTATTTACGCTTATGCCCAGCGGTTTACCGTGCCCGGCGATCCGGCCGCAACCGAAATCGAGCGCCGCAGCTTCATTGCTCTCGGCCGGGTGGAAGATTACGACCGCAAGGTAGTCTTCCGTCATGAGCAGACCCTGAGCAAGCCGAAGGCTGACCGCTTCAATCTGTTGCAAGCTACCCAGGCCCACTGCGGCCAGATTTTCATGGTCTACAGCGATCCGGACGGCGCGGTCGACGCGGCTTTGCGGCAGGATGGGCCGCCCACGGTTGAAGTGCGCGATGAATACGGCGTGCTACATCGCATGTGGAAGGTTTCAGATCCCCAGGTCATCGCGAGCGTGCAGAAGAAGATGGCCGACAAGAAGTTGATCATCGCCGACGGACACCATCGCTACGAGACGGCTCTGAATTATCGTAACCAGATCCGCGAGAAGTCCAACGGCGATCAGCAGGCTCCCGCCGAGCGCGTGATGATGACCTTCGTCAATATGGATTCGCCGGGGCTGGTGGTTCTTCCGACCCATCGCGTGGTCTTTGGGCTGGAGAATTTCACCATCTTCGAGATGGTGGCGGAGCTGCGCAAGTATTTCGAAGTCGAGGATATGGGTCCTCTGGCCGACGTCGCCGATGCTATGCGACGCCTGCACAATGCCGGCAAAGACCGCACGGCTCTATTGGCAGTGACGGCGCATGGCGCCTTTCTACTGCGCTCCCGGACGGACGTGCAGCCGCCCAGCCTGAGCGGGCTTTCCCAGCAGCAGCGCGCGCTCGACGTGGTCCAGTTGCACAAAGTGATATTGGAACAGACGCTGGGCATGTCGGAAGAAGATATTCGCGCGCAGAAGCACCTGAAGTACATCCGCGATGCCGGAGAAGCCGTGGATGAAGTGCATAAGGGCACGGCCCAAGTGGCGTTCCTGATGAATCCGGTGCGCATGGAGCAGGTGCGCGATATCGCTTTCGCCGGTGAGGTGCTGCCCCAGAAGTCCACCGACTTCTATCCCAAGATGCTGAGCGGTCTGACTATTTATTCGTTGCAGGAGGCCGCGCAAGGGAAACCGGGCGAGCAGGAGATCGCAAAGGCGGGCGCGCGATAATTGCGGATTTGTACCGTCAGCTCGATATAGTTATGGTGGAGGGGACCCTGTTGTCTGTTTGCGGATCGATTTAATGACTTCCAGGTTCCCTCCCGCCGATAATCGTTCGCCTCAATGGTCAGCGCTGATTCTCGCTGTCGCATTGTTCCTGGCGGTACTCATCGCGCACTACGCGACGGTCCACGCGCAGTCGTCCGACCAGTTCACCGTCTATTCTCCGCAGACTTCTTACGCCGTCCCACTGCTTGACGAAAAAGGTCAGCCCTACGCCGGATTGGTAGAGCTGCTGGAGCCGCTGGGCTCCATCGATGCCAAGCCTGACGGCAAGAAGTACAAGTTGCGATTCACCCCGCCTGGTGGCCATCAAGCGGAAGCGCAGTTCACCGATGGCAAAGACAAAGCCAAAATTCGCGGCGACAATTACAAACTGCCGGCAAACTTCGTCCTGCAGAACGGCCGCGGCTATGTGCCGCTCAGCGCGGTTCCCGAGCTACTAACCAAGCTGCTGGCAACGCCGGTCCAATTGCATCCCTCGGCGCGACGCCTGTTCATCGGCGATGTGCCCATGCGGTTCACCCTCGAGTTAGACAAGGGCAATCCGCCACACCTGGTCGCCAGCTTTCCCAGTCCCGTCAATCCTTCGATCGCGACCGAGCCGGGGCGTGTGCGCTTCACCTTCCGCCGCGAACCGGTAGTCTCCAGCGGACACGACAGCTTCACCTTCAACGATCCGGTCATTACCGGCGCGGTTTTCGCCGAGCACGATGGACTGGCCGAACTCGACGTGATGGGAACGGCTTCGTTGATGGCCAACTTTGCCGACGGCGGCAGGACCATTATCGTGGCTGCCGTTCCTCCGCCGCCTGCTCCGGCGGCGCCCACCCCCACGCCGCAGGCGCAAGTTCCGCCGCCGGCCGCTGCACCTCAGCCCAAGCCCCCTGCGGTCCCGCGCTTCCTGGTGTTGATCGATCCCGCCCATGGCGGAGCGGATATCGGAGCGGCCATCACTCCCTCGCTGGCGGAGAAAGATGTGGTGCTGGCGCTGGCGCGACGGGTGCAACGTGAACTCGCGAACCGTGGCATTGCCGCCGGAATGCTGCGCAATTCTGACGTGGCGATTTCGTTGGACCAGCGCGCGGTCTCGGCGAATGCGGCGCGTCCGGCGCTGTATGTCACTCTGCACGCCGCCAACACTGGCCGCGGCGTACACGTCTTCACCTCGATGCTGCCGGCAGTCAACCTGTCGCGGGAGGGATTCTTGCCATGGGACACGGCGCAAGCCGCATTCCTTGATCTCAGCGGATCGGTTGCCGGGTCGGTCGCCGCTGAACTGGAATCGCGCAAGCTGCCCAACACTACGCTGGTGGCGCCGTTGCGGCCGATGAACAACATCGCCGCTCCCGCCATCGCAGTCGAGATTGCTCCTCCCGACGACAACGTGGAGAACATCGCCGGCGCCGAATATCAGGAACAGGTGGCGCAAGCCATTGCCGCCGGAATCGCGGCTATGCGCTCCAAGTTGCCCGAGGTGCGTCCGTGACCCGACGCATCCTGGTGATCTTCGCGATGTTGGCGCTGATTGCCGTCGCCCTCGGCTTCTATGCGTTGCACTTGAAGAGAAAAGTGGCGCGCGACGCCCAGGTAGCGGCTGAACAGCAGTTGGCCATGGCGCCGCCGGGGAACGGACCACCCGAGCCGGTGACGCTGTATGTCGCCAATGACAGCGATGGCACCCTGCGCAAAACGCAGATCACTGTCTCGTTGCCTACGGAACGCAGCGAGCGGGACCGTGCAGTGCTGGGGGCTTTGCTTGCCCAATATCTGAAATCGCCGTCGTCCCATCCCATCGGTGCGGGCGCCGATGTGCGCCAGGTCTATCTGATGGGCGAGGATACCGCCATCGTGGACACCAATGCGGCCTTCGCCGACGCTCATCCTTCGGGCGTGCTGGCCGAGGAATTGACGGTCGCGTCAATCGTAGTCACCTTAAACGCGAACGACAGCAAGGTTGGACGGGTGAAGATCCTGGTTAATGGACAGGAACGCGACACGCTTGCCGGACACGCCGATCTGCGGCGATTCTACGAAGCCAGCAACCTGGGCCAAGTCGTAAAGGACATGCAGTGACACTCCCGCGCATCGGCGTATTCGATTCCGGCGTCGGCGGCCTCACCGTGCTGAAGGCCATGGCCGCGCAACTTCCTGCTCACTATCTTTATTTTGGCGACACCGCACGCCTGCCCTATGGAACCAAGTCGGCTGAGACTGTAGCGCGCTACGCGATTGGAGCGACGAAGTTTCTGGAAGCGCAGAACATCGACTTGCTAGTAATCGCCTGCAACACGGCAACGGCGCTCGCGCTAGCAGACATCAAGGCCGCCGCGCATGTGCCGGTGGTTGGCGTGGTGGAACCCGGTGCAGCCATGGCGGCCGAAGTCAGCAAGAACCGCGCCGCCATTGTGATCGCCACCGAAGCTACGGTAAGCAGCCATGCTTATCGCAACGCTCTGCGGCAGCACGGACTGGAAGCCCACGAGAAGGCGTGCCCGCTGTTCGTCCCGCTGGTGGAGGAGGGATGGATCGAGCATCCCGTGACCGAGCAGGTGGCGCGAATTTATCTGGGCGAAGCGACGGCACAAGCGCCGGCCGGCGCCGACGTCCTTGTGCTGGCGTGCACGCACTATCCGCTCATCGCTCCCCTGCTGCGGCGCATTGTGCCGGCGACGATGGAGATCGTCGATTCAGCCGCATCGACCGCGCAGGTGGTGAGGAAGATGATCGAAGAAAATTTGGCGTCTCACCCTGAGCGGAGTGGGCTCGCGCCAGCGACCGAACCCAGTCGAAGGGCCTGCCCTGGGCTTGTCGAGGGGACTTCTATTTCTGGCGCCATGCCGTCCGCTTCTGCCGCAATGTCATCCGCTGCACATCGTACCTTTCGCTT
>Ga0182016_10002642_pt1 | contig 20889 bp, 21 predicted proteins | sample 712S2MmetaG_FD_120491 | JGI IMG/M metagenome (GOLD analysis project Ga0182016, IMG submission 120491) | Permafrost microbial communities from Stordalen Mire, Sweden - 712S2M metaG | ecosystem: Environmental > Terrestrial > Soil > Wetlands > Permafrost | place: Sweden: Stordalen | collected... | reverse complement strand
TCGAACAGGCCGCCGAAGAAGTCGTCCTCCTCACCCAACTGGCGGAAAGTAAAGGAGAAACCTACGACGTCGAACGCGACTTCCCCCTCGAATCCCTGCCCCCGCAATTTGTTTTTTCAACTCTGGAAATCGCCCGCCTGGCAGCCCACCGCCGCCGCCTCGCCGAAGCCAAAACGCAGTCCTCCGCGCCCAGGAAAGCATTCCGCCAGGCCGCTTGAACCACCCGCTTCTCGCACTTCCGCCGCTCAGCGCACCGTCAAAGTGAAATCCACGTCCAGCACCAGCGCATCGGCACTGGCGGCGATCGAGGTCACTTTGAAATCGCGCAGATCGCGCAGGTAAGCTGGCTGTGTGTTGGGGTCCTCCAGCATGCGCTTGGCGTCGGCGGCCAGGTTATAGCGGAAATCGCGCGCCAGGCTGGCGGCCATGGCGGCGCACACGCGGCGGATATAGAACCCGGTCTTGCCGTCGCTTTCGGCGGTGACGTTGGCCAGGCCGATATTGCCGTCCTTGTAAGTCGGTTTGGCGCCGATCACCACCGTAAATGCATCGCCCAATCCAACGCACTGGCCAAGCATGTTCAGCGCCGAACGGCCGGTGAAACGCGCCCGAATGCGCAGCAGACCGTCCTTGCTCTGGATTTGCGGATGTTCCAGATAGGCGAAGCTGCACTTGGTCTTGGGAGTGCCCTTCACGTAGCGGCGGCCGTCCTGGGTAAAGACCTGGCTGGCCAGAATGCGCTCCAGCGCGGCATAGCGCACCTGAATCTCGACCGCGGAAACCGGCGCCACGGCGGCCAGCAGCAGAGCGGCGATACGCATCCACGTCACGCCAAGGATCCCCTTTCGGAAGTGCGGTACATGTCCGGCAACCGCTCCCTTACGGTCGCGGCTCGGACTGGAGCATGTGCCCCGCATTTCCGAGCCGCGACCGTAAGGGAGCGGTTGCCGGACATGTTATCGAGCTCCCGAAATGGTGGACCAAGCATCAGGCCGGTTCCGCGAACAGCGCAAACTCCGAAAGCACCGGGCTGGCCGAGGCTTCGGTAACGCGCAGCCGGAGCCGCCCGGCGGTCACCGGACGATCCAGGCGGATCAAGCGCCGCGGACCGATGCTCGTGGCCGCCGCGAATTGCCGCCAATCGCCGCTATCCCAACGGTCGATGGCTACCGCATCCACGCGCTGGCCGAAGGCGATCGCCTCGCGCAGCCGCACGACACCAAAAGTCACCGGCCGGGCGAACTCGAAAACCCCCTCGGCGCGAACCGTGGCGTCATCGGTCGCCCAATAAGTATCCTCGCGGCCATCGAGCAAATGTTGCGGCCCGAACCGCTCGCGCGCATTGGTTGCGGTGATTCGCGCCCCTGCCGCCAGATTGCGCCCGAAGGTTGACCGCCGCCAGCGGCCGAACCCTTCGAGCGACGCGATATCTTCGCTGGAAAGCAAACCATCGCGATTGGGCGGCACGTTGAGCAGCAGGTTGGCGCCTCGGCCCACCGAAACGAAATAGAGCTCGACAAGCTCGGCCGGGGTTTTGACGCGGGCGTTTTCCGCTTCGTGCCAGAACCAGCCGGGGCGAATCGAAACGTCGCATTCGGCCGGCAGCCAGCGCGTGCCGTGGCGCGTTCCCGTGGGCGAATCCTTCTCGCGCACATTGCCTGGCGACGCAGGCCCGCCGTCGGCGCCCACCGGATCGTAGGTCGCCCAGCACGGGTCGCCGGCGATGCCTCGCTCGTTGCCCACCCAGCGCACGTCCGGCCCGACGTCGGAGAAAACGACGGCCTCCGGCTGCAGCCGCCGCACCAGCTCCCAGGTTCCAGGCCAGTCGTAGTAAGTGTTCTTGTCGATCGTGCGCTTCTCGCGCGCCCCGCCGTAATAGCCGTCGCCGCCGTTGGCGCCGTCGTGCCACACCTCGAAGATCGGGCCGTAATCGCTCAGCAATTCCGTCAACTGGCGGCGGTAGATGGCGATATACTCCGGCTTGCCGTAGGCCGCCTGGTTGCGGTCCCAGGGGGAAAGATAAACGCCGAAGCGGAGTTTGTGCCGGCGCGCGGCGGCGGCAATTTCGCCCACCACGTCGCCCTTGCCGCCGCGCCACCCGCTGGCGCGCACCGAATGCTCCGTGGTCGCGGTGGGCCACAGGCAGAAGCCGTCGTGATGCTTGGCGGTGAGGATCACGCCCGTCATGCCGGCGGCGGCCAGCGGCTCGACAATCGCGTCGGCATCGAACCGCGCGGGGTTGAAAACGTTCGGGTCTTCGTCGCCGAGCCCCCATTCGCGGTCGGTAAAAGTGTTGACGGTGAAATGAAGGAAGGCAGTGGTTTCAAGCCGGTGCCAGGCCAGTTGCCGGGCGGACGGCACCGCCCCGAAAGGCTTTGGTTCCGTGGCTGCGAAGGCTGAGCCAGCGGCGGAAACCGCGGCCAGAAAGGTACGGCGAGTCATATCGGATATTGTCCAGGTTAGCTGGCCACGGATCAGCGGCGAGATCTTCCCGGAGCCTTCGGTTTGGCTTTGACTTTGGCTTTGGGAGCGACAACGGGCTCCTCCTCCGCCTCCACCTCGATCTCCCGTTCCGTTTCGGCCGCCATTTCGGCGTCCTTATCGCCGTCGCCGAGCGGATCCGGATCGGTCAGATCGTCGGGCTCCTCCACCACCACCTCGGCGGCGCCCGGATTCACCTTCTTGAGCACTTCGTTGTACAGCGCCGCCTTGCGCGCGTCCACCTTGGGAGGTGGCGCCTGTTCGTGGCGGTAATCGTGATCGTTGTAACAGGTCCGGCAGCGTACCTTAGCCGGTTCCGCATTGAGCACCGACACTACGGCATGGTTCATGATTCGCTTGCAGCGAACGCAAAAATCGTCGATGTCGTCGCCCAGGCGTGGTTCCCGCATGTGGCCTCCTAGTTCGAGCTATTGACGCCGGTAGAAACGGGGGCCTCGGATTCGACAGGCGTCTTCGGCTCGACCACCAGCCACTGGGCCGGCTCGAACCCAACATATTTACATATCCGTAACTGCCCGTCCGCCGTCTCCAACAAGTCGCCCACCCTCAGCGGATCGTCCGATTCCCGCATCGTGCGCCAGGCGTCGTATTCGTTCAACGCCGCCACTTCCCCGCGTGGATCGTAATCTCTCGGCTTCACCGAAGCGCATCCTCCCACGTGAGGGGCCCAGCGGAACTGCTGTCTTGGCGAATCCTTCATTCGGTAGATCCGGTAAAACGCCATCGCCCTACATTGTAATCGATGGAAGAGCACCCGATGCGTCCCGCTCGCCCTGTTCGATCATCCGGGCGACGCCCTCCCGCGACCAGCACACCGATTCCTTCAGCGAACCGAGCGGGGTGGATGGCTCCAGCTTCACTACGTCCAGCGCCGCGCTGGGAGCGCGTACCGGCAGCAACGCGTGGACCAGGCGGTACGGCAGCGTGGTCAGCACGTTGAGAGCGATGGCGCGGGTGGCTCCCTGCGCCTCGGCCGCCCACACCGGCAGCGCGCCCAGAAAACCGCCATCCACGTAGCTGCGGCCCTCGATCCGTACCGGCGGAAACGCGCAGGGAATGCTGCACGACGCCGCTAGGTGCTCCCAGCCAACCTCGGCGCCGCGCACGATCCGGACGCGCAGGCGCGGCACTTCCACCATGGTCAGAGCGAAATCGACTTGCGGCCGAAAGCGTTCGAACAGCCGCCGCGCCTCGGCGTGCAGCGCCTCCGGCCGCAAGATGCCGGTGGGATGCAGACCCAGCCGCATGATCCCCCCCGTGCGCGGGTCGAGCCAGTTTGCGATCAACTCATCCGGCGGGCAGCCCCCGGCGATCGCCCATCCATTCCAGGCACCGGCCGAAGCACCCACCACCAGATCGGGCTTCAGCCGCCGGCTGAGAACTTTCCAAAAGCCGGCCTCCCAGGCGGCGAACATTCCACCCGCGGAAAGGACTAAAGCGGTGGGCACAGAACCATCGTAGTATGGCTTTCCGAATAAGCGCGAACTCTAGGCGGGATGTAATTCATTTGCACCAGCCTGGGACGCACCTGGGCATCTTCAAAGTGCAGAGAAACAGCCTCCAGAATGTTGGAGCGGAGTTCCTCCCAACTATCGCCTTCCGTAAAGATGTCGTGGCCCAAGGCGCGGGCGAAGTAGCCGCCCTCCTCCGCATCGCGAATCTCGAAAATCAACTCCATCCGCTTAGGATACCTGAGGCCACACGGACGGCTGGGGTCGTAAAGCCTAAACCGCGACGTTTCGCGTCTTCGACCGTACATACCATAGAGATGACGAACTCGGTGCATTTCGCGGGCGTATCGATTCTTGCGCTGCTGGCGGGCTGCGCTCCGGCCTCGGGCCAAACGCTCGATCGGCTCCAACTCCATAAGGTGCGCGCCGCGGAGGCCGAATACCGCGGGAGCAAGGCGGTCCACATCATGCAAGTCCCCGGCGCGCAAGGCGAGGATACGCTCGCGATCGTCAGCGGAACCGAACTGCGGGATGGCGTCATTGAAGTGGACCTAGCCGGCGCGCCGGCGCCAGGCGCTTTCGGCGACGCCCGCGGTTTCATCGGCGTGGCATTCCGGGTGCAGCCGGACGCCGCGAAATTCGAGTTGCTTTACCTCCGCCCGACCAACGGGCGCGCGGAAGACCAGCTTCGGAGGAACCACGCCACGCAGTACGTCTCGTTCCCAGACTGGCCCTGGCAGCGAACGCGCCAGGAAACGCCCGGACTTTACGAATCCTACGTGGATCTGGAACCCGGCGTGTGGACCAAGGTAAAAATCGTTCTGGCCGGCGGCAAGGCCCGGCTCTACGTCAACGACGCGGCGCAGCCGTGCCTGATCGTAAACGGCCTCAAACTGCCCCCGGCGAAGGGCGGCGTCGGACTGTGGGCGGGGCCAGGTACGGACGGCTACTTTGCCAATCTGCGCGTAGCGCCTACCCAGTGAGGGAACCGGCGCAAGACCCGTGGAGGGCGGAAAGCGCAGGGCGACATGGCTCAGGGGCACGATTCCGCGCTTGCCGCGGATGCAGGCTTCCCAGATCGTCGTATCTGGGGAGATCGAACGGTTGCGGGACTCCCACTGGTCGCCGACGTCACGGGCACGTTGAGCCCGCAAGTCGGCGTTGCCGGGTTGAGAGGGTTCATTTGACCGTGGACTTTCCGAATAGCCGGTCCATCGCGATATCAATCGGCTCTATTGCCGCCGAAACCAGACGGCGGCTCGCATGGATCTGACGGGAGTACTTGGCGGACGCAGCCAGGAAGGAGTGGAAAGACATCATACGATTCTGGGCAAGCGTCAGAATAGTCAAGCAATACTTCGCGCAGGCCGAAGTGCTCTGTCGAGACTTCAAGCAATTCGACGTCCTCGACCGTCAACACTATTGGAACCAGCACTCTGACGGCGGACTTGAGCTTTTCGCAGGGTGTCATCTGCTCGCACCGACCGAGCGCGCGGTCAAACTCAGCCGCCACAAACCTTCCAAACCCCGGTGAACTCCACAGAGCGTCGTGAACCACTAGGACCGTGATAATCCGCTTTACATCCCGGAATTCCTGCGTTGGCCCGAGCCACCTACGTTCAGCGATTGCCGTGACGACCACGTACGGCCTGCGCGCCAAGGGCCCGCGAAGTCGCGTTGGGGGAAACCTCGTCGAACTATTCCCGACAAAACGCGCCCTTCCGTCAATCCCGGTTTCGTGCCGGTTTCCCGGCCTTCCATGCACAAAAATGCCCAAAGCCCATTCCGCCCGCAACCGTCCCGAAGTCCGGTCACGGCGATTTTTTGTTGACAGCCAAGGACTTCCTGTGAGTACCATCTCGAACCTGTTGTACTCTGGTGGCGGGGTGAGGATGGCTACAGGGAGGAAACCGGGAGGGGGAACGCCTAAGCCCAAATCACCGCTTCCGGCCAGGGCTGGATTTGACGCAGCACGCTCGGTCCCGCGCGGAAGCGCTGAGGGCGACGTTAGAGTTACGCCTGCTTTTTACCGGCTACACCGGGCATATGGAGTTCGAGTGGGATCCGGCCAAAGCGGCCGGGAATCTGCGCAAGCATCCATGAAGAAACGCAGCGATAAGATGAGCGACGAGCTGCGCCCGGAGTACGATCTTCGCCAGTTGCTCAAGGCCGGAGTCCGGGGCAAGTACGCGAAGCGCTACGTCGCAGGCACGAATCTTATTCTACTGGGCCTGGACATCCGAAAGGCCTTTAGCCATCGCAGCCATAATCCGAAACGCGGGGGGACGGACCTGGGGGGAGGCGCAGGGACAGATGCCGCAAGAAACTGTGGGGCGGACGCCCTCGTCCGCGCGGGTCCCCCCGGACCCGCTCTTCGCCTCAAATCATCAACCCCGTACCGTCAACGATGCGCGACCAGGGGGTCGCGCGCGGACGAGGGCGTCCGCCCCACCAAACCGACGCTGGCGCTTGGCGATTGGAAAGTATGCGGCATTGGACCGAGGGACTGCTTCACGATAGGCAGGTTTACGGCAGCGCGAACGCTACGACGTAGTCGCCTAACTTCACGCCATCGATCTTGCCATGCCCGCCGGCGGCTACGACCACATATTGGCGGCCGCCGGCGCGGGCCCGGTACGTCATTGGCGTGGCGATGGCCGAGGCCGGTACCCCGGCGTGCCATAGCTCGCGGCCGGTTTCGGTATCGAAGGCGCGGAAGGTGCTGTCCATGGTGGCGCCGATAAAGGTCAGGCCGCCGGCGGTCGTCAGCGGGCCGCCGAGAGTCGGTGTACCCCAAGCAATGGGCAGGGGAACGGGAGCCAGTTCTTTCACGGTCCCCAGCGGAACCTGCCATCGAATTTTGCCCGTGTTGGCGTCCACGGCGGCCAGCGTTCCCCAGGGCGGAGGGCTGCAGGGGAGGCCCCACGGCGAGAGTAGCGCTTTGCGCCGCATCACGTAGGGGGTTCCCTTCATGGGGGCGTACTCCCAGGCGCCCTCCATGCCTCCCGAATGGCTCCTGCGGCCCTTCACCTGCCCGCGCGGAATCAGTTGGGCGATGAACGGCATGTTGGTTTGATTTACTACGATCAAGCCGTGCGAGCGATCGAAGGAGAGCCCGCCCCAATTGGTTCCGCCGGCATTGCCGGGATACTGAAGCGTGCCTTCGAGACTGGGCGGCGTGAAGATGCCGCCGCGGCGCAGGCCCTCGATGGTAGCGCGGCACCGGCCGCGATCCCACGGCGTCAGGCCCCAGGCGTCCCGCGGCTCCAGGCGGTCGGGCACCAGCCGGGGAGTGGCTACCGGGAAAGGCTGGGTGGGCGATAACCATTCGCCGGGCACGCCGCCTTGGGGCACCGGCCTCTCCTCCACGGGGAGCACGGGTTGTCCGGTGTCGCGATCCAGGATGAAGAGGTGCCCCATCTTACTCGGCTGGGCCAGCGCCGCAATGCGCTTGCCGCCGCGATCCACCTCGATCAGCGACGGCGCCGACGGCAGGTCGTAATCCCACAGATCGTGATGCACCACCTGGAAGGCCCACACCACTTTGCCGGTCGAAGCGCGTAGCGCGACCACGGAATCCGCGTATTGATCCGGCCCCTTGCGCTCGCCGCCGTAGTAGTCGGGGCTGGGGCTGGTGGTGGGCAGAAAGACCAAATCATGCTCCGGATCGGCCGAGAGGGGGCCCCACACGTTGGCTGCGCCGGTGCGGTCGGCGCCATTCTGCCAGGTGGCTCGGGCGGGATCGGCAGGGTCCCGCGGCACCGGGTCCCACGCCCAGACGAGCGCGCCGGTGCGCGCGTCGTATCCGCGCACCACACCGGAGGGCATGGCGACGCGATCGTTGTCGTTGATGGCCGAGCCCACCACCACCACGTCACCCACCACGGCCGGCGCCGAGGTGAAGTGATACTCGCCCGGGATGAGGTGGTCGATCTCCGAGGCGAGGTTGATGCCCGCCTTCAGGGGAACCTGACCGCCGGTTCCGAACCCGGCACAGGACTTCCCCGTTTCCGCATCCACCGCAATCAGGCGCCCGTCCAGCGTGGCTTCATAAATTGTTTTCCGGCACGCCTGTCCCGGCGGAAGTTTGGGATCGATCCGGCTCGCCAGTCCCCTGCACGTGAAGTCGTCGCCGTAATAGCCGATGCGTTCGAGCTTCGGATCGAAGGCCCACTTCTCTTTCCCCGTTTCCGCATCGAGCGCGATGATGCGGTTGAACGCGGTCGCGATATAGAGGGTGGCGTCCATCATCAGGGGCGTTGCCTCAAAGGTGCTCTTCGCGTGCAGCTTTTCCCCGTTCCAGGTGCCGGTGCCGTCCGACATGTCACCGGTGCGGTACATCCACGCCACTTTGAGCCCGCCGACATTCGTTCTGGCAATTTCGCGAAGAGGCGAAAAACGCGAGCTCCCCGGATCGTTGCCGTACGTCGGCCACTCCTCGACCGCGGCGGCGGAGTCCCGCACCGCAACCGGGCGCGTACACGCAACCAGGCTCAAAGCCAGGCAGAGCGTCAGGAGCCATTGCGCATCGGCTGGGTTCCGGCACGGCTCCGCGCGAAGACGCGAGCGTGCGAAACTTTGAAAGAATCGGCTGAGGCCGAACGGGCGCTGGCATAAACGGCTGCGCCCGGATGTTTTCTTCGATCTACGATTTGCAGCGGGATGACCCATACCAGCATTCTGGAATGGGCCACTTCCCAGGTCAACCGTCGCGCGACCAGCCGGCTTTATTCCGGGAATGATCGGGCCCGGAAACGCCGGGGCCGGCCCTTGGCTGTCCCGGCTTCTCAGGCGCGCGACTCGGGATGGCGGTCGTTACTGGGCGACTGGAGGAAACCCGCAACGAAACTTCTGCGATTGGAGGTATACCTTATACCTTTGTCGCTCCCCGGAGAATTCCACTAGCGTTGCGAATAACTATAGTAGAAGACCTCACATTTGGAATATAATCAGACCTGAATAGCCTATGTAAGGCGATTTTCTTTTAGAAACAGGAGTTTTCACGATGGGAGTCTGCAGGAACCAACGACTTCCCAGGGCGCTAGCTGGTCTTCCGGCACTGGCGCTGATGGCTGTGGCCGCCACGACCACATTGAGTGCGCAAACCGTTATGGCCCCGCGCCTGGTAGTGCGGGCGCTGACAAACGGCGACATCTCCACTTATCAGCTACCGTCCACGACGCAGAACTCGGGCGGATTGAACACGGTAGGGTTGGGCGAGCCGCTGTACTTAGAGGTACAGGTCGATATCAGCTACACGGCCAGCCAGGTTTCCCCAGTGGTCTGGAGTTTGACCACCAAGCCGGCTACTTCGACGGCTGCGCTGGTGGCGAGTCCGCTGGGGTCGAACGTTCCCATTGCCGAACCGTCGGACCGGTTGGCGTATCAAGTGGCTGGACGGCAATTGCTGCGGCCGGACGTGCATGGAATTTACGTCGTAAGCGCCACGGTCACCGCGGGCAGCGCCGGGTCGACGACGGTGGCGCAAACGTACATCGCCGGTACGTATGTCGGCATATCCGCATGCAAGACGTGCCATAACGGGGGACTGGCGACGGTAATGGTGCCATCGTGGTCGCAGACGGCTCACGCCAGCATTTTCACCGGTGGCGTCAACGGAGTCGACGGCAGCGAGTACGGCGCCAATTGCATTCCCTGCCACACCGTCGGCTACGACGCGAACTCGACCGTGCAGGACGGCGGTTTCTCCGCCCTGGCCTCGCAATTGAGCTGGAAACTTCCCAGCGTCCTGCAGGCGGGTAATTTCGCCGCCATGCCGGCCGCCTTGCAGAACGTGGCCAATATTCAGTGCGAGAACTGCCACGGACCCGGCAGCGAGCACGCCAATTACGGTGGCGACACGGTTGCCATTTCGGTACCCACCAATACCGGGGCGTGCAGCCAGTGCCACGACGAGCCCAGCCATCACATCAAGAGCGCCGCGTGGGCCAACTCCATGCACGCCGTGACCACTACCGACCCGGCCGGTAACGCCACCTGCGTCGGCTGCCACACCGGCACCGCCTTCATCGCCAGGATGAATGGCGCCACCATCACCGACACCACCTATCATTCCATCGATTGCTACACCTGCCACGAGCCGCACGGGCTGACCGCGCCTGCCAACGATTCGCACCTGATCCGGAATATGAAGTCGGCGACCCTGGGCAATGGAGTGCAGGTCACCACCGCCGGAGAGGGGATCCTGTGCATGCAGTGCCACCAGGCCCGCGTCAATGCCGCGACCTACGTGGATAGCACGGCCGGAAGCGCCCACTATGGCCCGCACGAAGGCCCGCAAGCCGACATGCTGATGGGCACCAACGGCTACACCTACGGAGCAAACATTCCCAGTTCCGCGCACCAGTACGTGGTCCAAAACACCTGCGTCGACTGCCACATGCAGACCGTGGCCTCGACCGATCCGGCGTTCCTGAATGCCGGAGACCACACCTTCAAGACAACTTATGCGCCTACCGGGAAGGCCGCCGAAGATCTAGTGGCTGCCTGCCAAACCTGCCATGGGCCGGAAGTCACCAGCTTTAACTTCCCGTTGTTCGACTATAACGGCGACGGTGTGATCAATGGCGTACAGAGCGAGGTGCAGTCTCTGATGGACCAGCTTTCCACCATGCTGCCGCCCAATAACTCGGTGAAAACGTCGCTCACCATCGACTCCACCTGGACCAAGTCGCAGCTCGAAGCGGCTTACAACTGGCAGTTCGTCAATAACGACGGCAGCCGTGGGATACACAACACGGCATACGCGGTGGGGCTGCTGAAGGCTTCCATCGCCAACCTGCAAAGCCAGAAGTAGCGGCGCCGTACATGGGCGTGACTCCAGGTGCACGGAGTCACGCCCACCCGGCACGCGAACCTCACTCCCTGGCGCTCGCCACGCGCGAGATGGCATGGACTAGCTTGCGATAGGGCACGCCGCCGGGGATTTCCCAATCGAGCCACTCGCCATCGCGCCAGCTCGAATAGAACCAGCGCGCCAGCAAAGCCAGCGTCTCTTCCCGCTCCCGTACGGCGAGGCGCTCCGGCCCTAGCGCATCGTAGATTTCGTGGAGCTTGGCATCGAGCGGAGCCGGCTTGCCCTCCTTCACCTCGAAAGTCAGCCGCACCGGCGGTTGCACGTGCCCCTCCACCACGAACCACAACTCCACCGCGCCGGGCTCGACGGAACGTGTGACGGCCACGCCGCTCAGCCGCTCCACGTCGCACGCCAGTTCGTCGCGGAGCTTGAGCACGTCGCGCACTTTTTCGTAGCGTTTATGAAGACGCGCCGCTTCTTCGAACTGCATCTGGTCGCTCAAGCGGTCGCGCGCGTGCGCAATGGAATCGAGCAGCGAATGGCCGCCGGTGTGCAGAAACTCGGTCACGCGCGCCACTTCATGGCCATATTCGGCGGGGCCGACTACCTGCTGGCAGGGCCGCAGGCACATTCCCATTTCGCCGTACATGCAGCCGGGGTGATCGGGCGAGGGCGCCAGATCCTCCTGGCAGCGGCGCAGTTGGTAAAGGTCCAGGAACTGGGATTCGAAACGCTCCGCCGAGGCGCGGGAGCGGAAGGGCCCGAAGTAGAGCGCCCCGGAGCGCGAAAGGTGGGTCGAGACCTGGCTGCGCGGGAACGCGTTCGAGAGCACCAGCTTCAGATAGGGCGGCAGGCGCAGCTTCATCAGGTCGCGATAGGTTTCGGGAAAATGCTGGCGCGCCAGCCGGTAGAACAGCAGGCTGGATTCGAGCGCCGAGGCGGTGAGCCAATACTCGATGCGCCGCGCGGTATGGCGCAGGTTGAGCAGGCGGGACGGACGCTCGCGCTCCTTCAACAGGCGCAGCAGGCGGCGGCGCAGCATGCCAGTCCTCGAAAGATACGGTTCGCCTTCGGCCGGCCAAACGAGGAACACCGCCGGGCAGTTGGGCAGAGCCGCCAGCGCGGCATCGAGGCCCGCCAGATCGGCGGCGATGTCGATCGAGCCGGTCACTGGCTGGGACTTCCTACTCCGTAACCGCCTTGCTCTCGATCAGCGCCCGAATCCCGGCCAAGAATTCCTCCGGGGTCTTGGCGCCCTGGTCGCCGTGCTTGCGGTTGCGCACGGCCACTTTACCGTTCTCCTGCTCGCGGTCGCCCACCACCAGCATGAAGGGGATTTTCTGCAACTGGGCGTCGCGGATTTTCAGGTTCACCTTTTCGTTGCGTTCATCCACGGAGGCGCGGATGCCGGCGGTTTCGAGCCGATTCAGGATGCCGCGGGCGTATTCGGTCTGGCGGTCGGTGATGGGCAGCACGATGGCTTGCACCGGCGCCAACCACACCGGAAACGCCCCGGCGTAAAGCTCGATCAGGTAGGCGATCATGCGCTCCATGGTGCTGACGACGGCGCGGTGGATCATCACCGGACGGTGCTGCTTGCCGTCGGCGGCGATATATTCCAGGGCGAACTGGCTGGGCAGGTGGAAATCGACCTGGATGGTGGAATAGGTCTCTTCGTGCCCCATCACATCGGCGAGCTGGATATCGAGCTTGGGCCCGTAGAACGCCGCTTCGCCCGGAGCTTCCACGTAGGGAAGGCCGAGCGAATCCATGGCCTCGCGCAGCACGCGCTCGCCGAGCGCCCACATCTCGGGATTGTCGACGTATTTTTCTTTCTTGACGTCGTCGTGCAGCGACAACCGGTAGCGGTACTGGGTGATGCCCAGATCCTTGTAGACCTGCTCGACCAGTTGCATCACCTTGGTGAATTCTTCCTTGATCTGGTCCGGGCGGCAGAAAATGTGCGCGTCGTTCAATGTCATGGCGCGAACGCGGCTGAGCCCGCTCAACGCGCCGGAGCGTTCGTAGCGGTACATGGTACCCAGCTCGGCGATCCTCACCGGCAGATCGCGATAGCTGCGCTGCCTGGATTCGTAGACCAGGATATGATGGGGACAGTTCATCGGCCGCAAGACCATCTGCTCGGTTTCGAGATCCATCGGCGGGAACATATCATCTTTATAATGCTCCCAGTGGCCGGAGCGCTTATAAAGGTCCACCTTGGCCAGGTCGGGCGTATAGACGTGCTGGTAGCCGGTGGAGCGTTCCTTCTCCAGAATGTAGTCTTCCAGCAGGCGGCGGATGGTGGCGCCCTTGGGCAGCCAGAGCGGCAGGCCGGAGCCCACGGCCTCGTTGACGGTGAATAATTCGAGCTCCTTGCCCAGTTTGCGGTGGTCGCGCTTCTTGGCTTCCTCCAGCCGGTTGAGATATTCTTCCAGTTCCTTCTGGGTGAAGAAGGCGGTGCCGTAGATGCGCTGCAACTGCTTGTTGTGCTCGTCGCCCTTCCAATAAGCGCCAGCGATGGAGAGCAGCTTGAAGGCTTTGATCTTCGAGGTATCGGGCAGGTGCGGCCCGCGGCAGAAATCGATAAACGCGGGGCCGAGGGTATATTCGGTGAAGATTTCGCCGGCGCGCTCGGCGATCAGCTCGCACTTCATCCAGGCCTCGGAGTATTTCTTCAGCCCCTCTTCCTTGCGGGTGAAGATGCGCTCGTACGGGATATGGCGGTTCCGGATCTCCCACATTTTCTTCTCGATCTTTTCCAGGTCTTCGGGCGTGAACGCGGTGGGACGGTCGAAATCGTAATAGAAGCCGTTTTCGATGGGCGGGCCGATACCGAGCTTGGTTTCGGGATACAACTCGAGCACAGCGGCGGCCAGCAGATGGGCGGTGGAATGGCGGTAGACGTACAGCGCTTCGGAATTCTTAGCGGTCAGAATCTCCAGGCTGGCGCTCTTTTCGATGGGCTGGTCCAGGTCCGCCAGGTTGCCGTCCAGCTTGGCGACCAGGGCGGCGTCGGCCAGGCGCGGGCTGATGGAGCGCGCTACGTCGATGGGGCGCGTGCCCGCTTCAACCGCCTGTCGGCTGCCGTCGGGCAGGGTGATCTCGATTTGACTCATAGGGAAATCTCAGCGTAACAGCTTTCGTGAGTTGGCGGACCGGGGTGGGGTTGGCGCTTCCGCCTGCACGCGAACATGGCGCCGCAACCGCCCCGCATGCGGGCATGCCGCGCGTTCCGCCAGGGAGATGGACGCAGGGGCCAGCCGCGACTATACTTGACGTTTTGGGGCGAGGCTTGGATGATCACGACATGAACGTGGCTGAAGGGCGAGCGACACAGCATCCTCATGGAGCTCTGATGGCACAGGAACGCTTGCGAGTTTCCGAGGCGATACGTGGTATCGGATATGCGGCCCTACTTGTGTGGGTGAACGCCTATATTTGCCGCGAGATGTTTGTCCGCTACACACCGCGCATGAACTCGATGCAGGGCTTCTGGATCGCCATGTCCCGGCTCGCTGGCGCGGGCTGGCTTCGCTCCCAGTGGTGGCGCTATTGGGACTGTGGATCGCCGGTCGAGTTCATCTACTCGCCCCTTGTGCCCGCAATGAGCGCCTGGACCGCGGCGGTTCGCGGAATCCCTCACGCCGACGCGTTTCAAACGGTCTCCGGCTTCGTCTATTGGGTGGGCCCGGTCACCCTGTTCGTAATGGCGTGGCTGTTGACGCGCGCGCCCGGCCATGCTTTTGCGGCCGCGTTGCTCTACTCGCTCACCGCGCCTTCGCAACTGATCGTGCCCGACGCCCGGTTCTCGATCCAGCACCTGTGGGATGCTCGCCGTCTCTACCTGGCCACGGTTTGGGACGAAACGCCGCATCTGGCTGCATTGGCCATTCTGCCGCTGGTGATTCTGTTCCTCTCGCTCGCCATCCGAGCGCGCCGCCCGGTGTACTACGCTGCCGCCACGTTGGCCATAGTCCTTTGTTCGCTCTCGAGCGACTTCGGCCCCATTCTTACGGCAATGGCGAGCCTGTGCCTGCTGTTTGTGCTGCGCCCGGCGGGATGTGGTCCGGAACCTGCTGGCGGCTAGCGGGATCGGGCTGTTTTCGTATGCCATCTGTTCTCCGTTCCTTTCGCCGGCCAGCATCCGGGCGATTGGCCAGGCCTCGGCCGGCGGCGGCGGGGGCTCTTGGACCATAGGCTCGTTCACGGCACTGGCAATCGTGGCCGTGGGATGGGCGCTGCTGTGGCACTGCCTGCGCCGTTGGACTCCCGATTGGCGCCTGCAGTTCTTCGCGCTTTTCGCCTGGCTGACCGGCAGCGTGCCGCTCATTGCCACCTGTCTGAACCGGCAATTCCTGCCGCAGTCGGGCCGCTACAAGGTCGAGATGGAGTTCTCGCTTGCGCTTTTGGTCGTATTCGCCTTGCGGCCGCTCTTTGCGAGGATCCCGCGCCCGCTTAGAATCTGCTTGTTGTTCCTGTTCGTTTCGCTCGCAGGGGAACAAATCGTCGCCGAACGGAGGTTCGCCAAAGCCGTTCTGGCGCCTGCCGACGCGACCCGGACGATTGAATACCGGGCCTCCGCTTGGGCGCGGGATCATCTCCGGGGCGTCCGCGTCATGATGCCCGGATCGATCGGGCAATGACGATGTGACGATTTATCGCGTCCCGCTCCGAACGGGATCGTTGGCGCATGTTGTGCCCGAGTCGGCTTTGGTTCGGCGCACACCTTCCTCTCCCAGAGACACGCGGGAGGTGGAGAAGTACGTTGCCGCCCTTGAGGATGGGTCGCTGCCGGAGGCGGAGTTCCGCTGGCAAGGCGCAAATCGGATTCACATCCGGACCGTGGCGTCGCCGGGCCAAGCCATCTCGGTCCAGGTCACCCATCATCCCGGTTGGCATGCGAAGGCCAATGGCACCTCCCGGCAGATTGAAGCCGACGGCCTGGGGTTGATGTGGCTCGAACCGCGATGCAGCGGCCCTTGCGATGTGCAGCTAGAATACGACGGCGGCGCCGAACTGCGGATCGACCCCGCCAATTCGAACCACATGATCATCGGAGTGGACGGCGGCATCTACGCCACCCGCGACCGGGGCGTGAACTGGGAACACCTCAATGACATCGCCATCGCCCAGGCGTATCAGGTGGGCTACGACATGGCGCGGCCGTACCACGTTTGCTCCGGGTTCCAGGACAACGGCAGCGCCTGGGGCCCGTCGGCTACGCGCAACGTGAACGGAATGCTTAACAGCGACTGGGTGGAGGTGCTCGTCGGGGACGGCTTTCATTGTCAACCCGACCAGTCGGACTCGGGCCTGGTATACATCGAATCCCAGGACGGGGGTCTGCTGCGCCTCAACTTCGCCACGCACGAACGCGTCGGTATCGTGCCGCATCCGAAATCCGGGGCGGAGCCGTATCGCTTCGAATGGGACGCTCCCATCGAGATTTCCAGCCACGACCCGAAGACCATCTATTTCGCCGCTCAGTTTCTCTTCAAATCGACGGATCGCGGCGACAGTTGGACCACCATCAGTCCCGATCTCACCACGGGCGTGGACCGCAACCAAGCGAGCATATTGGGTAAACTCCCGAAAGATGGCATACTCTCGAAGAACTATGGCGTGAGTTGGTACCCGTGCATCACCCGTATCGGCGAGTCGCCGGTGGACGCGAACGTGCTGTGGGTCGGTACCCAGGACGGCAATCTTTCAGTGACGCGCGATGGCGGCAAGACATGGCGTAACGTGGCCGGGCGCGTGCCGGGCGTGCCCCAGGGCACTTATGTGAACGGAATCGAACCTTCCCGTCTCGGCGCGGGAGCCGCCTACGTGGTATTCGACGGCCATCGGGGCGACGACTACGCCATCTATACCTTCTTCACCGGCGACTACGGCGACACCTGGCAGTCCGTGGCGGGTGATTTACCGCCTCGAACCGGGACCGCGCGCGTTGTTCGGGAGGATCCCCGCAACCCGAACCTGCTCTTTCTAGGAACGGAGTTCGGGGCCTGGGTGTCATTCGACAAGGGAAAGGAATGGGCGCCGCTCGGGTCCAACTTCCCGGCGGTGCGCGTGGACGATATCAAGATTCACCCGCGCGAGCACGACCTGATTCTGGCTACGCATGGACGCGCTCTCTGGATATTGGACGACATCGGTTCGCTCGAAACGATAGGCACGGCAGTGCCCTCCGAGCTAACGCTTTTCGACATTCGTCCGGCGATTTCGTGGCGCCAATTCGAGACCTCGAGCGGAGTGGAGGCACAGAAGCCGCTCGCGGCGCCCAATCCGTCCTACGGGGCCACGATTACTTACAGTCTGCCGCAGGCGACTAAAGAAAGACCGGCGATTACGGTGCTGGACGCGCAAGGAAGCGTTTACGATCTCTACAAGACCGGGATTGAAGCGGAGCGGCGGCTGGGCGCTCTCAAAACATCTTTGACTGCCGCTACCGGCGCCTGGAAAGCTGAGAATGCGGCTCCCGTTCCGGAAGCGGCCCGAAACCAAGCCGAGGAACTGGCCAGGGAGACTGTCGCCGCCCCGGCTTGCTATCATAATAGGTAACCGGTGATGACTGTCTCGGATCTGGCGGGTAGCGACGAAACCATTCTGGTAGCGCAGGCGCGTCAAAGCGACGCGACGGCGTTCTCGGAATTGGTGCGCCGCTACGAAAACAAGATTTTTCGCCTGGCGCTACACATTACGCAGAATCGCGAGGATGCCGAAGATGTGCTGCAGGAAGCCTTCCTGAAGGCTTACGAGCATCTCGACCAGTTCCAGGGGAATTCGAAGTTCTACACCTGGATCGTCCGTATCGCGGTCAACCAGGCGCTCATGAAACTGCGGCGCCGCAAGACCGATAAATCGGTTTCCATGGACGAGCAGTTCGATACCGGCGAGGATACGCTGGTACGCGAAATCGCCGCCTGGGACGAGGATCCCGAACAGCAGTTTTCGCGGGAAGAGCTGGGACGGATTCTGGAGTCGGCGGTTCAAAGCCTGGAGCCTCCGTATCGCTCCGTTTTCGTGCTGCGGGATATCGACGACTTGTCCACGGAGGAAACCGCCCAGGCGCTGGACTTGTCCATTCCAGCCGTCAAGAGCAGACTCTTGCGGGCCCGCTTGCAATTGCGCGAGAAGCTGACCCGTCATTTCAAGCGCAAGGGGGACGACGCCTTTGCTTACCTGTAAGGACTTTTTGCGGGAATTGAGCGATTATCTGGACGAGAACCTCGCCGGCGAGGCCCGTACCGAGTTGGAGCAGCATATTGCCGCGTGTCCGAACTGTTGGGTGATTGCCGACACCACTAAGAAGACGATTCGAGTGTATAAGGGAATGGATCCCTACCCGATTCCGCCCGACGTGGAAGCGCGCCTGATGCAGGCGCTGGAGCGGAAGATGGCCGCCAAGCAGTCGAAGTAGGCGGCCTTGGCGGTGTCCGGCTTCCCGGCCCCTCTTGACGAAAACCGTATCGCGCGACAATGATAGTTCAGCGGGAACCGATCGGGCTGGAGAAAACAAGTGAACGACCAACAGATTCTTACCGTTGCCATCGCCATCGTTTTCCCTTTGTCGATGCTGATCTATTCCAACAGCCGGATCACCGATGCAAAAGAGACGCTCCGTGCCGAAATGGGCACCCTTCGCGCCGACATGAAACTGGACTTCGAGCGCCTCTCGAACAAGATCGACCACCTCGCCGAAGAAGTGGCCACGCTCAAAGAACTGCTGTCCACACACCTCCGCGAACATCACGGCGTCAAGTAAGCCTGCGCCGCCCAGTTTCTGGAGCGCGGAATCAGCGCAGCTCGACGAGCCGCTCGCCGCTCTCGAACCGCTCCACAATTCGGCGCCATTGATCCATAAACACCTTCAGTAGAGAGACCCGCCGGCAATTGCCGACCCGGACCCAAAGCAACCGGGCCGAGGGCTTCTTGGAGTACAACGCTGCGAAGTCTTCATCCTTGGAAATCAGCACCAGATCGTTCTCGGCGGCAAATGTCCAAACCTCGGCATCGCTCCCGCATCGCAGCCCGATATCACTGACGTGCAACGCCTCACCATGAAGGTCCTGGGAGATGAAGCGAGCCAGTGCAGGAGGGAGCTGATTGTCGACCAGGAATTTCACGCGGACAACAGGATCGAATGATCAGTCTGTCGAGCGGCGTACTGGATTGACGCGAGAATGTCCTCTCGCTCAAGGTACGGATAATCCGAGAGAATCTCCTCGAAGCTTGCTCCCGCGCCAAGCAATTCGAGGATATCCGTCACGCGGATCCTCATGCCGCGTATACACGGACGCCCGCCACACTGGGCATCGTCTATCGTGATTCGACTGAGCTGACTCGTCATATATGGCAGCCTCAAATTAGTGTAGCGCTTTTGGCGCAAAGGCGTTCAGGCTGGCTGCGACCCTCCTCGACCCCCCCTTGTTTCTGTGCGCCTCGGCGAAGAAGTGGCCACGCTCAAGGAACTGATGTCCACACACCTCCGCGAACATCACGGCGTCAAGTAAGCCTCCGCCGCCCAGCTTCTGGAGCGCGGAAACCAGCCAAGTGGATCTTCGACAGCTCCCCGGAGCCCCTTTGCACCGCGAACACGGGCTAATGGGGCGTTTCGGATTGCAGCTTGGCGATTGCCTCCCGGGAGGCGTCGGCAACCGATTCCGACTTGTCAAAATTGGATCTCTCGTTGTCGCCCAGCAGTTGGCGCAGCCTTGGCAATGCCTCGGTCGCATTGAGTGTTACAAGCGCGTAGATGGCGAGAACCCGCATGTTCGGATGCGGATCGTTCAGCGTTCCGATCAAGGGTAATATTGCCGATGCATCGCCAATCTGCCCGAGTGACCACGGCACGATTTGGTTGATCTCCGTATCCTTTAGAAGAGGCACCAGGATGGGGACCGCGCGTGGATCTTTCAAGTCGCCGAGGAGGTGCGCGGCGTAATAGCGGTCCCCGGCGATTTCCGCTTGGAGGGACCACCTGAGGGATGTCAGTGTTCTTTCCAAACTGCAGCCGTGGTTGACGTACGAGGATCGGCATCTGAGGGGAAATGCCGCGTTCATTTATGCCGGGCTGGGCGATCCCCGCGGATTCGACGTAATTGCGGCCATTCTCCGCGATCGTTCCGAAAGGCCAAAGGGTCAGGGCGTTGGGAGCGGCTTCGGGCTGAATTTGAGCCCTGCCATCCTTGCCTCTATTCTACGCCTACCGGCTAAGGCCTGCCCGCGAGGGCGACAATTTACCCACTCCCCGCCCGCTTTGTCCTATGATGACAAGGACGGAGTCGGCACCCAATGCTTTCGCGATTTGCGGTTCTCGCGGCGGGAATATGGCTGTTGCCGGTGCTGTTCCCAGCCGAACCGGCGCAGGATTCCCCCGGCCAGGCTCCCCAAAATCAGCCCGAGATGAGCCAGCGCGACGAACCAGCCACCTTTCAGGCCCACGTCAACCTGGTGATGGTGCCGGTGGTGGTGCGCGATCGCCAGGGCCGGGCGGTGGATGGCTTGCGGCAGCAGGATTTCCAACTCTTCGACAAGAACAAGCCGCAGGAGATCACCCGCTTTTCGGTGGAGAAGCGGCCGGCTAGCGGGGCGCTGGAAGTGATGGCTACCGGTAAGTCCCCAACCCAGTCCGAAAACGGCGTGCCGGCCGGCATGGCGGATCGCTTCGTGGCGTATCTGTTCGACGACGTTCACGCCCGGTTCGGCGACCTGGCGCGGGCCCGCGATGCCGCCATGCGCCACATGAGCGATCAGTTGCGCACCGGCGACCGCGTGGCCGTGTTCACCACCTCCGGCCAGGTGATGCAGGATTTCACCGACGATCTGGAAAAGGTGCATGCCGCCCTGGCACTCCTCAAGCCGCGGCCCATCGCCCGCCCCGTCACCCAGCAGTGCCCCGATATTTCCTATTTCATGGCCGACATGATCGTGAACAAGAACGACCCTATGGCCATCGCGGCGGCCACCACGGAAGTCATGGTCTGCGGCGCCATGGATTCCACCATGCGTCAGCAGGCGCAGCAGATGGCGATAGCGGAGGCCAACACCCGCCTGTCGGAAGGCGACCACGAGACGCGCGTCTCGCTGTCGGTGGACCGCGACGTGGTGCGG
>Ga0182016_10002641_pt1 | contig 20890 bp, 17 predicted proteins | sample 712S2MmetaG_FD_120491 | JGI IMG/M metagenome (GOLD analysis project Ga0182016, IMG submission 120491) | Permafrost microbial communities from Stordalen Mire, Sweden - 712S2M metaG | ecosystem: Environmental > Terrestrial > Soil > Wetlands > Permafrost | place: Sweden: Stordalen | collected... | reverse complement strand
GGTGAGTTCCTTGAAGAATCGCTGGGCGATGAAGGGCGAGCCCGGTCGGTGGTTGTCGTGTCCACCTCCGACCAGTCACCGTTGCTGCGTATCCGCGCTGCACTGGCCGCTACCACGATCGCAGAATCGTTTGCGGCCGAGGGCAGGGACGTCCTGCTGGTTCTCGACTCCCTCACACGCTTTGCCATGGCCGCTCGGGAGATTGGCCTGGCGGCTGGAGAGCCGCCCACCAACAAAGGTTACACGCCCTCTGTCTTTACACGCCTGGCGCGGCTGGTTGAGCGTGCCGGCCAGTTTCGCACCGGGTCCATCACTGCCTTTTACACGGTGCTTATGGAGGGCGACGATCAGCAGGATCCTCTTGTGGACGCGGTACGCGCACTGCTTGACGGCCATATTGTGCTTTCGCGAACGCTGGCTGCCGAGGGTTGGTATCCGCCCGTTCAGATTCTCGATTCGATAAGCCGTCTCATGCCCGCCGTGACGGTTGCTGAACACCGCGAGCATGCCGCCCTCGCGCGCAGGCTGATGGCTGTGTATGCTCGATCGGAAGATCTGGTACGTATTGGTGCTTACAAGTCCGGGTCCGATCCCGACCTCGATCGTGCGCTTCGCGCTCGCGATTCCCTGCGCAGCTTCCTCATCCAGAGCTCCGACAAGAATCCCAGCCTGGCCGATTCGGTTAACCAACTTGCCGAGCTTGCGGCGGAGATCTGAGCAATGTCTGAATCCGGGGGCGTCTCGCGCGGACTGCGGCGGCTGCTTCAACTTCGCCTTCTAGAAGAGGACCAGAGCCGGCTTGCACTCGAATCAGCTGTTGCCGAGTTGCACCGGTTGGAGCGCGCGGTCGAAGCGGCTGCCGAGCGTGGCCGTCACAGCCGCGAGCTTGTGCGCATCGGAATTCGCAGCAACGAGTTGCCGGACCGCATCGCCGGCCTCGAAGAAGGCCATCTTGCGGTGCGACAGGGGCTGTTGCTTGAGGCCGCAGTTGGTCCGTCCCGGCAGGAAGCCGGTATCCTCCGCGAGAAGTATCTGTCGGCCCGCGTCGAGCGGCTCCAGGTGGAAACGCTTCTTCAGGAAGCCGAAGCGGCCGCGGCACTCGATGCCGGCCGCCGCACTCAGCAGGCTGTTGACGACTGGCATGGCAGCCGCAGACAGAGTGCGGGGTCCGCCGAGGTGCGGGCCAGGAAAAAACTTGAGGGCAAATTGAGGGATTCTTGATGATCATTCCTGAATCAGGAGCAGCTGTTCCACTTCTGACAACTCTCTAAGAAGGCCCCCGCCAATGTGGCACAGCACCTGCACACTCCATTGCCATGACCGGAGCCTCCACGGAAATGCCGATTGCCAGTTCGAGTCCAAACTTCAGCCAGGGTCTCGGCCACGTTGCGAGCCAAAGCGGAAACTCAGCACTCGGCCACGCACTTGATAACTCAACTGGGGATAACGCAATTGGGGCCGCCAATCCAGGTGACAGTGGATTCCCGGGGACTGGAAGTTTTCTCTCCAGCTGGCAAGCCATGCTGGCGTCGCTCGAGGGTCCAACCGGGGAATGGGAAACAACCGGGGAAGGGGAAACAACCCGGGAAGGGGAAAAAGGCGCGATAAGTTCAACGGAAGCTGCAGCGGCGATCGCAGGCCGAGCCAGCAATGGGATCTCTGGAAAGGGAAGCGCTGGAACCGTCGATCGCGCCGTTGATTCTGCGCCAAATAGCTCGTCTCAAACTGCCCTTACATCGTCAGCCGACAGGTTGGCGCGACTTCAGCAACTTGTGGCGCAAAAGGCAGCTCAGACTTCCTCAGCCACTGGTGGAGTCGGGTCGGCATCTAAATCTGCTTCGCTTCGAGCCACGGGAATTCAACCGTCCCGATCAGGCAAGGCATCTGCTGGATCGGAATCTTCCAATGGCGCGATGGCTTCCGCCGCGCCATCTGGCGGGGATCAGTCGATGGCTGCCAACATGGCGGCCGGACATGCTTCGCAGGCAGCGCAAAACTCGGCGCAAGGGAATGACACCAGACCTGCAGTGTCCAGAACGGGTTTCGGCCCATCTGGATTGGCTGCCGATGCTGCATTTTCCGCCCATAATCTTGCCGTCTCCAGCACAAATGGGGAATCGATTGCTCCCGCTGGCTTGAACGCTAAAGAAAATGAGAGCGTCGAGCCCTCGCGTGCCGGTTCGAACGCATCGGTAGATGGCGGAGTGAATTCGACGCAGAACGGCTCCGGTTTAAGCGGCGCAGGCGAGGGCAGCGCGGAAGCGATCCCGAATGAAGCCAATCTCATCGACGCAGTGAATGGTCCAGCGGACCAGGCATCGGTTGCGATTTCCGCCGATGCACTTTCGCATTCTGATCTTTCATCCGCGGCCTCAAGCTCATCCGCGACGCGGAGGGCTGGATCGGGGTCGAGTTCTTTCTCGGATTCATCCGCCAGGTCGGTGCAGCGCGGCGAGCGCGTATCCGGGGTTGGCGCCGCGGCAGGGCCTGCGGTTCACAATTTGCAGATCGCTCAAGGGAACTCGACCCCATCGACGCTCGCCCAGGGCGCTTATCCACTTGCCGTCTCCGGGGCAGGTGCCGGTTCAGCCTCTTCATCAGCCTCTGGCTCAGCCGTGAGTGCAAACCCGGCATCCGCAGGCGAAACCTTCGCTGCGCTTGATGGCGGATCGTCGGATGGCAGGGTCAGTTGGACGCACACTGGAGCCAATCGCGCCGAAGCCGGTTTTGAAGATCCATCCCTGGGTTGGGTTGGCGTGCGCGCCGATCTTGGCGGAGGCGGTGTCCACGCCTCGCTCGTACCCGGCTCAGCCGAGGCCTCGCAGACGCTTGGCAGCCACCTCGCTGGATTAAACAGCTATCTTGCTGAGCGCCACCCCGGTGTTTCTCCCGTCACAGTCGCCGCTGAAGAACATGGTGGGACCTCTGGAAGCACGCATCCGGGCTCGGGCAATGAATCCGGAACTCAATCTGAGACTCAATCTGGTTCTCAATCTTCAACTTCGCAGCAAGATTCATCAGGGAACCCGGACAACGGCTGGATGTCAGCCGGGCCGGATAACACTGCAATTCAAGTTGCGGGAAGAGCCCACACTTTTCCATCGCCTTTACCCACTTCGGACGCGGGTTTCGCTACTCAACAGGCTGGCAAATCGAGTGGAAGCTATATCTCCGTGATGGCCTGATTCACAGCATGGCTGGGTCCGCAGGTTGGACCACGAGCAACAGAAAGGCGGGATGCAATGTCAGTATTATCGGCAATCCTCCAGCATCAGCGGGCGCAGCAAGCAGTGCAACCTGCAGCGGCTCTTCCGCAAGCGAGTGCCACGACTGGCACGAGCGCTTCCAGCGCGGACTCATCGGCGGCAAACGCGGACTCCGCCACCATCTCAGCCAACGACTTTCTCACTCTGCTGGTTACCGAGATGCAGAATCAGGACCCGACCGCCGACACCGATCCGAACGAATACATTAACCAGCTTGTCCAGGTAAACAGCCTTGAGCAGTTGATCAATATCAATCAGACGCTGACCACTGCATACCCCGGCACCGCATCGTCCACCAGCTCAACGCAGACCACGAGCGCGGCCACAACGCCAAACCCGAGTCTGTCCGCCAGTTCTGTTGTAGCTGCAGCTAAGCAGAGCGCCAGGAAAAATGCCTCACCTGCGCTTGCCGTGCCGAGCCCGCAACCGACGGCAGGCGGGAGCCTCTCAGCTCTGTCAGCCTCCCGCCTGTCAAAGACAGGAGCATTGAAGTCCTCCGCAACACCGCAAGGGGCCGGAAATTTCGCCATTCCGACAGCATCGCCGGCAGCATTGCGCGTTGCTAATTCTTTGGGCGGCAAGACACATCCATCGAAAACCAACGCCACACCGGATTATTCGGGACGTTAGCGATCCATTACCTGCCGCCCGCGCGGCTCAAACTCAACTTTAAGGCTATCAACAGGGGAGACTTTCCATGGCCAGCTTTTCCATTCCGCTCACCGGGCTTGAATCGGATTCGACCGCGCTTAATACGATTGCCAACGATCTGTCGAACATGAACACCACTGCCTTCAAAGGCCAGACGACAAACTTCTCCGATCTGTTCTACCAGCAGATCGGCTCCACCGGATCGGGCGACCCGATTGAACTTGGAGCAGGCGTCAAGGTGGCCGCAAATGAAACCAGCTACTCTCAGGGAACGATCAATGCCACCGGAAATGCAACGGATGTGGCAATCGATGGCAACGGATTCCTGGTTATCGAACCGACTGGTGGTGCCCAGGAGTTTACGCGCGCCGGCGACCTCTCGCTGACATCGACCGGGGCACTGGTCACCACCGCAGGCGATGCTGTGATGGGATACCCGGCGGTCAATGGCGTGGTCAACCCCAACGCTCCACTTACAGCAATCAACATTCCCGTCGGCCAGGTGGAGCAGCCCAGCGCCACCACCAGCATGAATATGACCTTGAACATCGATTCGGCCTCGCCAGCCGGTACCGTCTTCCCAACCGACATAACGGTGTACGATTCGCTTGGCGATCCCCATTCTGCTGCCATTACCTACACCCAGACTGCCACCAATACATGGAGCTATTCCGTGGCTCTGCCGGCCGCTGATTTCGCATCCGGTATCTCTACTCCAGTCACAGGCACCATGGCCTTCAACGCAAACGGTAACCTCAGCACAATAACGCCAACAGGCGGCGTTGCAACACCTGTCGGGACAGCGGCCGGCGATATCTCATCCATTCCTCTTGCCTTCAATGGCCTCACCGACCAAGCTTCAAACCTCGCCATCTCATGGAACCTGCTTGGAACGGGCGGCACACCAACCATCAGCCAGGTCGATACAGCCTCCGCCGTCTCGGCAACGACACAGGATGGCTACACCAGCGGCCAGTATCAGAGCTTCACTGTCGGCTCTGACGGTACCGTCACCGCTACCTTCTCGAATGGGCAAAAGCTTAACGTGGGACAGTTGGCCCTGGGCAATGTGACCAATCTGCAGGGCCTTCAACTGCTTGGCGACGGCAACTATGCTCCAACGTTGGCCAGCGGCATTGCGTCCATCGCGGAATCGGGAACGGATGGACTCGGAACGCTGCAAGACGGGGCTCTAGAGGGCTCCAATGTCAATATCTCCTCCGAATTCTCGAACCTGATCATTGCACAACGAGGCTTCGAAGCAAACGCGAAGACGGTCACAACCTTCGACACAATCACTCAGGAAACCATCAACATGATTCATTGATCGAGTTCAATGGTCCGCGGATGACCGGCCATGATCTTCCGCGGAAGGCCAGGAATTGTTGGCGGACCAGCCAGCGCCTGCCGTGTACACTGGAGCGACTTCCTCGAATTCCGAGCCGATAGGCTGCCAACTCAATGCAGCAATTCGGTTAAGCGCTGGAGGAGCGACGCAGTTTTTGACAAAGACTCCAGACCCAGGTGGCGCGCAACAATGGCAGTGAAACAGGCAGGACAGCAGGCTCCACAGCTCCCTTCACAGCTCGACGACCCACTGCTTAAGCGGGAGCGACTTGCCGTGGCTTGGTCGCGCGAGATCCCGCTCCACCAGATCATTGCCCGCCGCGTTATGGGCCGCGACTTGGTCCTGTGGCGGTCAATCGAAGGACTCCACTGCTGGCGTGATCTCTGCATCCATCGCGGCGCGCGTCTATCGCTCGGAAAAGTTCAGCCTTCGCGGTCCAGGAATGCCGCTCGCGACTGCCTGGTCTGCCCCTACCACGCGTGGGAGTACGCACCCACTGGGGAGTGTGTTCGCATCCCCTCGCACCCCGAGCTGGCACCACCGGCAAAGGCTCATGCCGAGACCTTTTCGGTAAAGGAGCGGTACGGAGTCGTTTGGGTGGCGATGACCGAACCTGGCCGTCCTGTTCCGGACTTCCCGATCGCTGAGGATTCAACCTTTCGAGTCCTTCTCGCTGGTCCTTATCGTTTTCGAGCCAAGGGACCTCGCGTCGTTGAGAACCTGCTGGATGTCGCGCATCTCGGTTTCGTTCACGCTGGCTTGCTCGGTGATCCCGAGCGTGGCGAGGTCATGGACTATGCTGTGACGCCAGGAAGTCTCGAGCCGAATGGTCCCGGTCCGGAGGCCCGAGAGATTCCCATGTGGCAGCCCGACCCCGATGGTACCGGGAAGTCTGCGCTCGTGAGCTATCACTACTGGGTCAACACGCCGCTCACGGCCGGGCTTATCAAGACGCACGGGGATCAGCGCTTCGGCATTCTTGCGCAAGTTGTACCCATCGATGAAGAGTATTGCGAGTCTCGGCTGATCATGTGTATGAACTACGGCAGCGAGATTCCCGCGGAAGAACTTGTCGGCTTTCAGGATCGCGTCACTGAGCAGGATCGCGTGATCGTTGAATCGCAAAGGCCGGAACTGCTCCCACTCGATCTTCAAGCCGAACTGCACCTTCGCTCCGATCGCATGGCCATCGCCTATCGCAAGTGGTTGCAAGCCATCGGATTCACGTACGGAACCGCATGAGCGCAGCTGGAGCCTCCCAACCCGCACCCTCAATTCATCGCGTTCCGTTCTTCACTTCGGGCGATCTGGACGGTTTCTTTGGGCTCTTCTTCTCTGGCTTTCCTGATCTTCTGCTCATCGTCGGGCTTGCTCCTGTTTGCGGATTTCCTGCCGAATTTGTTACGCGCAGAGTTCTGCCAGCGGTTGCATTTTCGATCCTTGCCGGAAACCTCTTCTATGCGTGGCAGGCACGGCAGTTGGCCCGCCGAACCGGCCGCGACGACGTTACCGCTATCCCCTTCGGAGTAAACACGCCAACCATCTTCGCTTACGTTTTCCTCATCATGGGGCCGGTTTACACGCGGACGCATTCAAGCACGCTCGCATGGCAAGCTGGCGTATTTGCGAGCCTGCTCAGTGGCGTGGTGCAGACTCTGGGCGCTTTTTGCACGGACTGGCTGCGCCGTCACACACCCCGCGCCGCGCTGCTGTGTCCTCTTGGCGGCCTCGCGCTTTCTTACCTTTGCCTCGGCTTCATCTTTGGTGTCTTCGACCAGGCATCCATAGCGGTCTTTCCCATGCTGGTGCTCTTCACTCTTTATGGTTCGCGCCTCAAGTTGCCCGGTCGTATCCCTCCCGGCCTGGTTGCTATTGGTATTGGAGCCTTGCTCGTCGCGGTTCTTCGCGCCTTCCATCTTTACAACGGTTCCTGGCCAGAGTTAGCTGCACCAGGAATCTACCTTCCACATCCTGTCAATTTGTTTGCCATCTTCAGCCAGCATGAGTGGTGGAGCTATCTCACGATCATCCTGCCTCTTGCCTCGCTCGACACGCTTGCTTCGCTGCAGATTCTCGAGAGCGTGAAGATTGCTGGCGACGATTACAAGACCACGCCATCCCTGCTGATGAATGGGATTGGGACCCTTGTGGCCGCAGCACTCGGAAGTCCATTCCCGACAACCCTGTACGTCGGCCATGCAGCGCACAAGGCTAACGGTGCACGCTCCGGCTATTCCGCACTGAACGGCCTGGTTACGCTGGTGCTCTGCACCACTGGCATGCTCCCACTTGTGCTGCGCATTGTGCCGCTCGAAGTCGCCGGCCCTGCGATTGTCTGGTTTGGTCTGGTAACAGTTGGCCAGGCTTTCACTGAGGTGCCGCGCGCGCATTCGATCGCCGTCGTCCTCGGCCTCATCCCGATCGTCGCTCAGTGGGCTTCGGGCATTGCCGATACGGTTGCGCGCAAGGCCGGCAGTTCGATGCTTGAAGTTGCCCCTCGCATGGGAACTGAACTGGCGCTTGGCGGCCTGATCGCTTTGGGGCAGGGAGGTCTGCTCACATCCATGATTTGGGCGGCTGCGTTGGCGCTGGTCATCGATCGGCGCTTTGTTCCCGCTGCCGGCTGGCTGGCAGCCGCTGCGCTGTTCGCATGGTTCGGCGTGATGCATGCCTATACGCTTACCGCTAGCGGTATCGAAGGCCGCATTGGCTGGGGTGCTGCGCCGGCATTTGCCTTCTCTTACGCGGCCGGAGCCTTGTTCCTACTCCTTTGCGCGGTCTACGCAAGCCGAACAGGTCAGCAAACTGTGAGCTGATACGATCCAAATTGGAAGCGAAACCCTAGAATTTCAGACGCTTAATTCCTTTGTGGGAGCTTCAACCATGCGCATCTCAGCGCTTGTTCTTGCTGCTGTTCTCTTGGCCTCCAGAATCGTTGCAGCCCAGACCCCCGCAGTCGTGCCACAGCCCGTTCCCGCAGCCATTTACACTGACCCGCCGGTAGACAAGGCCCATCCGGCCGCCATGGACGTGCTGCACATTCCGACCCATGGACTGCTCATCAACGGCCTCATCTACAAGCCTGCTGGAACAGGTCCGCACCCTGCGCTGGTCCTCTGCCACGGACTGCCGGGCAACGAGAAGAATCTCGACCTCGCGCAGGCAGTTCGCCGCGCAGGCTGGAATGCCGTCACCTTCAACTATCGTGGCTCCTGGGGCAGCCCCGGCTCGTTCCGGTTCGCTCAAAACATTGAGGACGCAAACGCTGTGCTCACTTATCTGCGCGATCCGGCCAACGCGGCGCGCCTTGGCGTTGACCCGAAACGCATCGCCATCGCCGGCCACAGCATGGGCGGTTGGGTCACGGCCCATGCGGCCGCGCACGATCATGCACTTCTGGGCGCGATCCTCATCAGCGCCGCCGACATGGGCGCGCTCGGGGAGTTACCTCGAACCAAGGTGGTTGCCGAGATGAAGGACGATATGGAATCGCTAGCCGGCGTCACTGCCGAGAGTATGGCCGACGAGACCATCGCTCACGCCAAAGAATTCGGCTTCAGCAAGACCGTCGACGGACTTGTGCCGATGCCCCTGCTGGTTCTCTCCGCGGACGATGGGCTTGCGCCCGAATCTGACGCCCTCGTGAAGGAAGTCACGGAGAAGGGTAGCAAGCAAGTGACCGCGATCCACATTGCCACCGACCACGCCTGGTCCGATCACCGCATTTTCCTCGAAAGCACGATCATCAACTGGCTGGCCGCGCTCAACTAGGGTCATTGCCCAAAGCGCCGGTCACTCGTGGCCTGACCTCGATGAACAAACCTTTGCCGAGCGCAAGCTCCGAGCCATCGGCATTCAGAATGCGGGCCTGCACCCAATGCTTGCGGCCTTCGCTGGAGAGAATTTTGCCCTCCATTCGAATGGGCGCGCCCGAGGGAACTGGCCGCAGATATTCAATCTCAAGCTTTCTCGTCATAGCTATCAGTCCACGCACCCGGACGGCTTTGCTCATTGCCTCGTCGAGCAACGTTGCAATGATTCCGCCATGCACATAGCCAGGCGGCCCCTCGAAAGTGTCGGGAATCGTTGCCAGAGACACAACCGAGCCATCTTCTGCCAAAAGGAATTCAAGATGCAGCCCGGTTGGGTTGGCCCGGCCGCACCCGAAGCAGCGATTCTGCGCGCCATGAGCCATCGGAGTCAGGTTCTCGGCATTGTTCGTCATCTCACCCTCTTCATAGCTCACCCGCCAGCACGCGGCTGTACACGTCTATGTCTACGTTTCCGCCCGTCACGACAATTCCGATGCGCTTTCCTTGATTGAGGTCTTTCTCGACCAGTGCTGCGGCTAACCCCGCAGCTCCGGCACCCTCCACCAGATTGTGCGTGTCTTCGTAGATCGCCCGCATAGCCGCGGCAATCTCTCCGTCAGACACCTCAGCAATCCTGGCAACGTTCTTCCAAATGAACTCCATCGCCTGGGCATTGGGTTTGCGGCAGGCCAGGCCGTCTGCAATTTCGGTCTCGGCCGGCGCCTCCACCAACTTTCGCTGGCTGAAGCTCAGCGAGTATGATGGCGAACCTTTTGACACCACTCCCACAATCTCCGTCTTGAGATCGAGGGCGTTGCGCGCCGCCGCCATCCCGCAGATCGACGAACCGAGCCCGACTGGCACGTAGACTGTCTCCAGCGGCGGTGCTCCTTCAAAGAATTCCTTTGCATAAGTCGCAGTCCCAGCCACCAGCTTCGCGTGGAACGACTCAACCATCGCGTAGCCGCGCTCGCTAGCCAGCCCAGCAGCGTACTCGAGCGACTCCTGGAAATCCCTCCCATGAACAATCAGCTCTGCGCCCTGCGCTGCCATGGCGCGATTCTTCTCCTTGCTGTTTCCATGAGGAACCACAATCACGGCCTTCAGTCCATGCAGGCGCGCCGCCATCCCCACGCCCTGCCCATGATTGCCCCGCGTCGCCGCCACCACTCCCTCGAGCCCCGGCTGCGAGTTCTTCAGCCACTCAATATAGACCAGTGCGCCCCGAAGTTTAAACGCACCGACCGGCGAGTGGTTTTCGTGCTTCAGCCACGTCTCAGTCCCGAGCCGCTGATTCAACAAAGGCCACGAGTACTGCGGTGTCGACGGCATGTGGGCATAGACAACCTGCTGCGCTTGCTCGATTTCGGCTAAAGAGGGAAGTTCCATGCCTTAAGAATAACCAACCTGCTCCAGCAACCCTTCGTGGCGCCCCATGCTAAATTGACCTTCATGACGGTGAGCATCCGAAGAGCGAGCAGGGAAGACGCAGCCGCCATTGCCCAAGTCCAGGTGGCGAGTTGGCGAACGACCTACACGGGCCTGGTCCCCGAGTCCTTTCTTGCGGCCATGAATGTGCAGGAGCGTTCGCGCCAGTGGGCCCTGCTTCTCGAGGCAGGGAAGGACTTTTTCTTCGTTGCGGAGGACGAGACAGGCATCTTTGGCTTCGCTTCAGGAGGCCCGATCCGCGAGGCCGTTGAAGGCTACGATGCCGAACTCCACACCATCTACCTCCTCCGTGATCGCCAGGGTAGTGGGGTGGGCCGCAGGCTGCTGGAAACTCTCGTCCGCGACCTGCGGGATGCAGGGTTTCGCAGCATGGTCGTCTGGGTTCTTGCGGCGAACCCCGCTGCCCTCTTTTATCAGCGTTTGGGTGCCATCGAGATATCTCGCAAGACCGTCGACATCGGCGGCGCTATGCTCGATGATCGGGTGATGGGCTGGCCGGAACTCAGCCTTTGCTTCTAGAATCCCCATGTCGATCCAAGTAAGGCCTCTTCTGCCGCGAATCAAGGTCCTGGCACGAAATCCGTTTCCCCGACGCCCTTAGCCCCCAACTTACTCACAAAGAATCAAACCCATCGGAGGTTTCAACGAACATGATGAACCGGCGAACTGCAATCAAGCATCTTGGCGGAGCGGCAAGCGCGCTGCTCCTGACGGAAACACTTCGGGCGGAGACTCTTTCTGCCGAAGCATTGGCAAATGGTCAGGCCCCGGCTGCCGCTCCCGCTGCGGCTCCTGCTCCAGCTCCCACAGGCCCATTTACGCTCCCTCCGCTTCCCTACGCGTACGATGCGTTAGAGCCCAGCTTCGACGCTGTCACGATGCATCTGCACCACGACAAGCACCACCAGGCTTATGTCAATAACCTCAACATCGCCGTTGCTGGCCATCCAGAAGTGGCCGGCAAGACTGTCAATGAGCTGGTTGCCAACCTCAGTTCAGTTCCCGAAGCGATCCGAAAGGCGGTCCAAAACCAGGGCGGCGGCCACGCCAACCATTCCTTCTGGTGGCCCACTCTCGGTAAGGGCGGTGCTGCTCCGGTCGGCGAGTTGGCCAAAGCCATCGACACTAAATTCGGATCGCTCTCTGCCTTCCAGGACAAGTTGACGGATTCCGCAATGCACGTCTTTGGCAGCGGCTGGGCCTGGCTGGTAAAGCTTCCCGACGGCACAGTTGCCATCGAGAGCACTCCGAACCAGGACAGCCCTCTCACCGTCGGCCATACTCCCGTCCTCGGCATCGACGTCTGGGAGCATGCCTACTACCTGAAGTACCAGAACAAACGCGCAGACTACGTGAAGGCTTACTTCACTGTGCTCAACTGGGACTACGTGAGCGGGCAATTCGCCGCCAAAGCGTAAGACATATTGAATGAGATGCTCGGACCGAGGAGGTCGCGACATTCGGGGCAGGGGAGGGGCCGCTATCCTTGGGCTTGCTCTCTGCTTGGGACCTGTTCTGGCTGGTTGTCACCCCGCGCCCCAACTTACTCCGCAGGAGCAGGCAGGGGAGCACCTTTACCAGGTGCGTTGCGCCCACTGCCACGAGGACAACGACCTCGCCCTCAAGAAAGTTCCGCCCGACCTGCACGGCCTCTTTGACCGTAAAACCCTCCCCAGCGGCATTTCCGCCACAGACGAGGCCGTTAAAGAGAATGTCCTGAAAGGTCGCGGGATGATGCCCGGGTTTGCCGGCCGCTTTGACCAGGAACAGATGGAAGCGCTGCTCGCCTATCTCCATACCGGATTGCGCTAATCACCGGCCAGACCATCCGCTGCAAATCACTCGGACCGGATTGCAATCATAGGATCGACGCGGGCAGCCTTTCGCGCCGGAATCAAGCATGCCAGCGAAGCCACCGCCATCATGGTGAGCGCTGAGGCAACCAGCAGCATCGGCTCGCGCGTTGAGGTGTGCGCATCTTTTGCCCATGAGGCATGCGCCATCAGTTGCCCCAGCGCAAAGCTCAACACGATGCCGGCGGCAATACCCGCGCCTACACTGGTCAGCACTGAGGAAAAAACAACGCGCAACAGATGCATCTTCGGTGCTCCGAGCGCCATGCGAATACCAAACTCGTTTGTCCGTTGAACCACCGAGTACGAGACAACGCTGAACAGGCCCACTGCGGACATCACCAGCGCCAGAGCCGCAAACGCGCCGAAGAGCCAGGTCAGCAGCTTGCCGCGCGCATACTCCGGTTCGTCGGAGATCCAATGCTCCAGGTCTTCAGTTCCGCTGTTCGTCTGCTGGTCGTGGTCGATCGCGTTTACCTTGGCGCTGACCGCGTGAAGCAGACTGAGCGGTGGAACCTCGCTGCGCACCAGGATCTGAGTCCCCATGCGCATCATCAGGGTGTAAGGCACAAACGCTTCAGGCAGGATGGGCTTGTCGAGGCCGTCATTCAGTTTGTCTTCAATCACCCCCACAATCAGCAAGTATCCGTTTGAGCCTGGGGCCGCTAAATTAAATGGCGGGATATCCACCACCTCGGGAAACTTGACTGAGTGACCAATCGGGTTGTCATTAGGAAAATACCGTTGGGCAAAAGCCTGGTTCACAACGACGAGCGGCGCAGCATTATGATTTTCTGTCGCATCCCAGATGCGCCCTTGCGCCAGGGCTATCCTCAGCGCGGGGAAATACTCCTGGCTGACAAAATTCAGGCGCGCCTCTTGCAAGCTCCGAACCGGCTTCCCAAGGATCTCAAGCTGGGATGTCCGCCCGTTAGAGGGTGGCGTCGCATTCGTCGAGATTGCCGCCATTGTTACACCCGGCACTTCTGCCGCGGCGGAGCGCAGCCGCTCAAAGTAAGCCGCGCGTTCAGCCCACGTCTTGTATGTGCCCTCGTGCACCGGAATGCCCACAGACATGACGTTGTGCGGGTCATAGCCGAGATGAAGGTGCAGCATTTGAACGAATCCCTCGATCGCCGCACCTGCCGTGGTTAACATCAACAAGGTGAGGGCCAGTTGCCCCGCGATGAGGGCCGCGTGGAATCGTCTCCCGCCGACGCTGCCTGTAACCTTACGCGAGCCAGACTGCATGATCGAACTGACATTCGGCTTTGACACTTGCAGCGCGGGCCACAGCCCAAAAAATATTCCGGTCGCGAAGGCCACGAGAACTGAAAAGATCAGCACCGGCAGGTTGATATGGAAGACCGCCTCGTGCGGGATCGAGTATTGCGGCAGATTAGCGATGATCCAGTCGAGGGCCTTATACGCGATGAGGACGCCAAAGGCCGCGCCCGTAAGAGAAATCAGCAAAGACTCGGTCAGGAGCTGACGGATGATGCGCATCCGGCTTGCGCCCACCGCCGACCGCACGGCGAACTCTTGAGCGCGAGTGCTGGCCCGGGCAAGCAGCAGAATCGAGACATTCCCGCAGCCAATCAACAGCAGCAGCGAGACAGCCCCAAACAGCAAGTAGGGCACCCCGCCAAGCCTCTCCAGGAAGTCGTCGTTAAATCCGCGCAGCTTCAGGTGGAAGGGGACTGTCGGAAAATGCTTTGGGGTCTCGGCGGCGAACTGGTGTATGAGCGGGTCAAGAGCAGCTTGTGCAGCCGCTATGCTCACACCTGGCTTCAGCCTTACGCCCACGTAGAATGCCGGGACAACATCCGGGGTGATCTTCTTGGCGAGATACACGTCTGCATCGTCCCAGGTAAAGCGCGGACCAGCTACGCCTACAACCGTGTAATCCTTATGAACCAGCTGAATCGTCTTGCCGATCACACTCCGGTTTGACCCATAATGCCGCTGCCAGAACTTGTAGCTCAGCACGGCTACCGGTTGCGGGTCTTGCCCATCTTGCGCATCTGACGACTGCAGGCCGCGTCCAAGGAATGCCGGTACTCCAAAATACTGAAATGCATTCGAGCTGAAGTAGTCTGCCTGTACATCTTCTGGCAAGTCCGCCCCGGTAACTGTCAAACTCCATTCGTCGGCCAGGAATGCATCGTCGACGACGGGCGATTTTCGAATCTGCTGCCACTGGCCGGCGGTCAAACCCATACCATTCGGTTCGCCCTTGCCCGTATCGATTCGCAAATGCACCATCCGATCAGCCCCAGCATAGGGGTAAGGATCCACGAGAAATCCCCAAACAACACTGAAAACCGCGGTCGTTGCGCCAATCCCGAGAGCCAGCGAGAGAACCGAGGTGAGCGTAAATCCAGGAATCTTGATCAATTGCCGGATACCGAAGCGAAGATCCTGTAGCAGAGTCTGCATGGCGCCTTCCGTGGTTTTCTGGGATTGCGTGCGGTGGTTCAGGACGGATTTGGGACCGATCCTGAGCACTAGAAGAGCAATCGGAAGACCAACCGGCCGATGCTCAACCGACTGATTCCATTGGAGTCCCGGAGTCTGTTTCGCTTATAGACTGTCCACTTTCATCCACTCGGTGTGCGCTTGCGGACAGGGCAATGACCGGGAGATCAGAGGCTTTCCGAGCGTTTGGAGGGATGTCACGCCGTCATGAGGTTGGGCATTTTCACCAGATTGCTTCGCACCGTTGCGTCACTCTCGGCAGCGGCCTGGGTGAATTGGTCGGCTGGCATCGGCCGGCCCAGCAGGAAGCCTTGCAGCGAATCGCAACCCAGGTGGGTCAGGAACTCCTGCTGCTCCACCGTTTCCACGCCCTCGGCAACAACCTCGAGGTTCAGGGTATGTCCGAGCGCAAGAATGGCAACAATAATGGCGGCGTCTTCGGCGTCGTGAGGCAAATCGCGAACGAATCCGCGATCGATCTTCAGCTCGCTTGCGGGCAAACGCTTCAGGTACAGCAGGCTCGAATACCCGGTACCAAAATCATCGATGGAGATGCGCACTCCCATGTCGACGAGCTGCTGCAGGATGATCATGCTTGCGCCGGCATTGCGCATGGCGGTGGTCTCGGTGATTTCAAGCGTCAGAAACTGCGCTGGCAGGGTATGGCGTTCCAGGGTTTCGCGCACCAGCTTGATCAGCCCAGGATGATTGAACTGCACCGCCGAAAGATTCACTGAAACGGTCCAATCTCGATGGCCGGCGCTCCGCCATTGGCTCATCTGGCGGCAGGCTTCGTTCAGCACCCAGCCTCCCAGCGGAATGATCAGGCCGCTTCTTTCCGCCTGGGGAATGAACTGGCCGGGCGCAACCATGCCGCGCGTGGGGTGGTTCCAGCGCACCAGGGCCTCTACGCCGATCACCTTGCCGTGTTTGGCGCCGATCTTTGGCTGATAGTGCAGCACCATCTCCTCGCTAAACTGCGCGCGACGCAAATCGTGCAGGATTTGCTGCTCCCGATGTACATGGTCGTTCATCGATTTCTCAAAGAAGCAATGACCGTCGCGTCCCTGCGCCTTGGCTCGATACATGGCGGCATCGGCGCTTTTCAATAACTCGTTCTCTTCATTGTTGGAGTCACCGGAAATGGCGATGCCGATGCTTGCCGTTACTCGCAGTTCTTCGCCGGCAATGGCGAATGGGTCGCGGAGCGCCGTTATCAGTTTCTCGGCAACGCAGGCGGCATCCGTGGGCTCGGCCACATTTGCAATGAGAACGAATTCATCCCCGCCGATGCGGGCCAGCGTGTCCGAACTGCGGATATCTGGGAGAATGCGGCGTACTACCGCTGCCAGCAACAGGTCTCCAATGTGATGGCCAAAGGCGTCGTTAATCTCTTTGAACCCGTCGAGGTCAAGAAACAGGACGGAGAAACGGCTGCCACCAAGACGCGCTCCCCGGATCTGCTGCTTGAGCCGGTCCATCAGCATGGCGCGGTTGGGCAGTCCCGTAAGGCTGTCATGGTGTGCCATGAACTCAAGTTTGCGGTCAGCGCTGGCCAAATTCGACGCAAGAATTGCGGTGCGCAATTCGAGCTGCGAATCTAGTACGGAGGTAATCAAAGCGATGGATAGAACGGCCAGTCCGAAGACGATGATCAGCAGCGCCATCCATTGCGCGCTGACGCCGGAGGTGGCCATCCGGCAGGTGCTGTTGGCGGGAAACCGAGCCGCCGCCATCCCGATATAGTGCATTCCGGCGATGGCAAGACCCATGACCACGGCAGCCCCGGCCTGCATCAACCGCAGGTGCGACGAGCGACGCCGCAAGTGGAAGGCAATCCACAACGCGGTGCCGGAGGCCAGAACGGCGACTACGACCGACAGACTGAACAACAGAGGGTCGTACTGGATCTCCGGAGTCATGCGCATAGCCGCCATGCCGGTATAGTGCATCGCGCAAACACCGGAACCCATCAGCAACGAACTGAGCGACAACCGGGTCAGCGACAGATCGTCCCGGCAAACCATGCACAGGGCAAAGGCCGAGGATGCTGTGGCGATCAGCAGGGAGAAAAGAGTGATCCTGGGGTCGTAGGCCATGGATATGGGCAAACGAAAGGCGAGCATGCCAAGAAAGTGCATGGACCAGATACCGACGCCCATCGCTACCGATCCGCCCGCGAGCCACCAGCGAGCAGCTCGTCCATGAGCACTGGCCACTCGGCCGGCCATATCGAGCGCGGTGTACGAGGCCAGCATCGCCATCAGCAACGAGGCGACGACCAGCCAGCTATCGTAGGTCCCTGCCAGCATTGTTGATCCTTCCATTCGTGAGTGAATCAATTCAGCCCGATACCCTCGTGCAGACCGGCCTGATGATGAGAAAAGCAATTGACAGCTTTCCCGTACTCTCTCGTTAATGACATCGGCCATTTCAATGGATTGTTCAGGAATATGAGGGGTAAGGACCGGGGAGCTGGGAACCCGGCAGTAACCTGCGAGTCAAATCACGCTATACTCAGGATTGTTATGGCAACCGAGAAAACCTTCTACCTTGAGACCTTCGGCTGCCAGATGAATGCCCATGACTCCGAGAAGGTCATCGGCACATTGCAGCAGCAGGGATACCGTCAGGTTGGGACCGAGGCGGACGCCGGCCTGATTCTGTACAACACCTGCTCCATTCGTGACAAGGCTGAGCAGAAGGTTTTCAACCGCCTCAACGACTACAAAAAACTGTATAAGCAAGGGAAGCGCTTCGGCGTCCTTGGGTGCGTCGCCCAGCAGGAAGGCGAAAAGATTTTCGAGCGCGCCCCCTACGTGTCTCTGGTTTCCGGCTCGGCATCCTACCGCAAGCTACCTGAGATGCTCATCCGCCTTGAGGCAGGGGAGTCGCGGATTACCGGCCTCGACGACCGCCAGACCAACGAGACCTTCGAGACCGAATTCACCTCCCGCCAGAACCCCTATCGCGGCTACATCACCATCATCGAGGGCTGCGACAAGTTTTGCTCCTATTGCGTGGTCCCCTATACGCGAGGCAAAGAGCGGAGCCGGGCAGGTACTTCCGTAATCGCTGAGGCTCGCCGCATTGCCGATCTGGGCTACACCGAGATCCAGCTTCTCGGCCAGAACGTCAACAGCTACCGCGACCCGGAAGGGAAGCTCAGCTTCGCCGAGCTCCTTGCCGCCGTGAGTCAGGTTGGAGGGATACGGCGAGTCCGGTTTACAACCAGCCACCCGCGTCAGTTTACCCGGGACATCGTCGAGGCGATCGACGCCTACCCGACCCTTTGCGACCATATCCACTTGCCGGTCCAGTCCGGCTCGGCCCGAATTCTCAAAGGCATGGCCCGCGAATACACCCCGGATTGGTACCTGGAGCGAATCAGCTGGATAAAAGCTGCCCGGCGGCAGATATCGCTCTCGACCGACATCATCGTCGGTTTCCCTGGGGAAACGGCAGAGGACTTCATTCAAACTATGGACCTGTTGGCCGAGGTGGAGTACGATTGCGTCTTCGGTTTCAAGTATTCGGCTCGTCCGAATACTCCGGCACTGGTCATGATCGACTCAATCCCAGAGGCAGAAAAGGCGCAGCGCCTTCAAGTCTTGCTTGATCGTCAACGGGAGATTCAAAGGATCAACTATTCCAAACACTTAGGACAGGTTCTTGAAGTGATGGTGGAGGGTATTAATCCCATGCGAGGGCAGATTACTGGCCGCAGTTCGCAGAACAAGCCTGTGAACTTTACCTGCCCTCAACCAATCGCGCCGGCCCCTGGAACCTACCTTCAGGTCAGAATTACGGCAACCCACCCCAACAGTTTGGTGGGTGAGGCCGTCTAACGATACCAGGATGCGGCAGGCAGGGAAGAGGTTTGCCATGGATGTTGAGGTACGAATCCGCGGATTGATGATGGACCCGAACACCAACATGCCCATCGTGGTCCTCAAGGATGTGGGCTCGGACACAGTCATGCCGATCTGGGTCGGTATCTTTGAGGCAAACGCCATCCTGATCGAAATCGAGAAAGTGTCTGCTCCGCGGCCGATGACTCACGACCTCACCAAGAACCTCATTCGACACTTGAATGCTCGTCTGGAACGCGTAGTCATTAATGAACTTAGAGATGACACGTTTCTAGCGTCCCTGTGGCTCCGGCAGGGAGAGGACGCGGTGTTGGTGGATGCTCGTCCGTCTGACGCCATCGCCTTGGCACTTCGCGCAGACTGCCCAATCTACGTCTCTGAGCAGGTGATGCAGACGGCAAGGCTCAACCCAAATGGCCAACCCGAGGGACCCGCGGCTGAGCAACTCCGTGGCTGGCTCGAGGGATTGAACGACGAGGATCTGGGCCGCTACAAGATGTAATCTCTGCGTGGCAGGGCAATAGAGAAAACGGGTCTGGAGCCCCTTTCTTAGTGGTTTGGTTTGACTATACAGAATATCTGTTATCGGACTTTCCGGTACTTTCTCTTCTGTTGCGTGCCATCTTCCGAAAGGACCATTTAAAACGCAACGGGAATCAATTCAGCTAGTAGCAGCCGCTGCTGTGGGAAAGTGGGAATCCCGCGTTCTTTGCGGGATTTCCAAGTGAAGTGGGAAAGTCCGTTCTCTGGACTTTTCCACTTCACGTCTTTTCCACAGCATTTTGGCCGCCGAAAATTAAAGATTCAAATATGACTAACAGTTAGTTAAATTAACCCATTGCGTATCAATACCTTAACTTGACAACTCGCCTGATTCGCGCAACACTATTGTGAAGCACGAATAAAAGGCGAACATCGTTAATGCTGACCCATTTCCGAAACTCATCATTGCAGCAAATGAACGGTCCGGTTCTCGTTGACGAGGCCGGACTCCCAAGGTATTGGGCTACCGTTTGGGCCTTGTTGCAGCCGGCTGACCGTGCACCTTCGACCTTGGCTAAGAAGCTGGGGCACTTGGAGGGCTTCTATGAGCATGCGGAGGAATTGCTTGGATACGGGGGCTTGGACAACGCCCTGGCCAGCTTCGACGTCGACGCTTTAACGGGTGCATTGGAAGGATACTTCCTCACCCTTAATCGGCCCCCAATCACACCTTCGACCGAGCGAAGGTGGCAGGCAGCGTTCCAGTTCGTCACCGGCACCCTTCAACGTCTTACCAGGAGCTCGACGTCCTTGGAACAACTGGAGGCTCTGAACGGCAGGCTGATGCGGCATGAGCTCCTCAACTCACATCTGCATGTCGGAAGAGACCGGCGTCCCGAGAGGATTCGCTCACTCCCCTCTGAGATCGTTGAATTTCTGTATGAGACGCTCGATCCCAACTCCGCTGCTAATCCATTTCGAGAGGGTGTCTCTCGCTGGCGGGTATACACCATCTTCATGTTGCTCCTCCACCAGGGGTTACGGCGATCTGAGCTGCTGATCTTTCCCACCGATGTGATCAAGAGCGGCTTCGACCGTAGCCTCAAGCAGGAACGCTGGTGGATGAGCGTTCGTTACAACGAATACGAAGACGATCCACGCTGCTCAAGACCAAGCATCAAGAACGCGCCCTCCATCCGGCAACTGCCCGTCAGCCAGCCGATCGCGCTCCTCGTCCAAGAGTACGTTTCGAATTATCGGGGGCGGGCTAATCACTCGTTCCTGATCAATTCACAAAAGCGCGCGCCGCTGTCAACAGAAGGGGTGAGCAAGATGTTTCAGAAGATCTCTGCTTCCCTGCCCCAGAACCTCCGGAAAATCCTTCGCGACCAGACCGGCGAAGAATCGTTCAGTGCGCATGAACTGAGGCATACGTGCGCGGTAGTGCGGCTAAATCAGATTTTGTCATCGGGCGTGGAGATGGCCGACGCCTTAGAACGGTTGCGCGGGTTCTTTGGCTGGTGTCGGGACTCGGTCGAGCCATTGCGATATGCCCGGGCGGTGTTCGAGGACCGGCTCGCCTCGGTATGGAACGGCAAATTCGATGACCGCGTGGACGTTCTGAGAAATCTCCCCGGGAGGTTGAAATGAAGACCAAGCCGAAGCAGGACCCTGTTCC
>Ga0182016_10002638_pt1 | contig 20897 bp, 12 predicted proteins | sample 712S2MmetaG_FD_120491 | JGI IMG/M metagenome (GOLD analysis project Ga0182016, IMG submission 120491) | Permafrost microbial communities from Stordalen Mire, Sweden - 712S2M metaG | ecosystem: Environmental > Terrestrial > Soil > Wetlands > Permafrost | place: Sweden: Stordalen | collected... | reverse complement strand
GATAGTAGTCGCGCTGCGACTGCTGCACCTGGTCCTGCACCTCGGTCTGAATCTTGGTGCGCAACTGCTGCACCTCGATCTCCTTCGCCAGATGCTTGTTCAACTGGTCCAGCCGCTCCGCAATGCTGGCTGTCTCCAACAATTGCTGCTTGTCGTCCGTGGTGAGGAAGGGCAGAGAAGAAGCCACAAAATCCACCAGCCGGCTCGGCTCGTCGATGTTGGCCGCAATCGTCCGCAACTCGTCGGAGAGCGTCTGCGACTCGGCCACGATCTGCTGGAACTGGCTAATCACGTTCCGTACCAGCGCTTCCACACCGGAACTTGCCTCTGGTTCGGCGTCCCTGAGTGTTTCCACTTCCGCCAGCATGAAAGGCTCGGTCTGGATGTACCGGATCAACCGCACGCGCTCCACGCCTTCGGTAAAGACAAAACGGCTCTGGTTGGGCATGCGCACAACCTTATGTACCGTAGCCAGCGTGCCCACCGTATGCATATCGCCCGGTTTGGGCGCGTCCAGGCGCGGGTCGATCTGCGCCGTCACAACAATTGTCCGCTCCTCCCCGAGCGACTCGATCAACTGGATGGAGCTCTCCCTGCCTACCGTAAGCGGCAAAACTGCATGGGGAAATAGAACGGTATCCCTCACGGGAAGCACTGGAATCCTGCGAACTCCAGAGATCTGTTTCGCGGGATGGCCCTTCTCGCTGGATGGGGTCGTAGATTGGTTCGACATTGAGTGTCCTCTTATCAGGTTTCCTTCATTAGACAACGCAGAGATCAAAAAGTTTCAAGAATTCAGATTCGGCGCCTTGGCTATGGGTTGGTCTCGAAGGCGTTGGCCTGCCTGCAAGCCCTGTCTCCTCTTCGCCAATACGGCATGATCCCAAGCAGGGTTCCGTCCCCCCAAACGCAATTGCTGCTCCGGGGCTCCGGTCTCAGGCCATGCTAAGTGGATGCATGTATTTGCCGAAGCGTAAATATCCATTCTGGCTAGGATCAGGCAAACCACCGACCTCCTGACCAAACGCGGCCAAGTATCCGCTCTGTCCTTTCAAAGCTATATCGGCCAAAACCCGCTGAAAGGTGAGTGAGATAAGGAGTCCCAGGGAATTTTCTGGAATGAAATGAAAGGGGCGGCAAAGCGACCTGGCAGAGCCTCAAAAAAACGATCAAAGGGATATCAAAGAGAAGATGAATTCAGCGGCCACCTCTTCTTCCCGGGCGGCTACTAAAACCGAACAGTCCAGATCCACCCCCGTGCATAAAGAGCCCGGTTAAATCGCTGGGACCAGAATCAACTCGTTTCCTTCTTGATCGCCGATTCAATATGCTCCCACAGTTCGTCCGGCGGTTCCACAATCGGAAACAGTTGGCGGGCGGCTTCGGCAATGGTCTCCAAGTCAGCCAGCAACGCGCGGCAGAGCTCGCAATTTCTTAGATGCGGATGGTCTGCGGCAGTTTCTCCCGAACCGATCAGATCCGGCAATTGGGCCTGGAAGGCCGCGCAGCTCATTTCTTTCTGGTCGTCGTTCATCGCGGGCCCTCCTCATGAGGATGGATGCGCAGTGCGGCGCGCAGTTTCAATCGCGCCTTGTGCAACTGCGACTTGCTGTTTCCGATCGAGCAATCAAGCATGCTGGCAATCTCGTTGTGCTCATACCCTTCAATGTCGTGCAAAACAAAGATAAGCCGATACCCGGAAGGGAGTTCGTCGATCGCCTTCTGCAAAGCCATCCGGTCAATGGCTCCGGAAAGAGTCAGGTCTGGTTCGCCAAAGCTGCGACCGGGCCGTTCTTCCACCGCCGGCTCCATTGCTTCATCGAGTGAGATGAGCGAAAGACCCTTCTTGCGCAGTTGCATCAAAACTACATTGATCGCCATGCGGTGCAACCATGTGGAAAACGCCGAGTCACCTCGGAACGTCGCAATCTTGCGGTGCAGCTGAAGAAACGCCTCCTGGGTCAGGTCTTCCGCTTCGGAAATATTGCCCACCATGCGCAGGCATAAGGAATAGATGCGTCTTTTATGTAGTGAGTAAAGCTGGGCGAAGGCATGGTGGTCGCCTGCCTGGGCCCTGGCCAACGCATCGGCCTCGACAGGATTGGACGAAAGCACGGGCGGACCTGGCTGCGGAATCTGAGGAGGAGAGGAGTCTGCAAGCGGTGCGGGCATGCCTCCGCCGAGCTGTTCGGGGACTGAATCGAGTGGGCGCAAGGGGAACCTCGACTGGTGCATACGCTGCCTCGCCTTGTACGCAACAATCGGAGAAGAGCTGCGCCAAGCAAGATTCGTATTTAGTATAAGGGGAGCCGCCCGGTGCGGCGAATTGTCGGCGCAAGATAGTCAAGGCCCGCGACTTGCAAGTTTTGCGATAATGCTGTCCTCAAGCGCAAATGGGGTTTGGTTCCCTTGTTTTCGGGGAGATGGATGATTCTCAGGACAGAACCGTCAAGGTTTTGCGGCAGCTTCAAGGTTCTCCGGATATCCGGGGTTCGTGCCGCTGCTTTCCTCCTTGTGGTCACCTTTGCCAGTATCTGCGGATGGACCCAGAACGCCGCGCCGCTCCCGAACGGTCCCGCTTCCCCCTTGAATCAATCTCTCTCCTCCAGGGAACAGCCTCCCTCAGAGCCTGAAGGCGCCACGTTGGATCGTTGGCTTGGATTGACCGTACGGCATATCTCGTTCGAAGGCGTCGACCCCAGTCGTCTTGATCCGCTTCCCGGTCACCTCGCACAATCCGAGGGCGCGCCGCTCGATCCGGAAAGAGTCAGGAAAAGCCTCCGTCAGCTTTTTTCGACCGGCCTCTTCGAGACGATCCAGGTGGAAGGCGTAGCTCAACAAGACGGCGTTTCCCTGATGTTTCACGGGACACCTCGCATGTTCATCGGAACTGTAAGCGTGGAAGGAGCCAAGGGCGCTACCATGAATACCCAACTGAGCAGCGCCACTCAGCTCGCTGCCGGCCATCGCTTCACTACCGACAAACTTGCGCAGGCCCTTGCAGAAATGCGCAACGCGCTGGCAAACAACGGTTTTCATGAACCTCAGATAACCCAGAACCTTACCCCCCACCCGGAAGACCAGCTGGTCGACATCGCCTTTCACGTCACCAGCGGCCCCCAGTCGCGCATCGGAAACGTCCAGGTGGCGGGAGACCCCGGAATGAGCGCAGAGGAGTTTCGCCACTACGCCCGTTTGAGGATCGGCGCGCATATCGATCGCGACACCACCAACCGCGCCCTTGCCGGCGTGCTGAAGCACTACCGGAGCCAGGAAAGGCTGGAAGCAGAAATCAAGCTTGAATCGGCGGAGTACGACCCCGCCACAAAGCGCACCAACTTCCGCTTCTCAGCAACGCAGGGGCCAAAAGTGAAAGTGATGGTCCAGGGCGTCAGCCTGAGTCAGGAGCGAATCCGGCATGTCATCCCGATCTACGAGGAAGGCACAGTCGACGAGGACCTGCTTCTGGAAGGCAATCGCCGCCTGCGCGACCTCTATCAGCGCCTGGGATACTTCGATGTCAAAGTGGATCACCGGCAGCAATCCACTAGCAGCGGCCCAGTTGCCAGCACAGGAATGGTCGAGATCGTTTACATCGTGAACCTCGGGCCTCGCCGCCGCGTGGAGCATGTCGAAGTGGCAGGGAATCATTACTTCGACTCCGCGACCCTCAAGGAATTGCTCAGCGTTCATCCAGCCGGTAACCTCGATCACCACGGAGCGTACAGCCAGGCCCTGGTTTCCGCTGACATAAACGCTCTGCAGGCCGTCTATCAAAACAATGGCTTTTCCAAGGTGAGGATAACTCCTGAAACCAGCACGCCTGAGACCGCTCTGGCCGACAACACAGCCGCGCAAACGCCCGCTCCTGTCTCCAGCAGGTCTACATTGACGAGCGAGAAGATTGCTCCGCTCACCGTAACCTATCGCATCGCCGAAGGCTTACAGCAGAAGGTGGGCACGGTCAAAATTGAAGGCGCGGAACACGTGGATGCGGCGCAACTCACGCCGATACTCAACACCACGGCGGGCCAGTTGTTATCTCCGCGCAACCTGGCCGGCGACCGCGATGCGCTGGTGACCAACTATCTGAGCCGGGGCTTCGAGCATCCGCAGGTGGATGTAACCCAGATTGCCGACTCCGCAGATCCCGACAAAGTGGATATCGTCTTCCACATCACGGAAGGCCAGCAGGTCTTTGTCCGCAAGGTGCTGATCACCGGGCTCCATTACACGCGTCCAAAAACCATTGCGCACGCTATCACCATTCATCCCGGCGACCCGCTCGACCAGACAGCCATCACGGACACACAGCGCAACCTCTACGAGTACGCCCTCTTCAATGAAGTCGATACGTCCGTCCAGAATCCCAATGGCGGTGACACCCGAAAGACGGTGTTGATCCAGGCAAGTGAGGCGCGGCGCTGGGCTCTGACATACGGCTTCGGGTTCGAGGCCCAGACTGGAACTCCCCAGTACAACTGCGGCGGCATCATCGCCGCCGGCGAAAAATGCAACCCCGAAGGCAAAACCGGCGTCAGCCCGCGTGTGCTCGCGGACATCACTCGCAACAACCTATTTGGGCGCGAGCAGTCGGCCTCGCTGCAAGCCACATACGGCCTGCTGGAGCAGAAGGTAGATCTGCTCTTCCAGATTCCGCACCTTGAGGTGAACCGCGACTTTGGCCTGAACGTCTCCGGCAGCTACGCTAACAGCTTGGATGTCACCACGTATGTCGCATCGCGCCTGCAAGCTGGCATGCGGCTAACTGAACACTTCAACGCGCCGCGGTCCTTGCTCTCCAAGGCCAACACGTTTGTCTATGAATTCAACTTCCGGCGCGTAAAGGTCCAGGCCAATAGTCTTCAAGTAGCTCCCGACGAAATAGCAACGCTGTCCACGGCGGTGCGTGTAGGCGGTCCGGCGATCACATGGATTCGCGACACACGCGACTCGCCTCTCGACGCCCATCGCGGCACCTACACCAGTTTTCAGGAGTTCCTCTCCGACAAGATCTTTGCCGCCCAGGCCGTGTTCAACCGCCTCGATGTGTCCAACTCCAGCTATTGGAGCTTCGATAAGGGCCGGTTCGTCCTTGCCCGCAACACGCGCTACGGCCAGGAGCGCGCATTCGGCACTCCAGGAAGCGAATTGATTCCCTTGCCGGAACGGCTCTACGCCGGTGGAACCACATCTTTGCGCGGTTTTAGCCAGAACGCCGCAGGCCCACGCGATCCGGAGACAGGCTACCCGGTCGGCGGCGCCGGCGCGCTCATCAATAGTACCGAGTTGCGCCTGCCGCCCCCGGTACTTCCCTTCTTCGGTGACTCGCTGAGCTTCGTCCTCTTCCACGATATGGGGAATGTCTTCTCGAATGCCTCGGACATCTGGGCAAGCGCGCTGCGCGTGCGTCAGCCAGACCGCGACGCCTGCAAAGTTCAGTCAATGATCCCTAGTATCGGCCCATCGAATTCGACTGGCCAAATCGGACCTTGCAGCTTCAATTACTTCTCTCACGCACCGGGGTTAGGCCTGCGGTACCATACTCCCGCGGGGCCTCTACGCCTGGACTTCAGCTACAACCTGAATACTCCAATCTATCCCGTCTATTACGATTACTCGCTCACGGTTCCGGATTCGAATCCGCACACCGGCGAAGCCGGCCACTTCAATTTCTTCTTTAGCCTGGGACAGACCTTCTGATGCCCGACAAGTTCCCCATCTCGCGCATGAACACTACCAGAGTCCTGGCAACTGCGCCTTGTTTGACCACTTTGAATTCTGGGTGCCCCATCCTTGCGAAGGCTTTTCGTCGCAAGGGTACGAGACCACGAACCCACACCAGCATGGTCTTCATCAGCTCTAATCTTGTGATGGTCTGCCTTTTAGCTGTGTTCCCGGTCGTCGGATCCATCACAACAATCGCACAAGCGGCGCCGCTCACGTCCCCAGTGGTTCTCGACAAAGTAGTGGCCGTGGTCAACAACCAGGCCATCCTCTCCAGCGACATCGACAACGAAATCCGCCTCTCCGTGCTTGACCCCGGCCGCGGCGGTCTCGGCATTCTCACGCGTCCGCACGCCCTCGATCAGTTAATTGGCCGCGCGCTAATCCAGCAGCAGATTCGCCAGGAAGACCTTCAGTCCGCAGACCCAACACAAGCCGACGTCGACGCCCGCCTCTCGGAAATCCGAAAGGAAGTTCCCGCATGCGTTCGACAGAACTGCGCCTCGGATGCGGGCTGGAAGGCGTTCCTTTCTTCCCAGGGACTGACGCAGGAAGGCGTGGAAGCTTACCTCCGCTATCGGGTGGAAATCCTCCGCTTCATTGAACAGCGCTTCCGCCAGGGCATCAGCATCGAACCAGCTGAGATCGATACCTACTACCGCAATACGCTTCTCCCGCAATACGCCAAGGGAGAAGCCATTCCTCCCCTTGCCGACGTATCTACGCGCATTCAGGAAATCCTTCTGCAGCAGCATGTGAACGTCTTGTTTGACGACTGGCTCAACAACTTGCGCAAGCAAGGCAACATCGAAGTGCTCGATCCGTCCCTTGAACCTCCCGCACTGGAAGCGCCCGCGCCAAACAGCGGCACAGCGTTAGCCCCCAGCGGCAACAAAAAAGGAGACCAATGACCGAGTCCGAGCTTCCTACTTCTACCACGCCCCACCCGACCCGCCGCCGCTGGCGACGCTTTCTCCTGCTCCTAGCCTGCGTTGCATTCGTGTTCATTGCCACCCCAATCGCGATCTATCTCTGGGCCAATTCCGACGCAACCCAGGAACTGGTGCGCAGGCGCATGGTGGCCATGCTTGAGCAAACCACCGGCGGCCGCGTTGAGATCGCCTCATTCCACTGGAATCTTCCGAATCTTGAGGCGGATGCAGGAGGAGTCGTCATTCACGGCCATGAAGCTCCCGGCGAGGCGCCCATCGCTCAGATTGACCGCCTCAACGCCAGCATCACCATCTTCGGCATTTTCAGTCCGCACATCCTGCTGCGCAACTTGGAATTTTCGCATCCTGTTTTCCACCTGATCGTCTATCCCGACGGCACGACCAACGTGCCCAAGCCGCGCAAACCCACCAAACCGGGCAAGCCTGTGCTCGACACGATCTTCAATCTCCAGGCTGGCCGCGTTTCGGTTCAACAAGGAACCCTGTTCTTCGAAAACCACGCAGCGGCCTTCGATTTCCAGAACCGCTTCAGCGAATTAGATTTCGATGCTCGCGATGTTGCGGTGCTCATGCGTTACTTGCCGCCCGACGGTGGCAGCCCGGAGAGCTATCGTATTGAAGCCGGCGCATCCGACCTGGACCTCTCGCGAGCCAAGACTAAGCCATCTCTCGGCTCCATGCAGGCTATGCTCGACCTCACTCGCACCGCCGCATATCTCCGCTTTCTCCGCATCACTTCCAAGGTACCCGCCAGCAAAGGTCATCCTGAAGAACACCACACGGTGGAACTCTCCGGAACCCTGCAGAACTTCGCCAACGCAAATTGGAATGCCCGGACCACCGGCGAATTGGACATGAGGCTACTCGACCCCGTCTTCGGTTTTCCATGGGCGCCGCAGGGCATCGCGCATCTTGACCTCGACAGCGCAGGAGAAGGCGGCGAATTCCGCTCCGATGGCAGCATTCACATCGAGGGCGGGTCGTACATCGGGACTGGAGTCGTGGCCACCGGCCTTCGCCTAGACGCCCATGTGCATGCCGATCCGCGGCAACTTCTCATCACGAAAATCCTGGCCCGTCTCCACCAAGGCGGCCAGCTTGAAGGCGAACTCTCATTGACACCCTGGCTGCCCCCAAACAAATCAGCCACAACCCTTCAGCGAACCAGCATCGACAGCGTGCGCGCCACCGGCTCCGTGGCCCCTAGGCATGTGGTGCCCAATCCTAGCGTCATCGCCATCCCAGTGAACGGCAAAATCACCGCGCAGTTCCAGGACGTCTCTCTCGATACCATCATGGATATGGTTGGCCAGCCGCCGTTTCTGCGACTCGGCTTCGATACCCGCATCAATGGCACCGCCAACGCCGATTGGTCAAAAGGCGTTCGGAACTCCCTTGTTGTCTCTTCAACGCTCTCGCTCAATGTGCCCATGCAGGGGATAATGGGTGAAGTTCCCGCATACGGTGCCATCGATGCCACCTACACGCAGAAAAACGGCGCAGTGGACCTGCGCAAACTTGAACTCCACACCCCCTCCAGCGAAATCGAAACGCATGGCCGTCTTGGCGCCTATCCGCTCACCAGCCCATCCGGACTTAATGTTGATTTCCAATCCAGAAACCTGGGCGACTTCGATGCCGTTTTACGCGACCTCGGTCTAAGTCGGAACGGAAAATCGGGAGCCGCAGCCCTTCCTGTCGAATTGACCGGACAAGGCGATTTTCATGGCGCCTGGACAAACTCACTCGTCGATCCGCACATCGCCGGCACCGCCAAAGCAACACAACTCGCCATTGAAATGCCGGTTGCGCCTGGCTCGAAACCCGCTCAGCCCGTCACCAGCCCAACGGCGACAACCCAGCTGGTCCACTTCGATTCAATCGAAGTAACCGGCAGTTATGCAGCCGAACGAATTGCCATTTCCCACAGCGACTTTCGCCGCGGAAAGTCCGAGATCGCACTTGACGGCACGATCGATGCTTCTCCAGCCCAAGTGCCTGAATTCGACGCCAACTCAGCACTGCACGCGCATCTGCGGGTGGCCAAAGTCAGGCTCGACGATCTGCTTCCGCTCACCGGCCAGAGCGTCCCCATCACCGGCGTCCTCAACGCTCAGGTTCAGATCGACGGGCCCATCCATGCCGTGGGCGGCTCCGGATGGGCTGAACTGAACGACGCCACCGTGTACGGGGAACCGATCACGCATCTCCGCGCCCAGGGGACAATTGCCAACCAACTCCTCAAGCTGGCCTCGGTCGCTGCCGACGGGCCACCCGGCAGTCTCGCCGCTTCGGGCAGCTACGACCTCAAGTCCCGCCACTTCCAGATCGAAGCTAGGGGCTCCGCGATCGACGTAGCCAAAATCGAGACTCTTCACCGCCACGACCTGGGCGCCACTGGCAAGCTGGGTTTTACTGTCGCAGGTTCAGGCACGATCGACGACCCGCGGCTTGAAGCACGCGCCACTTTGAGCGGCCTCGCGCTTGGCGGAGAACCGCTCGGCGCATTGGTCTTCGTGGCTCACACTACCGACCGTTCAGCCAAATATAACGCGACAACCAAGCTGGAAGGCGCGGAAGTCGACCTCAACGGCCAAACGGCGCTCAGCGGCGACTACCAGACCCAGGCCAAGCTGGAGTTTTCTCACTTCGATATCGGCGGCATCCTGAAAACAGCACACGTCCATGGCCTCACGGGCGAGTCTGCATTGGCTGGAACCGTCACCGTCGAAGGCCCTCTGACGCGTCCATTTGAAATGCGCGGCGAGGCCCGCCTTCAGCAGTTGGCGGCAACCATCGCCGGCGTTCATCTCGCCAGCCAGGGCGGTGTTCATGCGACCATGGCCAATGGCCGCATCAATCTCGCCCCCCTCCACGTTACGGGCGAAGACACCGATCTGCGCGCCCAGGGCAGCCTCAATCTCAAAGATAAACAGCAACTTGATTTTGCCGCCAGCGGTTCCGTCAACCTCAAGCTCGCCGAGACGATCGATCCCGACCTCACCGCGAGTGGAACCACTACCTTCCAGGTCGAAGCGCATGGCACGGTGAAGGACCCTGGCCTGCGCGGTCGCATCGATTTCCAGAATGCGTCTTTATCGCTCGAAGATGTGCCCAACGGGCTGAGTCAGTTGCACGGCACACTGGAGTTCAATCAGGATCGCCTTGAAGTAAAGTCTCTCACTGCAATGAGCGGAGGAGGCCTGCTCAGCGTTGGCGGCTATCTGGCGTACCAGCACGGCATCTACGCCGATCTATCGGTCACTGGCAAGGGCGTGCGCATCCGCTATCCGCAGGGTATCAGTTCCCTGGCAGATACAACGCTTCATTTGCAAGGCTCGCAAAACAACCTGCTCCTCTCCGGCGATGTGCTCATCACCCGCTTCACAGTGAGCCCCGATCTCGACATTGCCGCACTCGTCGCGCAGGCCAACGCCGTGCAGACCATCGCGCCACCGGACGCTCCCTCAAACCACATCCGGCTTGACGTCCGCTTGTCGACGTCCCCTCAGTTGAACTTCCAGAATGCGTACGCCAAGCTGGCCGGCAATGCCGACTTGCGCCTGCGCGGCACCGTAGCATCCCCGTCTTTGCTGGGCCGTGTCTCGATTACGGAAGGCTCCGCCATCATTGCCGGGACACGCTACGATCTACAGCGCGGCAACATCACTTTCACAAACCCGGTGCGCATCGAGCCCACCATCGACATCAACGCCACCGCCCGCGTCGAAGACTACGACATCACGCTCGGCCTGCACGGGACTCCGTCGAAGCCAGCAGTCACCTGGCGAAGCGATCCACCGCTGCCTGAGGCCGACGTCGTTGCGCTGCTGGCCCTGGGTCGCACCGAGAGCCAGCAGAGGCTCTACACGCAGCAGCAGGAGCAATATGTCGCCAATCCCACCACCGACGCCCTGCTTGGCGGAGCGCTAAACGCCACCGTCAGCAGCCGCGTACAGAAGCTCTTCGGCGCAGGCTCGGTCAAGGTCGACCCCAACTACATCGGCGCGCTCGGCAACTCAACTTCGCGTATAACGGTCGAGGAGCAGTTAGGCCGAAACGTCACGCTGACGTATGCCACCGACGTCGATACTACAGGCCAGCAGTTACTGCAGGCTGAAGTGGCGATCAATCGCCACATTTCTCTTCTTGTAGCTCGCGACGAATCCGGGGTCTTCTCCATGGTTCTCAAAAACACTCGCCGCTACCGCTGAATCTCCGCGGATCTCTTGCCGTTGAACCCTCAATTTGCCCGTTCATGAAGAGCGACCGCACCCTGAGCGCAGTCGACGAGGAAGGGAGTCGAAGGACCTGCTGTTGTTTTCCATGCTTTCAGTTACCAATGGATTCCGAGAACCAGGACCTATCTTACCGAACCCCGCACTTATATCCCTGTTAGTGGACTTAGACGAATAATCAGTCAGAAAAGGTTACTAAGGACGCAAATTATTCAGTAAATGACCTTCAATTGCAAGAAACGTAACTATTCTCCGCATTCCGTGTCTCTAGGATGGCAGGCAAATGACGATATGCAACCTTCGGCTACCTGCTGCATCTGTTTTGGTGTACAGAACGTAATGCAAGAGGAGGAGATGAAAATGAGATTCACGATGCGTACAAACCGGGCCGGATTGCTGGCTGTCACGCTCGGCGCAGCCCTCCTGAGCCTTCCCCAGATCGCAATGGCGGCAGCCTCGGGCACGGGGGCAAGACCCAATGGAGCCGATGACAGCAGCACCGCAAGCGAAGCCCAGTCCCGGCTGAACAAATCGCAATTTAAGAACGTTCACGTCAACGTGCAAGACGGCGTAGCCACTCTGTCCGGCACCGTCGATCTGTACGAATACAAAGTCGACGCCGACAAGCGTATTCACAAAGCCAAGGGAGTTACCGCGGTCCGCAACGACATTCAAGTCGCAGGACCTGACGTTTCCGACCAGGAGCTCAAAAACAAGCTGGCGGAGAAGCTCTCCTATGACCGCGTCGGGTACGGTAATGTGTTCAACGCCATCTCTCTCGACGTTCAAAACGGCGTTGTAACTCTCAGCGGACATGCCCGCACCGATGTGGACAAGGATTCCGCCTTGGCCCTCGTTAGCACTTATCCCGGCGTGAAAGATGTCGAAAACGAAATCCAGGTCGATCCCGTCTCCATCATGGATGACCAGTCCCGCATGGCCGTGGCCCGGGCCATCTATAGTTACCCGTCGCTGAACAAGTACGCCATCGACCCGGCAAAAACCATCCGCATCTCCGTGCAGAATGGCCACGTCGAGCTCTATGGTGTCGTCGATACACAGGCGGATAAAGATACGGCGTACATTCGCGCCAACGGCGTCCCCGGCATATTCAGCGTCAAGAACTACCTGCAGGTGGCAAACCAACCGTCTGAAAACCAAAAGCAGTCCTCAATCCAATAACATCGGAAAACTGGGTGTCCAGGTCTCGATTTTGAGACCTGGACACCGCTGTTATGCTTCCGAAAAACCCGCACTTTTCTCGATTCGTACGAACCCCTGCCTGACCCTGCCACATGGTCAAAGCTGCTCCGGCCAATTCATACAACACACGTCTATACTGGGGCATCTCAGGGAGTGTGCTTTGCGCCTTCGTCTCGCCCGTCTCACTTCACCGCTTTTTATCTGTCTCGCCACCCTTCCGCTACACGCACAGACCGCGGTTCCCGCGCCCGCCACTCAAATTCCGCTGATCCATACGAACGCCCAGGCTGTGTCCGTAGATGTAGTCGTAACCAGGGCCGGGGACGAGCCCGTGCTCGGGCTCAAAAAGCAGAATTTTCAAATTCTCGAGGATAGCAAGCCGCAAATCATCGACCTATTTGAAGAACACACTGGCCCCGCTAATGCGCCCGCAGTCGCCCCAATGCAGTTGCCGCCGCACGTCTATACCAATCTCCCCGCCGCGCCGCAAAGCGACGCAGTCAACGTGCTGCTGCTGGACAGCCTCAACACTCCCGAAGCGAATCAGGCCTTCGTTCACAAGCAGGTCGCCGGCTTCCTAAGGAACATGCAGCCGGGGACGCGCATCGCAATCTTCGTGCTCAACACGAATCTGCGCGTGTTGCAGGGATTCACCGCCGATCAGAGCCTGCTCCAGGCCGCGATCAATAGCAAGGCCGCGGCACCGGCCACCACTCCAGCTTCGCGCACCCGCGACGACGATCTGCGCGACAAGGAAGAGCTATCCATCATCGGAGAAATGTCGAATACCGGCGGCGGCGATGCCGAAGCGCCTCTCGCAGCCATGAGGCGCTCGCAGGCTGACGTCTCACAAACGCAAGCCGGCAACCGCAGTTCAATAACATTAGCCGCGCTGCAACAGCTGGCCCGCTCCCTGGCCGCGATCCCCGGCCGCAAGAATCTCATCTGGTTCGCCGGCTCGTTCCCCATCTCCATTTTCCCCAACGGATCAAGCCGCCAAACGCTCGCCAGCGGAAAGGAGATCGGCGACGCCGTCCGCCAGACCGCCAACTCACTTACGCAGGCCAAAGTCGCTCTCTATCCTGTATCCGCGCAGGGCATCCTCACCGATCACACCACCAATGCCGACTCCGCAGGCCAGCCTAACGGCGACGACTTCGAAACAAATCCCAATCAGGTATTGCCCGCCAACCAAGCCAATACCGGTGCAATGGAGCAGTTGGCCCACGACACCGGCGGCAAAGCTTTCTACACCTCAAACGACCTTAGCCAGTCCATCACCGGCGCTATTCAGAATGGCTCCCATTACTACACTCTGGTCTACACGCCGCCCAGCGCGCAGATGGACGGCAAGTTCCATCGGATCGAAGTCAGGCTCACCGAAGGCAAAGCCAATCTCTCCTACCGCCGCGGTTATTACGCGGATTCAGCAGCAGCAAACATCGAAGCAAAGGCAGTCGCAGACCCGCTGCCACCGCTGCTTGCTCACGGCCTGCCTGCATCAACGCAGATTCTCTACCAGGCGCGCGTGACGCTCCTAACGCCACAGCCCGAAGCGGAGGCCCCGCATGCCGGCGGAAACGGCAAGCTCGCCGGTACGCTCATTCGCTATAAGGTGGATCTGGTTGTTCTTCCGGCTACGGTCTCACTTGCTCTTGCACCCGACCTCACGCACAACGGCAAACTCGAAGTCGCCCTGGTGGCCTACGACCAGGCAGGAAAGCCCGTGAATTGGACCGGCCAGACGCTAGGCCTGGTGCTCAATCCAGCTTCATACAACCAGATCCAAAATGGCGGAATTCCCATCCATCTTCAGCTCGATTTACCGAAGGGAGACTTGACGCTCGCCACAGGCATCTACGATTTGAACGCACATAAAGCCGGCACGTTGGAGATTCCGATCAGCCCCCAGCAATGACATCAAGGCGCACCCGCTCACTCCTCAATGTCGTCATCGTCCGGATCGGCCTGCTTCGCTCCCGTTGCCGGTTTTGTCGCAGTCGCAACCGAAGGTTCTGTAGCGCTTTTGGCCGTGGGAGCAGGCTCCGCAGGCAGTGCCGGGTGCTCAAACTGATATAACTCATTGAAAAAGTATTTGTAAGTCGCATGAGACTGTCCGCGAAACTGCGGCTTGAATCCAAACAGCACAATCCGTCCCCGCCCATAAGCAAGCTCAACTGCAGCGGCCTTTCCTTCGATAGCTTCCGGATGCAGCAGCAATCCGCTCTCCAGCGGATTGGTCTGTTTCGGATAACGCGCCAGAACAGCTCCGTGAAATCCCGGCAGCGTCTGGAATGCCGGCCCGGCTTGGAACATCACCACCGGCGATTCGGAAACCCCATAATTCACCGGCTGCTCGGCATGTTCCGTCTCCACGCGCAGCAATGCGCCGGAGCAAAAGAATTTGTCGCTCTTGGCGCCATCCAGCACGTTCTGCACCGGCAAAGACATCAGCGGAATCAGGCTCGCGGAAGTTCGGTTGAAGGCTACAAGCGTGCCGCCTTCGCGCACGAACTCGCGCAGATGATCGATCCCGTCCTCGCCCAGCCCACCCACATATTGTCCTGGCACAATCCCTATGCCGTAGCCCATCATCATCTGCCGCACAGACATATCGGGCAACACAATGACGTCGTATCGGCTCTTCAGATTTGCGGAGCGAATATCCGCGTTGTAGAGGCTCTTTGGCTCGAATCCATAATTCTCCAGAACCCAACGCGTCCAGCCCTCATCGATCGAAGGCGACCACGGCCGATAGAGACCAATGCGCGCTCTTTTAATGGGCAGCATGTGTGCAGGCGCAGTTACAGAGACAGCCGAGACCGAATACTTTTTCGCCAGTCCATCGAGCGCTGAGTGACCAAGTCCACCAATGAGAAATGCCCCCGTCTCCGTGCCCTGCGCAGTTTTCACCGGGTCCTGTGCCAGTGAAACGCTGCCGCCCTGTTGCAGCGCCGCATTCACAAGTTCAAAGGACGCATTGACCTTGTGGCTCACTGCGAACGTCGTTCCCGCGGCATCGATGGTTGGCTCGGGCAGCTGCACCGCATCGATCTTCGTCAGCATCGAGCGCTGTTCCGCTTCCAGGGGATCGGTCACCGCATCCACATCTACGCCCATCTGCAGCGGTAGTGTCCAACCCGTCACGTCGTACGGCAGATCGATAGCTTTCGAAGTTCCATTCTCCAGCGCATCCGGATAGCGCTGCCGCTCAAACAGTTCTTTTGCCATCGCGGAATAGGGCTGGTCCATCGGAATCACCCACGATCCTGCCGGATAACTCACCCCATTCGCCTTGAAACCGCCCTTGCTGGTATAAACATCGACGCCGTTGTCGATCATTTTCTGCGCCAGCAATCCCGCTTCGGGTGTATCCGCCTGCTTGTCGCTGATCACGTAAGCAAACGGAGGTTCCTTTCGGAAGTGTTGAATGTTATCGCGCCCTGCCTGGTAACGGTTATAAAGCAACGTCTCGTGATTCTTCGCCGCCAGGTCAAGCACCGACATCGAACCGGCAACCATGTAATCGACCGCATCCTTCAGATGCCACCAGCCGCCTTCCCATGGCGTGGTGTACATGGTGAGCGCGCGCAGGTCCTGATCGTTTTTAGGAAACTCATCGGCGGTTTAGAAGCGCGGCGTCGCATAGTGGTAGAGCGCCGTCTCCGTAAAGAATGAAATCTCATTGCGAAACACACCCGCCCAATCGGTAAATCCCGCATACCAGTTATCGAACCGAGACTCCGAGATAGCTCCCGGCATGTTATGCGCATCCAGATAGGCGGACATATTAGTGCCCACCACATTCAGCCAGCTCCTGACATAGGGGCTGATATTGGTCGAAATTGGGTCGGAGAACGGCGGAATCCAGATGCGCGCCGGAAAAGGCGCCGTCTGATGCTGGCAGTAGAAGATCACCGGGTTATACTCGAGCTCGGTCTTCGTGACCACCTGCTCTTCCTTCATGTTCATCATGAAGCCGTCGCGGTTGTTATCGTGTCCTACATATTCTTGATAGAGCCAGGGCAGCGGGCTTACTTCGTATTTGCTGCCCAGGTTCTGCCGGTACCAGTGGACCACCATGTCCTGCCCATCGGGGTTCAGCGTCGGCCACAAGACAAGGATCACCTGATCGAGAATCGCGTCAACCTCAAGGTCACCCTTGGAACTAAGCAGCTTGTAAGCGAGGTTCATGGTGTGCTGCGTGCCGGCCACTTCGTCCGAGTGCAGGCCGCCATCGATATGCACAATCACCTTGGTGCTGCGCGCCAGCTCTTTTGCCTGATCGTCGGTCAAATCCGTCGCGCGCGCTAGCCGTCCGGCTGTCTTCTTGTATTCGTCCAGCTTGGCCAGGTTCTGTGGCGACGAAATAACGGCTACTTCAATCTCCTGCCCCCGCGTGCTTTTGCCCACGGTAAACATCTTGATGCGGTCGGAAGATGCAGCCAGCGCGTGGAAGTAGCGAATGGTATCGCTATAGTCAGCCAGGTAAAAATCGTCCCCCGGTGTGTGTCCCAGAACGGATGCCGGTGTCGGCACCTGGGCCGGACCCATGGATGAGGCGACAGAGAGGAAACAGAGTAAGCTGAACCACCGCACCGGCTTTGCAAAAAGCATCAAGGCTCCTGAATATCGGGGAAATCTTGAAATCGTTGACACCATGGTAACGCAATGCAGAGAATCCGAAGCTGGAATGCGTGTTAATGTGAATGCGCGGGGGGCTGGATAGAATGTTCGCACCCAACCATTTCGCGATGATCGCCATCGCTTGCTGCATGGTTCCGCTGGCAGCTCAAAACGCGCCTGAGGTCACTCCGGAAATAGCCCAGCGCATCAAGCACGTTGAGAACGGCCTGATCGGTCCGGTGGTCATAAGAGGGGATGCATACGCAATGCATACCCTGGCCGATCGCATGAAAGAGCTTAAGGTTCCCGGCGTGAGCATCGCTGTCGTTCATGGCGGCAGAATCGAGTGGGCGCGCGGATACGGCGTCGCCCGCATTGGTGGTCCGCCCGTCACTCCTGACACCATGTTCCAGGCCGGTTCCATCAGCAAGCCCGTCGCCGCCATGGCTGCGCTGCACCTGGCCGAGTTGCTTAAACTCGGGCTCGACGCGGACATCAATTCCGAGCTCAAGAGCTGGAAGCTACCCAGCGACCCGGTCCAGGCCGGCAAGCCTGTAACCCTGCGCGAATTGCTCACCCACACGGGCGGCACCACGGTCCACGGCTTTCCAGGCTATGCAATCGGCACGCCCGTTCCCACGCTGGTGCAGGTTTTAAACGGCACCAAGCCGGCCAACACACCCGCCATTCGAAGCGAGGCTGCTCCGGGGATCAAATGGAACTATTCCGGCGGCGGCTACACAATTCTGCAGCAGGCCATGATCGACGTTTCCGGGCTGCCCTTTCCCAAGCTGCTCCACGACACCGTTCTGTCGCCGATCGGCATGACCCACAGCACCTATGAACAGCCGCTGCCCAAGGAGTTTCAGCAATTCGCCGCAACCCCCTACCACGGCGACGGCAAACCGATCGAAGGCGGCGCGCACACCTATCCGGAGATGGCCGCGGCCGGCCTGTGGACCACGCCGTCGGATATAGCCCGCTATGCCATCGAAGTAGCGAATTCGGCGGACGGCAGGGCCAATCACGTTCTCTCCGTACCAATGACCCGTGAGATGCTCACAGCCGGCATGGGCTTCTGGGGCCTGGGCCTTGAGATAGGCGGCCCCACTGCAAACCCCTACTTTTCGCACGGCGGCGTCAACGAGGGTTTCGTCAGCCTCTTCGTCGCATACGAAAAAAGCGGTGAGGGCGCAGTGGTCATGACAAACGCAGACACCGGCGGCCGCATCGGCGAGGAGGTCATGCGCTCTGTTGCCGCCGAGTACGGATGGCCCGATTACAAACCCGTTGTCCGCACCGTTGCGACTGTCGATCCGAAAACTCTAACTGAATACGCCGGGACATATGTGCTGCCCAACTTCACCCTGGTGATCACCAACGAAAACGGCCAGCTCATGGCTCAGGCAGACGGTCCGGAGAAAAATCCCCTATATCCCGAGTCAGAATCCGTGTTCTTCCCACTCGTGCTCGAAGGAAGTATCGAGTTCTTTCGGGATGCAGAAGGCAAAGTAACCCACTTGATCTTCCATCGAGCTGGCCACGACATGAAGGGGATGAGGAAGTAGGCGCGCCCTAAAGTAAACTATTTCCAGGAGCCTATGCCCGGGATCTGGTTCAAGACGCGCACCACCTTGGAGATGATCAAGTGGGAGCACTCCATCTTCGCGCTCCCCTTCGCGCTCACTGCCGTAATCCTGGCTTCCCACGGCCTGCCGGCCGCGCGCATCGTAGTCTGGATTCTGGTCGCCATGGTCGCCGCCCGTTCCTGCGCCATGGCATTCAACCGCTGGGCTGACGCCGAGCTCGACGCCGCCAATCCCCGCACCAGTTCCCGAGCAATCCCAGCCGGGCTCCTGTCCCGCCAATTTGTCTTCGGATTCACCTGCGTCGCCGCGCTGATCTTCGTTCTCGCAGCGAATGAGCTCAACCCGCTCACGCTCTACCTGTCGCCCGTCGTTCTCGTAGTGCTTCTCGGCTACAGCTACCTGAAGCGCTTCACCCGCTGGTCGCACCTGGGCCTGGGGCTGGCTCTTGGTCTCGCCCCTTCCGCAGCCTGGATCGCCGTCCGAGGCTCGCTCGACCCGCGCATCCTGGTCCTCACCGGCGCAGTCACTCTGTGGGCGGGCGGTTTCGACGTCCTCTACTCCTGCCAGGACTACGACCACGACCGCAAAGCCGGCCTCAACAGCCTGCCCCAGTCGGTCGGAATCCCCATGGCTTTCTTCGCCGCTCGCATCATGCACCTCGCCATGCTCGGCCTTCTCGTCTGGTTCGGCATGCTCTTCAAATTCGGAATCATCGGCTGGCTCGGCATTGCCGCCGTCGCTCTCCTGCTGGCCTATGAACATTCCCTCGTCTCTCCGCGCGATCTGCGCCGCCTCAACGCCGCCTTCTTCACCATGAACGGCGTCATCGCCACCGTCTTTCTTGCCTTTGTCGCCGCCGATCTCTGGCTCCGGTTCTAACTTTTATGCCCTCCGATCCTCCCTCCGGCGCTTTCCCTGACAGAAATCCAGTCGAATTGTGGTATGGTGCCAGAAAGCACTCCAACCAAGACGTATCCCCGGCAACCCCACCAAACCGATCCGCAGGAGAACAACCGACCGGAATGAAGATTGCCATTCAGGGAGAACCCGGCTCATTCAGCCACGAAGCCGCGATGAACTTAGTCGCTGATCCTGTCATTGTTCCTTTTTCGCTGTCCGCCGATGCCTTTGCCGCAGTGGTCAACGGATCGGTAGAGGCTGCCGCAATTCCAATCGAGAACTCGCTGGCCGGCTCCGTCTCCGAACACTTCGACCTCCTGCTGACCAACGATGTGCTTGTGGAACGCGAGACACTGCTGCGCATCCGCCACAACCTCATCGCCATCTCCGGAACCTCAGCAGGCGAGATCGACCGCGTCTTCTCGCATCCCGTAGCCCTTGCACAGTGCCGGCGCTACCTCGCCGAGCATCCCAGGATGGAATCCTACGCCTTCTACGACACTGCCGGTAGCGTAAAGCAGTTGGTGGAGTTGCGCGACCGTCACGCAGGCGCCATTGCCAGCGAAGCCGCGGCACACTACTACGGCGCGCAGATCCTTGCCGCCGGCATCGAAGACAATCCGGAAAACTTCACCCGCTTCTTCCTCGTGCGCCGCACCCGCGATACCGTCCCCGACCCCGAGGCAAACAAGATAAGCATCGCGTTTTCTGTCGAAAATCGCCCCGGGTCGCTGGTTGACGCTCTTTTGGAGCTTTCGACGCTGGGAACCAACCTCACCAAGATCGAGTCCCGTCCCGTTCACGGTAAGCCATGGGAATACATTTTTTACGTCGATTGCCAGATTCACACCCCGGAAGAGGGCACCCGCGCAATCAATGCGCTCCGCCCCCATTGCTCCATGGTCAAGGAACTGGGCCGCTACCGCGAGGCAGTCAGACCGACGCAAGCTGCTTCCTGAATCCCGTCCGGTCTGCAGGCATTTGAATCAGGGCTACCAAAAAAGGGATGAGCCTCAGCCCATCCCTTTTGCTCCATCCGAGCTCCCAAAAATCCCGTTTAGAAGTGGTAAGCCACGCCGATGGTGGGGTTGAAGACGTTAAACCATTTGTTGGTTTGAAAAGTGGTATCGCCAAAGTCTGGCACCTTGGTCACAAAACCCCGGTACTCAGCGCGAATGTCGAAGCTGGGGCTAATCTCATACGCGACGCCCGCTCCGTATAAGGCCCCTATCGCCGTCTGCTGCTTCACATCCAGAGAAGTCGTCCCCGTGTTGCGGACAGGAAGGAAAATCATTGCCCCTGGGCCCGCCTCGACAAAGGGGTTGAACTTCTTGTAGTTGAACGAGCGAACATAGGCGGCCGATGCCTCCTGGGTCCGCGTCAGCACCTTTACTCCATTGGGAAACTGAGGAAGCACGAATTTAAAAGTGTTCTGGTAAGTAATGCCGTAGTTGGCTTCAAGAGCGCTGGACGGCGTGAGCATGAAACGATAGCTCGCCAGCGCGCCAAAGGCTGTGTTGGAGTGGACTTGAACATCTGTTTGTGAGGCAATGAACGGTTCAAATAGTGCCGTTCCGCTAATGCTGATATCCTGGCGGCTTTCCTGGGCGCGGCCTGCTACCGCGCTTACGGCCAACAGGAATGCAATGATGGCGATCTTC
>Ga0182016_10002637_pt1 | contig 20897 bp, 10 predicted proteins | sample 712S2MmetaG_FD_120491 | JGI IMG/M metagenome (GOLD analysis project Ga0182016, IMG submission 120491) | Permafrost microbial communities from Stordalen Mire, Sweden - 712S2M metaG | ecosystem: Environmental > Terrestrial > Soil > Wetlands > Permafrost | place: Sweden: Stordalen | collected... | reverse complement strand
CGTGGGCAATGGCAATCCCAGTTCGCACGAAGCGGACAAGGCGAGCCAGCGCATGGTGTTTAACGGACTGGCCGAGGTCATTGTCCAATCCACCAACCAGCCCGGCTCCATTGTGCTCACGGCCACTTCCTCGGGTTTGACTTCGACCAACATCACCATTACCGAAGCCGCCACCCTGCCGGCTCCGGCTGCTCCCACGGGAGTGGCCGCCGTGGGAGGAAACACGCAGGTGACGGTCTCTTGGGACATTGTATCGGGCGCGACCACCTACAACCTGTGGCGGGCCACGACCCAAGGTGGGCCTTACACGCTCCTGGCCGGGAATATTGGTGGTGTTAATTGTGGTTACCTCGACAGCAACGTCACGAACCTGACCACGTATTATTATGTGGTCACAGCCAATGGAAACGGTACCAGTGGGAATTCGGCCGAAGTCAGCGCCACGCCGGCAGCCATTGTCACCGGCCTGACGGCGACCGCCGGCAGCAGCAATATCATGTTGAGTTGGAACGGCTCGGCCGGCGCCAATTACAACGTAAAGCGTTCCACCGTGACCGGAGGGCCCTACAACATCATCGCCGCGTCCATCACCGCGACCAATTACAATGATACCAACGTAGCCACCTGCCAGCCTTATTTTTATGTGGTTACCATCACCAATGCCGGCAACGAAAGCCTGCCCTCGACCGAGGCCACCGCCTCCTTGCCGGGCGGGGCTCAGCCGGCGCCCTGGCTGCACGCCGACGTCGGGGTTGTGGGATCGGCGGGCAGTGTTCAGTACTGCAACGGACAATTCAGCATCGCCGGTTCCGGGGCGGATATCTGGGGCACCACCGACGCCTGCCAGTTTGTTTATGTTTATCTCCCGGTCAGCACCAACTGCGACATCCGCGCCCGGGTTGCGAGCGTGCAAAACACCTCCGGCAACGCCAAGGCTGCCGTGATGATTCGGGCATCCCTCCTGGCGAATGCGCAGGAAGCGACGGTAGACGTGGAACCGACTGCGGGAATCGAGTTCCTGTTCCGGACCAACATCGCAAGCCAGACGACCGCGGCCGTGGTTGCCGGACAGACCGCCCCCAACTGGGTGCGGATGACGCGCACCAACACCACCTTCCGGGCCTATTGGTCCACCGACGGCAATTCCTGGAGCCTGATCGGTTCGCCAACCAACATCAACATGGCCGCCAATGCCTATGTCGGCCTGGCGGTGTGTTCGCATAATAATCCATTGTTGTGCACCTCCGTGTTCGACCATGTCAGCGCCAGTTTCCTGGCGACCAATACCGGTCCGACGCTGGCGCCGATCAGCAGTCAGACCGTCAATGTGGGCCAGACGGTGGCCTTCACCGCCAGCGCCACCGACACCAATCTGCCGACCCCGACCCTGACCTTCAGCCTCTTGACCGCGCCAGGCAGCGCCAGCTTGAACACCAGCTCCGGGGCGTTCTCCTGGCGCCCGGCGGTGTCCGACGCCAGTACGGTTAATCCGGTTTCACTGATGGTGGCCGACAATGCGTCACCCAGCTTGAGCGCCACTCAAAATTTCACCATCACCGTCAATCCGCTAACCCAGCCAGCCGCCAGTTCAATTGTGCTGAACAGCGGTCACCTGGGATTCCAGATCAGCGGCCAGACGGGACCGGACTATGCCGTGCAGGTGTCCACTGACCTGCTTAACTGGAGCACGCTCTTCATCACCAACTCGCCGCCCATGCCTTTCTCGTGGACGGACACCAACACGGCAACACTGCCGGCGGAGTTCTATCGCATCAAGGTCGGCCCGCCATTGCCGTAAGCTCAATCAATATCGGAGGGCGCTGATTCCCCCACCCGCGTGGGCGGGAAGCTGGTGGTTGCGCTGCGGCGGTCGCACCAAATCCAGACCTGGCCGCCATGGTTTGCTCTGGCTTAATACCATCGGGCCGACCCAACGCATGCTGCATTTTGCCATCCAGTCTTGTTGAGTCCGGCTGGCTGCCGCTGCTGGCCGTAATCCTGGTCGTCCATGCCCTGAAACGGCAGCGGGTCAATCCCAGCGCACGGATTTCCAAGGGAATGGCAGCACGATTCTCCTGCTCTGTGGGGTGAAGACCCCATAGAAACCATGCAGAGGAGTGTTATCTTAAACCGTTAAGAAACAACAAGTATCAACCAAAACAATAAACAATATGACAATATTACAAGACGATAAATGCCCGGATAAGACCAGGAAGACCGGCACGGTGCGCATGGGCCGCGACGTTTCAGTTAAAAAGACATCCTGTTGTGGTTCTGAAAAAGACACAGCATGCGCCGACAAGAAAGAGAAAACGCGCATGAACGAGGCGAGCTCACTGGTTTAACGGTCGCCCTCTAAAATTCGTCTCTTGGGTGACCCTCTTTCGGCCGCCCAAGAGACCATCAGAAACAGCCCGACCGCAGTTTTTTCATCGGCCACCGGACGTTTCTCCTTGTCCGCACAGCGTCGGCGGGACAATGGCGGCGGTTTTGGCTTCGGCGTGAAGCCATTATCTGTCGGTTCCGGACGAGACACTCGATTGACGGCGGACGTAGTCAAAGAGCAATACATAAATTTCAAAAAAAACGAAACGCATTATAACATCCCAGAAGAATACGTCGGCATGGAACGGCCCGGGGCTCAAGTAAACCTTCAGCAGCGACACCGTGACCGAGCAAAGTATCGCCGCGAATGTTCCCCAACGACGGCTGATGACCGCGGCGGGAATTGCACAACCAAACAGAAAAAGCGGCCCCAAAGACACATAGGGAGGCAGTATGGCTCTGAGCGTCACCGCCCCGGCAAGGACAATGACGTGACTTCACTTTTTCGGGCCACCTGATGTGTTAGTCTGGGCCTTAAGAAAGGACCAGACGATGAAAGGCAAACGGTATACGACGGAAGAGAAGATTCGCATCCTGCGGGAAGCGGATCGGGGTGAAAAAAGCATCCAGGACATCTGCCGGCAGGAAAACGTGTCGGAGGTGACTTTCCACCGGTGGAAAAAGCAGTTTGGGCACATGGAGATCAATGAGGCCCGGCGGTTAAAAGAGCTGGAACGGGAGAACGGCGAGTTAAAAAAGATGCTGGCGGAGTCGCTGCTGAAGAACCGGGTGCTGGAGGCCGTATGCGAAAAAAAGCTGTGAGCCCGGCCCATCGCCGGGCGGTGGCACAGGAACTGGTGAAGAACGAGGCTTGTTCGCAACGGGCGGCCTGCCGCATTCTGCGGCTGGCTCGATCAACGTTCAGATATCGTGGGCGAGCCCCAACGCCAAGGGAAGAACAGTTAAGGAAGCGGCTCTTGGAACTGTCAGCGGAGTATCCCCGTTACGGGTATCGAAGGATCGCGGCCTTGCTGCGCCGTGAGGGCTGGCGAGTGGGCAAGCGACACATCCAACGCCTGCGCCGTGATGAAGGACTGCGAGTGCCGCCGACGAAGCGGAAAGTGATTCGGCGCGGGGTTTCGACTGGATTGCCCACCACGGCGACGCATCGGAACCATGTCTGGACGTGGGACTTCATTGCCGACGCGACGGTGCGTGGGGGAGCCTTGAAGATGCTGACGATCCTGGATGAATACACGCGAGAATGCCATGTGCTGTGGGCGGAGCGGGCGTTGAAGGCGGCAGACGTATTGCACTGGCTGCAAAAGGCCGTGGAGCAACATGGGGCACCGGAGTATCTGCGGAGCGACAACGGCTCGGAGTTCATCGCCAGGATCGTGCAGCAGTGGCTGAAGGAGCACCGGATCAAGACGATTTACATTGAGCCGGGCAGCCCGTGGCAGAACGGGTTTGTGGAAAGCTTTCACGGTCGTTTCCGAGACGAGTGTTTGAACCGGGAACAACTGTGGACTTCGACGGAAACGCGGGTAGTGGTGGGCGACTACCGGCGGAAATACAATCAGGTGAGACCGCACAGCCGGCTGGGCTACGAGAGCCCGGCGGTTTTTGCGGCGCGGAGTTGTCCATCCCCAGCTCCGGTCGGGCTTCGCCCTCCCTGCGCAGGGGATGGACAAGGAACAAACAAAAACATAAACTCAACCATGCCCCAGGACTAACTCATGGACTGGTACAGAAAAGTGAACCCGGTCAACAACACAACTGGTCACAATGGTAATCTGGTTCGCGGAAAATTCCTCAAACAGGGAGGGTCGCTTCACACCGGGATCCGCCGGCTGGCATAACACAGGCAACGCTTGATCCAATCGCATCGCTTCCGCCATTCCACGGGAAGGCGGTCCGCCAGATAGTCCTTGTGACGCCTGAATGGCATTACTGGTGCAACACCTTGCCAAACGGGGGAAGCCAGTCAAGCCCCGCGATTCAGTAGCGGGCAATCTTGCGCCGCCAGCATGCAAAAAGCGGCTTCACTTCATCAGCCCGGACCGGCCGGTGGTCATTGCCAGAATCACGCCGGCGCTTCGGTTTTTGCAGGAATACAAATCAATGGATTTGACCAGCAGAAAAGGCTTCGGATTTTCAATCGCAGTCAGGATGAAACACAACGGCCGCTTTCCGTCCGGTGTGAAAGACCCACCCACCCAGGCCACCTTGGAATTGGTGCCGGTGGGAGCCGCGTCTGCTATGCTGCCCCGGGTATTGAAGTCAATGACGTCAACGCCGTATCGGATGGTGTTGGTCACCGAGTAATCGTCGTCATAACGGAACACCAGATCATAAACCGGCGTATTGTTGGTCGACCCGAAAAAGGTGCAATGATAAACGTAGAGGGTTTCAAACCTGCGGTTCACGGTGATTCCGAGAACCTGTTCGGGAAAGACGGCTCCCGATTCCGCGTTGCCCGATCCCCAAAGAAGCTGAAACCCATCTATCTGGAGCGGCACATGGTCGAACACTTGAAATCCGATGGGTGCACCCTTCCACACGGGTGACTTTTGAAAAGTGGAGGCGGATCCATCGGAAATGTCGTTAAGATCAAGCGGTGCGGCCAGATGGTTTGCCATGGCGCGTCTGCCGCCGGCCCGGGCGAGCTCGCTTGCGAGTTTGTGCCGGAACACAATCACCGTGATGATGACCAGCGCAAGCAACACCACGGTTCCATACACCCCCGTCCTTTTTGTATTTGTCCGTCCCATGGGTTTCGACGCGGATTTTATATGGAAGTTCCCTGTCCGCAAATCAAATACCGCTTATGTCAACATTTCTACCACTGCCGGCTTCCCAAGAGCAGTCGCCACCGCGACGCCGGTTTTTCCGGAATCTTTCGAATTCAATGATGTGGCTTATGCGGTGGCAGTTCCAGAACCGGCCGGCCGGTCATTACCTGCATTCGGCATGTCTGGGTTGACATGAGGAAGAGTGTCCCCGAATGAAATGGGGGGGGGCATCAGCCATGGAATTTTACCGGGAATTTTTCAACCAGAAAAAAGTATCGACCAATGTGACCCTGGTTCAACAGCTCAATCCCCTTGTGAATCATTTCTTGAAATTCTGCCTGGGATTCCCCGACCACAACCAAGTACACCACTCCATGCTTGGCATCCACCCACTTCTGCCGATAACGTTCCAACTGCCCGATGCATCTGTAACATTCCGCACGGCTTTCTTCCGTAAAACCCAATTTAACCTGGATAATGTGATAATCCTCAATGACCAGGTCCGGGGTGTCTTTTTCAATCTCGGATTGAGCAATGGGAACTTCGGGCAGGTTTCGTTGCAGCCATATTTGAAGGTCTTTTTGCTGTTCCGGTTCGGAAAGCGCGAAAGATTGAGGGTGCCATTCGTAAAGCACGCGGTGAACACAAGTGACATCATTCTCCCACGACTTTGAATAGTCGCTGATTCGCTTCATCCGATTTTTGAATTCGTTCTTTGACTTAAGGTAAAACGATAATACCAATACGGACTCACCCAACCAAATATTTCATTAATTGCCAGGTATTGTTGGCAGAGACCGGTTGGCTGGTTACAGCGTAACGGATGAGCTGGCGCGGTCCGGCTTGATTTAGGCCCCCGTCACGATCTGGTGCCCGTTGTGGCGCCCTGTCGATGTAACACGTTAACGCAGAATCGGTTCAATTTGGAGGCGAGGTTCGGAATCGAAGGAGGAAGCCTTTCCGATCCGAGCCTGACACAGTCTGTTACAAGGCCAATTTTAGACTTATTTTATGGGGTTCAAGCTGATTCTTCGAATGCCCGTTCAACACCCACTCATTGTCCCCTGCTCCCTCGTTATTGCCCGTCAGATGTGACTTTAGGTGAAGAATCTGGCGAAACTTTTTCAGTCATCTTCGTGCCTTATTCCGGCTCGGCCGTGCATCAAGGGGCTCAAATGAGTTTTCCCAATCGGACCCTCGCAAACAGCCTTAAATTGTCGCAAGTCGTATCCGATAGTTCGTCGGCGATCGGCCGACGATATTCTGGAACTTGCGGTTGAAATGAGTGACCGACTGGAAGCCGACCTCGTAGGCTATTTCACTGACGTGCAGATTCGGGTTAAGCAGGAGATTTTTGGCCTTTTCAATCCGCAGCCGTGAAACAAAATCGGTGAAATTGATGCCGGCGTTTTTCTTAAACACCTTGCAGAAATAAAAAACGTTCATGTTGACCACCTTGGCGACCTGACCGAGCGAGAGTTTCTCGGTCTGATGTTCCTCGATATAAGCCCGCGCCTTGGTGATGGCGGGCAGCTCCGCATTTCCGTTCTGGATGAAAACCTGATTGCTCAACGTGGCCAGTTGTTCCGCAAAGATGGTCAGCAGTTTGATGGCGGAAGCGTATTCCTTTGGCGTGACCACCTTGCCTGAAAAGTATGCCCGTTTAAGGGCGGCGCGGTCGGTTTTGATCCCCCATTTTTCCGTTTGCCTGGCAACTTTTTTAAACTGTGCGGCGGTCGGGTTTTTGCGGAACACCTGGCCGATCTGGAGAAAGCCCAGCAGCCGGTCGCTCATTCGCACCGGCACGGCGCTTTCGGAAAGACCCAAGGCGCAGCGCATGGTTTGAGGTTCGGTGGTGGCCTGCTGACACAGGCGTCCCTGCAATTCCAGACAGGCCGCGCAGGAACTGCTTTTCTGCGACATCAGGGCGCAGAGGGCGTTCTCCTCGCGCTTGCCGTGATGCGGCAGTTGCCAGGTCTCAACCGGCCGGAGGGCCATCGGCAAGCCAGTAAGATTGCTGAACGCGCGTTCGTAATCGCGATATATGCGCGAATTGACCAGCGCATCCACAAGCGTCCGATTGCTGCTGCCATTTTCAGCCATGAGCTTGCCGATGTTCGCCGGAGCCGACTTAACATCGTTTGTTTGCATGAAGACAATTAACGCTTGCATGGATGCAAATAGCAATGGGGAGAACACCTGATTTTGTTTGTTGGATACTTCAGCTCCATCCGGATGAAACGGCCAGGCTGTATGTTTGACCGCCCCTTTATTGCTCGTCAAGTGAAGCCTCAGGCGAAACCTTTCAGATCGAAAGGTTCGGAATTCCACCCCTCCCCGGGCGCAATCCACCCCTCAAATCACGTAATGTGTCCCTTGATCATCACTTTTTAGCACATTTCTGTTAAATAATACTCTGACGGATTAGCGGATCGGTTACCGGATGCAAAATTTGAAAACCAATCGGGAGGAAATTATGAAACAATCATGGATGCTGTTACTAGTCGGTGCCCTGGCCGGCAGCCTGACCATGACCGCTCGGGCGCAGAACAACGCTTATGCCGTTGAATTCAACACGGGCGACAACGGGTTCGGCATCATCAACCTGATGAACGGCAACTTCACCGAAATCGCCGATCTGGGTTCGACGCTCTATAATGACATCGCCTATGCCCCGAATGGCACCTTGTACGGCCTGGCAAACAATGGCGCATCCTTGGTAACGTTTGACAGCACGAGCGGGGCCGTCACTCCGGTGGCATCAATGAACGTGCCCGGCCTTGAATCCATCGCTTTCAACCCGAAAGACGGGACCTTGTTCGGGGCGGCCCAGAACGGCCTTTACAAGATTGATCCCAACACCGGGGCATCAACCTTTATCGGGAGTTTCGGCAGCCCGTACAACCTCAATCTCGCGCAGAACATCCGTTTTGACTCCGATGGCAATCTGTATTTGAGCAATACCGGGGATAACACGGACATTTACCAGGTGAACACTGACACCGGCAATGCGACCTTTGAAGGGGAGGTCGAAGGTTATTCGGACCTGGTCCTCGAGAATGGAAGTCAATATATGTATGGCGTGAGCATCCCCTCCATCAACGGCGCGGCCACGGCGCCGGTGCTGGTCTCCTTCGACCTGGGCAGCTTTGTTGCGGGTGGAACCAACGCGGACGGCAGCATCCATCAGATCTCGGTCACCATGGTGGGTTCCGGCGGCGCCTTTCCCCTTAACTTCAACTTCTCGGGCAACGTCCCCAACCCGCTCCCGGCGATAACTCCCGACCCCATCACTCTTGCCATTTCCACCACGCCGAATGGTCCGGCCATCACCCTGTCCGGGAGTACCAACCAGACTTACGTGATTGAGGCTTCATTCGACATGCATAACTGGACGTCCATTAGTACGAATCTGACCGATGCCACGGGGATCTTCACATACGTTGACACCGACGCGAAGAATTATGCCAGCCGCTTTTATCGCGGTTTGGCGCCCGCACAAGTGCCGTAGTCAGAAATCAACAAAACGAGGGTCGGACTCGAACGAGGAAGCTTTACCGTTCCGAGCTTAACACACTCTGTTTCAAGACCTATTGCCGTTACATTTTCAACCGAGAGGCAGGAAATCCCTTCCAGAATGGCCCGGAACAACTCTCGCGGAACCGCCAACTCCGCCATCTCGAAGATGATCTGCCGGGAAGGCGCTACAATGATTTGGAAATTCGCCGCATGACGTCACGTGACGCTTGAAATCTGATTTTAAACTCCTCGCCATCTTGTGCGCCTCTCTGTTAGCAGCTTTCACGCTGCCCGTTGCTCATAATCTTCCAGTGATGGGATTTTCATCAATGCCCGTTTCGCATAACTCGAATTATGAGCCGGACCGATCAATTGCCAAAGGGTAAAACCGTGCCATAAATTTTGGGGGTCTTCTCCCGCCAAAACAGATCCGGCGAATGATATTTTTGATCGAATCGCCGGAGTTTGTTTCAAGCGCGCATTTTGAAATCTATGGGGTTTTCACCCCATTGTCCTGGGCGTCAATCAGGGCAAGACTTCCTTTGAGTCCTGAACGTGGTGTGCCACCCCAGCTTCCATCGCAGGAATGACGCGCAAACTATGAGGAATCTGGAACATATTCTGATTCGTAATCGAACAGGACAAAAAGAAGCGCCGGATGTTTCGGCTGACGAACAACCGCTGCGCGGCGAACTGCTAAGCATTGACCTGCTCAAGCAATCCGCGCGTAATCTGGCGCAGAATCGCCGGGTGAAAAATGGCAGCGGGCCGAACCTGCTGCTGCCGCGACTCACCTCCAACGAAAAAATCCTGCGCGATTACAACGAGCGGACCTTGCAGGTGGAAAAAACCCGGCACATCACGCCGGCCGCAGTATGGCTGTTGGACAATTTTCATCTGATTGAAGAGCAGATCCGCACGGCACAGCGACATCTGCCGCGCGGCTTCAACCGGGAACTGCCGCAATTGCTCAATGGGCCATGGACGGATTACCCGCGTGTTTATGAGATCGCCCTGGAGATCGTTTCCCATACGGACGGGCGGATTGACGCTTCGCATCTGACCAGCTTCGTCGCGGGTTATCAGGAAGTGATTCCGTTGAAGCTCGGCGAACTCTGGGCAATTCCCATCATGTTGCGGCTCGCGCTGATTGAAAACCTGCGGCGTGTGGCCGCGCGACTGAATTCCGTGCGCAAAGACCGCGACGCGGCGGAAAACTGGGCGGATGAGATTTTGGCGGTGGCGGAAAAAAACCCTTCGCACCTGATCATTGTCGTCGGGGAAATGGCACGCTCGGAGCCGGTCTTGAACCGCGCGTTCGTCACGGAATTCTTGCGGCGCATCCAGGAAAAATCGCCGTCGGTGAAACTCGCGGTCGGCTGGATTGAAGAACGCCTGGCCGAAGACGGCTTGACGGTCGGACAACTCGTGCAAAGCGAAAGCCAGTATCAGGCGGCGACCCAAGCTTCGGTGGGCAATTCCATCAATAGTCTGCGCTTTCTCGACGCGATGGACTGGCAGGATTTTGTCGAGGCGCAAAGCGTGGTGGAACAAACGTTGCTCACCGATCCGGCGAACATTTACGCGCAAATGGATTTTACCACGCGCGATTTTTACCGTCACACAATCGAACGCATCGCGCGCTTCAGCAAAAAAACTGAATTTGAAGTCGCCACCCTGGCGATTGGCCTCGCGCAAAAGAACACGGGCAATCCCGATGACCGTCTCGCGCACGTCGGATTTTTTCTGACCGGCAAGGGTGTGAATATTTTGGAACGCGCGGCTAAAATGCGGATTCCGCTCCACAGCATTGTGCCGCGCATCGCGCGAACATTTCCGCTCGCATTTTATCTCGGCGGAATTCTCGGCGTCACCCTCGCCGTGACGATTCCGCTTTTGCAACGCGCGGCGGCCATGGGAATTTCAAACGGGATGCTCGGCTTGGTCGCGCTGCTGGCGCTGCTTTGCACGAGCCAGCTCGCCGTGTCCCTTGTGAATTGGTTTGTCACGATTTTCGTCGCGCCATCGCCGCTGCCGCGCTTGGATTTTTCCAAAGGCATTCCGTCGGCGGACGCGACGATGGTCGTCGTGCCGACGATGCTCGCCAGCGTGCGCGGCGTCGAGACGCTGCTCGAAGCGCTCGAAGTCCGCTATCTTGCCAACAGCGACGACAATGTTTTCTTCGCGCTGCTGACCGATTTTTGCGATTCAGCGGAAGAACATGATCCCAGCGATGATGAATTATTAAAGCGCGCGGGTGAAGGCATTCTGGCGTTGAATCAAAAATACAAAAGCGACCGGCCGTGCATTTTTTATTTTTTCCAGCGTCCGCGCCGGTGGAATGTCCGGGAAAAGATCTGGATGGGCTACGAGCGCAAACGGGGCAAGCTCGCTGATTTGAACCGCAGTTTGCGCGGTGGCAGCCTGGACCATTTTTCGAAAATTGTCGGCGACCTCTCCGCGCTGCCGCACATCAAATATGTCATCACGCTCGACACCGACACGCAATTGCCGCGCGACGCCGCACGCCAGCTCGCCGCGACAATGGCGCATCCGCTGAACCGTCCGATTTATGACACGCAAAAGGGTTTGATCGTCGAGGGCTACACAATTTTGCAGCCACGCATCGCCGTCAGTTTGCCGAGCGCAGGGCGGTCGCGGTTCGTCAGATTATTTTCCGGTGATCCGGGAATTGATCCTTACACGCGAGCGGTGTCGGACGTTTATCAGGATGTTTTTCACGAAGGCTCGTTCATCGGCAAGGGTATTTACGACGTGGACGCGTTTGAACGCGCGGTCGGCGGAAAATTTCCCGAGAACCGGATTTTGAGCCACGATCTTTTGGAAGGCAGCTACGCGCGCGCCGCGCTGGTCAGCGACGTGCAACTGTTCGAGGAATTTCCCTCGCGCTACAGCGCCGACACGCGGCGGCGGCATCGCTGGATACGCGGCGACTGGCAGGTCGCCGCGTGGCTGCTGCCGCGCCTGCCCGGACTCGACATGCGGCGCGTGGAGAATCCGCTGACGGGATTGTCGCGCTGGAAAATCTTTGACAATCTGCGCCGCAGCCTCGTTCCGTTCGCGCTGGTTTGTTTGCTGCTGCTCGGCTGGCTGCTGTTTCCGGATAATTCCGGCGCGTGGGGAATTTTAATTTTGTCCATCATCGTGCTGCCGGCGCTGCTGGCGGTCGTCACGGAATTTTTACGCAAGCCGAAAGACCTCCCGTTTTATTTGCATTGGCGAAATGTCGGTGAAACGTTCGCGCGCCAATTGGGCCAGGCGATTCTGACCGTCGCATTTCTGCCTTACGATGCCGGCATCAGCTTCGACGCCGTGACGCGCACGCTGTGGCGTTTGATTTTTTCACGCCGCCATTTGTTGGAATGGCAAACCTCCAGCGATTCCGAATGTCACGACAAGGATACGCTGCAAAGCTTTTACGCCGCGATGAGTTGCGCGCCGTTGCTGGCGGTGGGCGCGTCGGCGTTGTTTTCCTACCTCGGCCATCCAGCATCGTGGATCATCTTTGGCTTTCTTGCGCTGTGGCTGGTTTCGCCGGCGATCGCGTGGTGGATCAGTTTGCCCATCGAGGAAAAGCGCGTGGAATTTTCCGGCGAGCAAATCCACAAGCTCCGCAAACTTGCGCGCCGGACGTGGTATTTTTTTGAGACGTTCGTCACCGCCGGGGAAAACTGGCTGCCGCCGGATAATTTTCAGGAATATCCGCAAGCCGTCATCGCGCCGCGCACGTCGCCCACGAACATCGGCTTCACCTTGTTGAGCACCTTGTCCGCCCATGATTTCGGCTACATCACCCTGCGCGGCTTGACGGGAAAAATCACACGCACGCTGGCGACGGTGGAAAAACTGGAACGTTATCGCGGCCATTTTTACAACTGGTATGACACGCACACGCTCAAGCCGATGGCACCGCTGTATCTTTCCACCGTGGACAACGGCAACCTCGCCGGTCTGCTGTTGACGCTGCATTCGGGATTGCTCGAACTCGCGGATCAAACCTGGAGCCCCACCAGAATCATCGCCGGCCTGCGCGACACGCTCGGCGTCTGGAAAGACCAGTCGCGCAATTCAGGAACCGCGGCCAGTTTTGAAGCCCTGGGAAAACTGCTCGCGCAAAGTCCAACGTCGCCGGTGGAAACGAGCCAAATGCTCGACAAGGCGATTGAGGCGGCGACGAAATTGTCCGTCGCGAAAAATGACTCGACCAGCGAATTTGAAAACTGGCGGAAAATGTTTGAACAAGGCTGCCGCGAACAGCGCGAGGAAATTCTTGCCCTTTTCCCGTGGATGAATTTGCAGGAACCGCTCCAGGTCCATTTGAATTCGGACAAGGCGCCGGAGCTGACAAAATTCTGGGAACAACTCAGCGCGCCGATCAGCGTGCGCCGGCTCGCCGACGAAACGCAAAGCTGGCTGGCGAAACTGGATGATCTATGCGATGCCGCGCGCCGTTCGCCGGAAAACGGGGAACTCGCAAAACTATTGCTGGATTTGCGTTCCTTGCTCGATGCCGCCGGACAAAAGGCGCTGGCGACGCTGAACGAACTGGGAAATCTGGCGCATCGTTGCGATGAACTGGCGCGGATGGATTTCACGATTTTGTATGACCCGGCGCGCGAACTTTTTTCGATCGGCTACAACGTCAGCCTGCATCGGCTCGACACAAGTTGCTACGATTTGCTCGCGTCCGAGGCACGGCTCGCAAGTTACGTCGCGATTGCGCTCGGACAGATCGAGCAAAAACATTGGTTCCGTCTGGGACGTTCGCTGACTTCCGCCAGCGGCAAGCCGACGCTGATTTCGTGGAGCGGTTCAATGTTCGAGTATCTCATGCCGATGCTCATCATGCCGACTTACGAAAACACGCTGCTCGATCTGTCCTGCAAATCCGCCGTCGCGCGGCAGATTCAATATGGCCGGCAGATTAAAGTTCCGTGGGGAATTTCCGAATCCGGCTACAACTTGCGCGACACCGATGCGAATTATCAGTATCGCGCGTTCGGCGTGCCGGGTCTCGGTTTCAAACGCGGCCTGGCGCACGACGTGGTCATTGCGCCCTATGCGACGGTCATGGCCTTGATGGTCGCGCCGGAGGAAGCCTGCAAAAATCTCAAGACGTTGCGTCACGAAAATGCCGCCGGAAAATTTGGTTTTTACGAAGCACTCGATTACACCGCGGCGCGCGTGCCGAACGGCCAGACGCACGCCGTCGTCCGTTCGTTTATGGCGCATCATCAAGGCATGAGTCTGCTTTCGCTCGCCTACGCCTTGCTGGATCGTCCGATGCAACGACGGTTCGACGCCAATCTGCTTTTCAAATCCGCCGAACTGCTTTTGCACGAGCGCGTGCCGCGCGAAACTTCCGTGTTGTATCCGCATGAACTCGAAGCCAGCCGCGAACGCGAATCCACGCCCGTGATCGAGGCGACGATGCGCGTGTTCACCGATCCGAACATCGGCCCGCCGGAAGTGCATCTCCTTTCCAATGGCCGGTATCACGTCATGGTCACAAACACCGGCGGCGGTTACAGCCGCTGGAACGACACCGCGATGACGCGCTGGCGCGAAGACGCGACGCGCGATTGCTGGGGCACGTTTTTTTATCTGCGCGACGTGGACAGCGGCGAATTCTGGTCGCCGACGCACCAGCCGACGTTGGAAACAAAATCTGGTTACGAGGCCATTTTCAGCCAGGGCCGCGCGGAATTCCGTTCGCGCCTGCACGAGATTGACACGCACACCGAGATCGCCGTTTCGCCGGAGAACGACGTGGAAGTCCGCCGCATTACGTTCACAAATCACTCCGACGAACCGCGCAGCATCGAAGTCACCAGCTACGCGGAAATTGTTTTGAACACGGCCGCGGCGGACCTGGCACATCCGGCGTTCAGCAATCTTTTTATCCAGACGCAAATTGTTCCGCAACAAAACGCGATTCTCTGCTCGCGCCGGCCGCGCGCGTCGCACGATAAATTGCCGTGGATTGGCCACCTGCTTTTGGTTCACGGCAACGAAGTCGGAACCGCTTCATTTGAAACCGACCGCGCACAATTCATTGGTCGCGGCGGAAATTTATCTTCACCCGCCGCGTTGAAACATTCTGCGCCGCTGACGAACACCGAAGGTTCCGTGCTTGATCCCATCGCTTCAATCCGTCGCACCCTAAAACTTGAACCGAAAGAAAGCGCCACGGTCACTTTGGTTTCCGGCATCGCGCCGACGCGTGAAGAAATTGTCGGCCTCGTCGAAAAATATCAGGACCAGACCATCGCCGACCGCTGCTTTGAACTCGCGTGGACGCACGGCTTGATCATGTTGCGCCACTTGAACACCACCGAAGTCGAGGCGCTGCTTTACGGCCGGCTCGCCGGCTCGCTGCTTTACAATCAGACCGCGCGCCGCGCGATTCCGAGCGTCCTCGCGCGCAACCAGCGCGGCCAGCGCAACCTTTGGAGCTTCGGCATTTCCGGCGATTTGCCGATTTTACTTTTGTATTCGACGGATGTTGACCGAGTTGATCTCGTCCGGCAAATCGTGCAGGCGCACGCTTACTGGCGCTTGAAAGGTTTGTCGGTCGACCTCGTCATTTTGAACGAAGACGATTCCGCTTATCGTCAGGCATTGCACGATCAAATTTTGAACCTCGTCGCGGCGAACAGCGGCACGCAGTTGCTCGACAAGCCCGGTGGCATTTTTCTGCGCCGCGTGGATCAATTTTCGCCGGAAGATAAAATTCTTCTGGAAACCGCCGCGCGAATCGTTTTGTACGATGACAAGGGCACGTTGCTGGAACAGTTGTCGCGCCGCGTGCGTCCCGAACCGCTGCCGCCGCAATTGCGAATCCGTTCGCGGCCCGAAATTGAAACCGCGTTTGAATTGCCGAAGCGCGATCTCGTTTTCTTCAACGGCTTCGGCGGTTTTACACCCGACGGACGTGAATACGTCGTTACGCTTTTGTCCGGCGCAACGACGCCGGCGCCATGGGTCAATGTGCTCGCCAATCCGAATTTCGGCACGCTCATTTCCGAAAGTGGCGGCAGCTATTCGTGGAGCGAAAACTGTCACGAGTTCCGTTTGACGCCGTGGAACAACGACGCCGTGACCGACGCAAGCGGCGAGGCGTTTTATATCCGCGACGAACAGACCGGAAGATTCTGGTCGCCGACGCCGCTGCCCGCGCGCGGCGAATCGCCCTACGTCGTGCGCCATGGTTTTGGTTACAGCGTTTTTGAACTCACGCAGGACGGCATTTCGTCGGAGTTGTGGATTTACGTTTCCATCAACGAGCCGGTGAAATTCGCCGTGCTGAAAATGAAAAATAATTCCGACCGCCGCCGCCGTCTGTCGCTGACGAGTTATTCGGAATGGGTTTTGGGCGAGACGCGCGCCAAAAGCGCGATGCATGTCGCGACGGAGATTGATCCGCAGACCAGCGCGCTGTTCGCGCGCAATCCTTACCACACCGATTTTGAAGGCCGCGTCGCGTTTGTCGCGAGCAGCGAACTCGCGCGCTCCCACACCGCCGACCGTACGGAATTTTTGGGACGCAACGGCACGCTCGCGCAACCCGCCGCGCTCCGCCGCACGCGTCTTTCGGGAAAAACCGGCGTCGGCCTTGATCCGTGCGCAGCCTTGCAAGTGCAGATCGAATTGGAGCCGGGACAGGAACGCGAAATCGCCTTCGTTTTGGGCGCGGGACAAAACGCGGATCACGCGCGCGACCTCGCGCAACGATTTCAAAATCTCGGCGCGTGCCGCGAAGAGATGGAAAAAGTCTGGGCGTATTGGGGACACACCTTAAGCGCCGTCCGCATGGACACGCCTGAACCGGCGCTGAATCTTTTGGCCAACGGCTGGCTGCTTTATCAGACAATTTCCGGCCGCTTGTGGGCCCGCACGGGTTTTTATCAATCCGGCGGCGCGTTCGGTTTTCGCGACCAGTTGCAGGATGCGATGGCGCTGGTTCACGCGCGCCCGGAATTGTTGCGCGAACAATTGCTCCGCGCCGCCGCGCACCAGTTCCGCGAGGGTGACGTACAGCATTGGTGGCATCCACCCATCGGTCGCGGCGTGCGCACGCATTCTTCCGATGACTATTTGTGGCTCGCGTGCGCGACCTGCCGTTACATCGAAACCACGGGCGACACCGGCGTGCTGGATGAAAACATTCTTTTCCTCGAAGCCCGCGCGGTCAAGCTGGACGAAGAAGCGTATTACGATCTGCCAAACCGCTCCGGCGAATCGGGCACGCTTTACGAACATTGCGTGCGCGCGATCAAATTTGGTTTGAAGTTCGGCGAACATGGTTTGCCGCTGATGGGCTGCGGTGATTGGAACGACGGCATGAACCTCGTCGGCGAAAAAGGCAAAGGCGAAAGCGTCTGGCTCGCATTTTTTCTTTTCGACGTGCTGAAACATTTTTTGATTCTCGCAGGACAGCGCGGCGATAAAGTTTTTGCCGGGCTGTGCGAAACGCAGGCGAATACGTTGAAGGCGGACATCGAAAAGAATGCGTGGGACGGCCAATGGTATCGCCGAGCGTATTTTGACAGCGGCGCGCCGCTCGGCTCCGCTACCAATCCGGAATGCCAGATTGATTCGTTGCCGCAAAGCTGGGCGGTCATTTCCGGCGCGGGCAGCCGCGATCGCGTTCATACCGCGCTGGATGCCGTCGCACATCGCCTTGTGCGCCGCGAATCTAAATTGATTCAACTGTTCGATCCGCCGTTCGACAAATCGGCGATGGACCCCGGCTACATCAAAGGCTACGTTCCCGGCGTCCGCGAAAACGGGGGCCAATACACGCACGCGGCGATTTGGACAATCATGGCCTTCGCGCTCGCCGGCGACACCGCGCGCGCGTGGGAATTGTTCCGGCTCATCAATCCCATTTTGCATGCGCAGGAACCCAAGGACGTGGCGCGCTACAAAGCCGAGCCGTATGTCATGGCGGCGGATGTCTACAGCGTGGCGCCGCACGCGGGTCGCGGCGGCTGGACGTGGTATACCGGTTCGGCCGGCTGGATGTATCGCCTGATTTTGGAAACGCTTTTGGGCATTGAACTGGCCGTGGACGAATTGCGGTTCACGCCCAAAGCGCCGCTGGACTGGAAATTTTTCAAGCTCGACTATCGCCATCGCGAAACCGTCTATCACATCACTTGCGTGAATGTTTCAGGCGCGTGGAAAGTTCCGCCGAAAATTTTCCTGGATGGCGTTGAACAATCAGGCGCCGTGCTGAAACTGGTGAACGACCGCCGCGAACACTTCGTGGATGTGAAGTTTGAGTTGTAGGTGGGGCAGTCGGATTTAGGCGGTTTGCTGCGCAGGTTTGAACAAAAAAAAATACCAAGCCGGTCTTTGGGCACTGCAAACAACATTACTCACCGTATTGAGCAAATTGTTTTAAGTGCGGTGTTCGATGACGGACAGACGAATCGGAATTATCCCCTTCCCTTGCAGCCAAGGCCCGGATGGGGAGATTATGGGCAGACCGGCGAATGGCTGATCATGGGCCAAAATCCCGCCTCCGCGGTCGAAGCGGCCAGGACTTTGCTGAAACTGTTGAAAAAATGAGGCTGAATAAATTGCTTTTCGCCGTGGCGGCGGATTATCGTGTTCCACGACTGGAAGGAAACTGCGGCTGGTCCTGTGGCCAGGTTCAGCCGTCAAATTTTCCCTGTCACATGAAAGAGAAATCCATATCGGCACGCAGATTGAAACAGCCGGTTCAAGTTTTGCGACCGGAATTTCCCCTGACGCCTGCGAGTCGTGTGTTTCCAGTCATCGCCATGGCGGCCTCGGCCGGAGGCTTGAACGCTTTATCAGTCATCTTGGGCGGTTTGCCGGCGAATTTCCCGGCCGCCATTGCCATCGTGATGCACCTTGCTCCCGAACATAAGAGCATTCTCGCCGAGATTTTAAATGGTCGCACCCATTTGGCGGTCAAGCAGGCGCATACGGACGACGTGTTGGGTCGCGGGAGCGTTTTTGTCGCCCCGCCCAATCACCACCTTTCCGTGGTCGAAGGTGGACGACTTGAACTTTCCTCATCCGCTGCGGAAAAATTTCATTTTGCTCGTCCGTCCGCCGAACCGCTGTTTGCTTCGGTGGCAGAAATATACAAAAGACGCGCCATTGCCGTGGTGCTCACCGGTGGCGACGGCGACGGCTCATTCGGGGTGCAGATCATCAAGGAGCGGGGCGGCATAGTCATCGCGCAAGACCGACCCACGTCGCAAGATTTCAGCATGCCGGAGACTTCCATCAAGACCGGTGACGTTGATTTTATCCTGCCTTTGAATGCAATCGCTCCCAAGTTGATCGAGCTGGTGGGTGCAGGCAGAGGATAAAAACGGCCGGACGACCGCTGACCGGAAAGCCCGCTCGCAAGCCGTTAAAAAACTTGTGATGACGCACTGTTCAACCGGAACCAAAGCTGCCATGATGACACGCAGGAAATGAGCGCATGAAAAAAAAGTCTTCATCGTCACGCCGGCAAAAAAAGCCCGTTCCAACCATTCGCCCGGAAACGTCCGTCCCGCCCGCGAACGCGACGTTTCCCATCGTCGGCATCGGTGCCTCCGCCGGGGGACTCGAAGCCTTGGATCAGTTCCTGGGGCGGGTGCCGACCGGCAGCGGCATGGCGTTCATTATTGTTCAGCACCTCGACCCGACGCGCAAAGGCATCATGCCCGAACTGCTCCAGCGCGCCACGGGCATGAAGGTGATCCAGGTCAAGGACCGTACCACGGTGCGGCCGGACTGCGTCTATGTGATTCCGCCGAACAAGGATATGTCCATCCTGCACGGAGTCCTGCACCTGCTCAAGCCGACCGCGACGCGCGGGATGCGGCTGCCGGTTGATTTTTTCCTCCGCTCGCTGGCGCAGGATCAGCAGGAGCACAGCGTCGGCGTGATTCTTTCCGGCATGGGCTCGGACGGCACGATGGGTCTGCGCGCCATCAAGGAAAAGGCGGGCGTGGCGCTGGTGCAGGAGCCGGCGACGGCCAAATTCGACTCCATGCCGCGCAGCGCGATTGACGCCGGGCTGGCGGATATCGTGGCCCGGGCGGAGGAGTTGCCGGGGAAAATCCTCGCCTATCTGCAACGCACCCCGCTCCTGGCCCGGACGGAAGAAGTGCTGGAAGACAAGGCGCAGAGCGCTCTGGAAAAGGTGGTCATTCTGTTGCGCGCCCACACGGGCAACGACTTTTCCTTTTACAAACGCAACACGCTCTATCGCCGGATCGAGCGCCGCATGGGCATTCACCAGATCAGAAAGATGACGGCGTATGTCCGCTACTTGCAGGAGAACTCGCAGGAGCTGGATCTGCTGTTCCGGGAATTGTTGATCGGCGTGACGAATTTTTTCCGCGACCCCGCCGCCTGGGAGCAGTTGTCCGCAGAGGCCATTCCCGCGTTGCTCGCGAGCCGCCCGCCCGGCAAGACGCTGCGCGCTTGGGTGCCCGGCTGCTCCACGGGGGAAGAAGCCTATTCCCTGGCCATCGTGTTCAAAGAGGCGCTCGAAGAGGTCAAGCCCCGGGGGAAGTTTTCGATTCAAATCTTCGCCACTGACCTGGACCGGGACGCAATCGAAAAAGCCCGGTCGGGCATCTTTTCAGCCAACATCGCCGCCGACATTTCGGAAGCCCGGCTGAAGCGATTCTTCACCAGGGAAGAACACGGCTACCGGGTGCGCAAAGAGATCCGCGAGATGGTGATTTTTGCGCCGCAGAATCTCATCATGGACCCGCCGTTCACCAAGCTGGACATTTTGAGCTGCCGCAACCTGCTGATCTATCTGACCACCGAGGTGCAGAAGAAACTGATTCCGCTGTTTCACTACAGCCTTAATCCCGGCGGCATTTTATTTCAAGGCAGCGCGGAGACGGTTGGGGATTTCACCCATCTTTTTGCCCCGTTAAATGCCAAATCGCGGCTCTTCCGGCGGACGGAATCCGTGCTGCGACCGGAGCAGATTGTTTTTCCCTCGTCCTTTACCGCCGGCCCGCCGGTCATTTCCGAGGCGCGGCCGGCGACCAACCCGCCGGCCAGTCTCCAAGCTTTGGCGGATCAGTTGGTGCTGCGAAGTTACGCCCCGCCCGCCGTGCTCACCAATGACGCGGGCGATATTTTTTACGTCAGCGGCCGGACCGGCAAATACCTGGAACCCGCCGCCGGCAAAGCCAACTGGAATATTTTTGCCATGGCCCGCGAAGGGTTGCGTTATGAACT
>Ga0182016_10002634_pt1 | contig 20899 bp, 9 predicted proteins | sample 712S2MmetaG_FD_120491 | JGI IMG/M metagenome (GOLD analysis project Ga0182016, IMG submission 120491) | Permafrost microbial communities from Stordalen Mire, Sweden - 712S2M metaG | ecosystem: Environmental > Terrestrial > Soil > Wetlands > Permafrost | place: Sweden: Stordalen | collected... | reverse complement strand
GGCTGTGGCTGAAAGCGGTGATCCAGTGTAGGTCTGCGCCAGACTGCCCAGCGTAACTGTGGCCGTTGCTGGCGAAATCACCAGTGTGCCGCTATTCGTGCCGGTGTAGTTTGTGTCGCTGATGGTTCCCACCACAGTGTAGGTGCCAGCCGTGGTTGGCGCGACAGACGAGCCGTTATAGGTGAAGTTCACAGTCAGGCCAGTTGGATTTGTGATGGCAGTGGCTGAAAGAGGCGATCCGGTGTAGGATTGCGCGAGGCTGCCCAGAGTCAACGTTGATGTTGTCTTCGCGATCACCAGCGTGCCGCTCGCGGTGCCGGTGTAGTTGGGGTCGCTGATGGTTCCCACCACGGTGTAGGTGCCAGCCGTGGTTGGCGCGACAGAGGAGCCGTTATAGGTGAAGTTCACAGTCAGGCCAGTTGGATTTGTGATGGCCGTTGCCGAAAGCGGCGAGCCTGTGTAGGTTTGCGCCAGACTGCCCAGCGTAACCGTGGCCGTGGCAATGTTCACTGTCACGCTTACCGTGCCGGTTACTGAGTTGTAGTCGATTGCATCCGTGGGCGTAAAAGTTACGCCTTGCGGCGCTGTGCCAGCGCTTGGAACCGTTCCCGGTGTTGTGAAGGCGAAGCTACCGGCTACCGAGCCGCCGCCGCCGCTCAGCGTGGACGAGGCCAGCGTCTGGCCGTAAGTGATCGCGCTTGCCGTCGGCCAAGTTACCGTTGGCGTGCCCTGACTGGCGTTACCGCTCAAGAGAATGTTCTGCGCCACCAAGCTTCCGTTGCCGGTTAACGTCAGAAACTCGTTCTTGACGCCCACGGTTGCTGGTGTGAAGTCAATGGGCAGTGTGCAGCGTGCTCCCGCCAGCAGCGACGTAGCTGAGGTGCAAACACTCGCTCCAGAGCTGTCCAGCGGAAAATCAGCTACGACGCTTAATCCGGAAAACGTCATCGTTGCGTTGCCGATGTTTTCCACCGTCACCGTCTGCGGGCTATCGATGCTCTCTACGCCAACAGCCGTCGGGGCATAGCTCAGTGCCGGAGGCTGCGAGCGGTGTAACTCCACCACGCGGCTGTTGCCATGATCCGCAACGAACAGATCTCCCGCACCGTTCAACATAATGCCGTTGGGATATGCCAATGTGATGCCGTTGATCGTTGGAGCAAAGGCTGTCGCCGCGCTGCCGTCGCGGGGCACCTCGACTACGCGGTTATTCAAGGTATCCGCGATAAATAGATCGCCGGCGCCATCCACGACAATGCCGGACGGGTAATTCAAAGGAGTGCCGTTCGCCGCCGGCGAGATGGCCGACGCAGGGTTGCCATACGCTGGCACCTCAACTACGCGGTTATTCAAGGTATCCGCGATGAACAGGTCGCCCGCGCCGTCTACTGCAATGCCGGATGGATAACTCAGAGTGAGGCCATTCACCGTCGGGGCAATGACCGTCGTCGCGCCGCTGATCGAAACTTCTACAATACGGTTGTTCCAGGTATCGGCGATGAACAGATCGCCCGCGCTGTCCAATGCAACATCAACGGGGTTATTCAAAGGGGTACCATTCACCGTTGGGGCGATAACAGTCGCAGCCCCACCGCCGGCTGGCACCTCCACTACGCGCCAATTGTAGACATCCGCAATAAACAGATCGCCCGCGCCATCCACGGCAATGCCGGCGGGATTATTCAAAGGTATGCCATTCACCGTTGGGGTGATAGCTTGTGCTGCGCCGCCGCCGGCAGGAATCTCCACAACGCGGCTGTTCTCGATATCCGCGATGAATAGATCGCCTGCGCCGTCCATTGCAATGCCTGTGGGTTTTCCCAATGCGACGCCATTTGCCGTCGGCGCCATGGCCGTTCCCAGAGCCGTACCGGCCCCAAACGCTATCTGCGGACCAGTGCCCATGCCGCTTATAAACGCGGTAGCCAATACATTGCCGGAGCCGTCTTCGAGCACAACGGCTCCATAGCGAGGACCGGCGAACGCCGGCGTGAATGTCACGTTGACCGTGCAGGCGTCGCCGATGTTGTACGCCGTCGAAACCGAGCAAGTATCCCCGGTCAGGGCATCCTTGAATTCAAGATTGGTAGCGCCCTGAGTCAAAACGTTGATGCTGCTGACCGTGCCCGCCGCTGTAAAGGTCAGCGTGACAGGTATGGCAGACGTCGCAGTTCCCACGTTGGAGCTGGGGGTAACCATTGTCGTGCCGCTACCGCTGCTGCCCGCAAGCGTGTTACTCACGCCAGCATAGGTTGCCGTGATGGTATGCGTCCCTGCTCCGCTCAAAGTGACGCTCGGCAAGGTAGCTACGCCCAACACCAGGCTGACAGCAGCGCCGCCGGGCAGACTGGTTGTTGTCGAGCCCACCGTATCGGTGAAGTTAACAGTTCCGGTAGGTGTGGTGAGGGGGGTGTTCGTGTCCGTCACCGTCGCAGTGATGGTCACCGCCTGACCTGCTGTAACTGCGCTGGGATTGATTGCAACTGCCGTTGCGGTTGTGTCGGGCACGGGCGCAACCGCCGCCGTCGATGTGCCTTGCACTCCAATCAATTGCTGCGCTGAAGCGACGTTGAGATTGTTGTTGTACAGGCCAAACGTTTCGTCGAGCAAACCAAGTTGCAATGGCGCAAACTCGATGCTCAGGTTGCAACTGGCACCTGCGGCAACCGTGCCACTGTTCGCACAATTTACAGGAGACCCGCTGCCTGCGGTCTGAGGGAAGTCGCCGGGTGCAGTCAGCCCCGAAGACGTAAAGATCAGCGGCGCATTGCCGATGTTCTCCACCGTCACTGACAGTGGGCCATCCGTGGTATCAATTGTGTCCACAGTGGTGGGCGCTAGAAAGGTCAGGTTCGGCGGATCGGCGCGCGTGACCTCCTTCACCTCATTGCCATTTCCATCGGCGACATAGACGTTGCCGCTGCCGTCGACCGTCACGCCACGGACATAGGTGAAGTCGCTAGCCAGCGTGGTCACGCAACTCGAACTCGAACATCCGGCGGGCATCTCCTTTACCGCCGCGCGATCAGCGACATAGACGTTGCCGCTGCCGTCCACCGCAACTCCACCGGGAGTACTGAAGCCGCCGCCCAGAGTTGTCACGCAGCTCGAACTCGCGCAGCCTGCGGGCATCTCCTTCACCGCGTAGATATTTTGATCGACCACATAAACGTTGCCGCTGCCGTCTACAGCCACTCCATTGGGATCGCTGAATCCGCCGCCCAGAGTGATCACGCAGCTCGAACTCGCACACCCAGCGGGCATCTCCTTTACCGCAGAGCCCGCACCATCGGCGACATAGACGTTGCCGCTGCCGTCCACCGCAACTCCTAGGGGACCGCTGAAACCGCCGCCCAGCGTGGTCACGCAGCTCGAACTCGCGCAGCCTGCGGGTATCTCCTTCACCGCTTGGTATCCGTAATCGGCGACATAGACGTTGCCGCCGCCGTCGACAGCCACTCCATCGGGATAATAGAAGCCGCCGCCCATAGCGGTCATGCAGCCCGCATCCGCGCACCCGGCGGGCACTTTCGTCACCACCGTAGGGTATGTGTAGTCGACGACATAAGCATTACCGTTGCCGTCCACAGCAACTCCCATGGGGCTGCTGAAGCCGCCGCCCAGCGTAATCTCCGTCGAGGGGCTGAAGACTGCCTGCGGTCCCGTGCCCGTGCCGTAGAGATAATTGGTGCCCAGCACGTTGCCACTTTCATCGGTGACGACCAGCGCTCCGGTGCGCAGGCCTGGCGCCTTGGGCGTAAAGGTCACCTCGACGGTGCAGCTCTGCGAAGCCGAATAAGAGGCTCCCGTGCAGGTGCCGCCCACGACCCGAAAGTCGCGCGTGTACGCGCCTTGCGTGGTCGCGTTGAAGCCGTCTGCAATGACTGCGCTCATAAAGTCCACGGTCAGCGTGACCGTGGGAGCCGGCGTGCCCACGGCGTAAGTGCCCAGGTTGTGGGGCGGAGTGCCGCCGGTCCACACCTCCGCGTCGTTGCTGCCGCTACCGTACGCGAAGCCATAGATCCTTCCGGCCTGATTGATCATCAGCGTCCGGATTCCGGAGATGGTCTGGTAAACGGTCTGGTTATAAGAGCCGCCGCCGAGCGGCACCAGCAGGTTAACTGTGCCATTGGCGCAGTTGGTCCCCGCGTCGCTGAGGCCGCAGTCGACCACCCAGACGTTCCCTGCCGCATCCACGGTAGTGGCCGACGGACTGCTCCAGCCGCTGCCGATTGCTGAGGGGAGGCTGTAACTGCCGCCACCGTTGTTGGTGATCATGTACACTGCCGTCGCTGTCGGAGAGCCCAGGGGAGAATAGCCGTAGTTGAAGCCGGAAGCGACATAGAAGTTGCCCGCGCTATCGATCGAAAGGCCGGTCGTGTCGTCCAGTTCGCTATTGGTGTAGACCGTGCTTTGGTTGTAGCCCCCGATGCCGTTCGGCGCGAGCTTCACAATCTTACCGGTTCCGGCGTCGAGCACGTAGACATTCGAGCTCGAGTCGACCGTGACCGAGCTCGGCATGCTCCAGCCCGATCCGAGGTACGAAAAAGTGCACTCGGTCGAGTTCGGGCCCGACAGGGCGATCTCCTCCACATCCGGCTCACCGTTCGGTCCGCCGAGATCGGCCCGGAAGATGACGTTATTGACGTTGTCTATGGCCATGCCTGTCACCGCGCCAGTGCCGCTCGCTGGCCCGTTGCCCCCGTGGCCGGGGGAACAGCTCAGTGTCTGCCCGCTCTGGGGATTGCCGTTGACATCGACCGGGATGTAGGCCACCGCGTGGCTTCCAGAGATGTAAAGGTTTCCCTGCGCGTTGGCCACCAGCCCCTGGGCGTTCTGGGCACTGTACTGGGGGTAGGACTGAAAGGATCCAAAGAACTGGACGGGAGATTGAGCCGCTACAGGCGCGACGCCAGCAGCCGCTAACACCATGCCCATGACAAAAATGGATGCTGCAATCGAACGGAGTGAGAGTCCGGATTGACGGCAAATAAATGCAAAAGACGAGCGGACAGAACGGTTTGCGATGACCATGGTGGCGAAGAACCTCGTGTACGCCTGAAGCTCATGCTCAGCGGGTCGCTTTGGCTAGGCAATTGGCCGTGTCCATGCTCCGTCGAGCAACAGAGGAACAGAGACACAGAAATGTAGGCCCGATGCGCAGGATGCCACCCATCGATCACGAATTGTCAGTACATCAGCCTCTCCATCGGCATAAAGCTGAGAACGTTTCAGTCGCAAGTCCACGTCATATGAAGGCCGTGTAAACGCACTGCATGGTTTGGTAAACAATTGAATGTAAATAACTTCGCTGCAGCACAACCATCAGTAAAACAAACGATGCTGCTTCGCCTCATTGCAAGGCATTCTCCAATAACTCAACAAGCGAGCATTCCGCTCGCCGCTCCTGAGTGCGCCGAGAATGGCCACTGCCCATGCAAATCCCGCCAGGACGGCAAGCCATTGCAGAAATGTTGGTACCCTATCTGATTTTGGCAAAATCGAACTTGGCTTTTGTAGGATGTTTTACATTTCTACTGAGGCCCGCATCGGTTATTCACCAGCGCCGCCAAATTCTGCCTGCAACTGAGATAACGCTCCGACGCCTGAGCACGTGCACCACCGAGAAGAAAGCAAAGGTAATGCCGCTAAGCGCGCCGTCGTGGAGTTCCGTGCCGAGATCAATGCGGCCGCAACGAAGACGGTCCGCATGACAGTTGGCGAAGCATGGCAAAGTGTCGGCCGCATTGAGTTCCAAAAGCAGAAGAGGCCCCGCAAGCCGGGAGCCTCTTTCTGTCCTAAAACTTGTTGTCCAGCCCACCCCACGACGGTCAAAGTCTGAACTTGTACCTTTTTGTACCTTGATGTCACATGCCAGATTGGACTTAAGTCGTTTAGAATCTGGCGGGGACGACGGGGCTCGAACCCGCGACCTGTGCCGTGACAGAACTATGAAAAATGGTAACCCATTGATTCTACAGCGCACTGATGGCTCAGAAAGCGCACAAAAGCACCCAAAATGAGGCTTCAGCACCCTAATCGAACCCTGATTTTAGGAAGACAGCAGAGGTCAAGCGAGAAGGCGGAGTGCGACCTGCCCGTAAGCGAGTGGTCTGCCCATGTTGAGCGTCCGCGTCATAGGTGTACGCCACTGAGCCTTGCGGCGTTGTCTCCGAGAGCAGGTTGTCCAGTCCGTCGTAGCCGCGCGAGATCGTACCGCCGAGGGAATCGCTGATCCCGATTAGGCGGTTGCCCGCGTCCAGGGTGTAGGTGATCGTGCTGCCATCGTTAAACGTCACATTGGTCGCTCGATTCAAACCGTCATACTGAATCGTTGTTATCTGGCCTTTACGATCGGTGGCTTGGATAATATTTCCGCTGAGGTCATACTGCGCTTTAGCCTGATTCCCCAACGGGTCCGTGCGGGTGGTGGGGCGATCCATGTTGCTGTAGACATAGCTTGTCGTATGCTGATTGGCGTCTGTGACCGTCAGCCGGTTGCCTCGGAGTCGACGAAGCCCTGCGGGAGAAGTCTGTCCCATGAGCTTTCGCCGCCGGCTTGAAAGTGTCCGCATGGTTGTATCCGGTCACGGAAGTCTCCTCCCCTCAGCCCAAAATCGCGTCCTATACAACCGTTCAGGTGAGAATCTATTCCTCGTTCCAACCGGATGATAAATTGGCGAGACACACGTGGTTTTCTGAAACTCGCGCACCACCCCCATAAACGATCCATGGAAATCGGGAGACGGACATCCCTCGATATAATTGTACTGGCGTGTTGTGTCTGCTAATGTCGAGAAAACACCAGCCTTAATCCAATAACTACGGCAAATAGCGACAATACAAACACGGCAACGCTTTCAGCTTCTACCGGCTCGGTTGTATCAACTCTTCTCAGCACTAAGTGAGGATCGGTCACGTCAAGTGCTGCAGCGTTCCTTGTGAAGTTCACATCAAGTGTGTAATGATTTCCCGATTCAGCTCTGAAATGACCGATAGAGCGTTCAACGGTATCGTTCCCGAAGCTAAAGCCAAAATCATCGTTACTATTTCCATGATCAACGATTTGGCCTTCACTCCGCACGATCCATAGAGCTTGAATTAGAGACTCCTGATCGCAGTTGTCTGGATCCGATGGCCCCGTCGATAACTTCATCATGCAGCATAGTTCTCCGAGCGGCAGCCGCTTCTTTGCCTCAATCGCGATCACATAACTTCCCGTTACCTTGATCGGGAACTCGCGTGCGCTCACTTGCCCCACGGCAAGCGAGACCGGCATATATACCGGACTGGCGGATCTGGCGATGGACCAAAGTATGTAGCCTCCGAAAAAACATACACCAGCCGCCACGCCAAGGATGCCCGTCCACGTCCTTTTCGATACCGTCTTCATACATCGCCTTCCCAAATCCACTTGGCAACGAGATTAGTGGTCATTCGCTTCGCGGTTGAGCCACATCCGATGAAACCTTTCAGTTCGTCCAATACGAAGAATACCCGTCCACGTCGGTCAGCCACAATTCCACGGAGACCGGAGCAGTGAAATATGGCACCTTCCACCCTGGAGCGTTCAACACACCCTCGACTAAAGTAGCGCAGTTTCTAAAGTAAAGAGAATAATACCCGGGGTTTGCTTTCCAATTATTTATTACCTGGCGGGTGGCCCGGGTGCCGGGGGGAAGTAAATACAACCACTGAAGATGGGTGCCCCAGGTGCCTCGCACTTGGGCACCTGGGATAGCACAGCTCTCGACCGTCCGTTACTCGTCCCAGGCTTGCGTCCCGGTCATCAGCCGCGCAGTATGATTCTGCTTCTTGAGCAGCAGTGCCCGGTTCATGGCAGTTTTATCGCGATGAGCGGGCGTGCGGCGCAGATCCCGCATTTGGGATCTGGGAATCGATGAACCTCAACCAGCAAGCATTTTGCAGATCATTTTCGACACCCTGCTACACTGAATTCGGGCTGTCCTCTTGGAGGGGCCGATTTGCAATACAGAGAAAGGCACCCCCCTACCCCCCCTTATATATCTTCAAAACCTTGCAGGTAATTATCTGGTTAATATAGAGGAACTCTGAGCTACACTTACGATGCGGCGGGTCATGTGGCTTCGATTCAGTCTTCCAATGCGGGCGGCGCAAACGTCAGCTACGCCTACGACGACCTCAACCGTCTCAGCACGGTGGTTGATAATCGTCTCTCTGGTAATAACACCACCACTTACACTTACGATCCTGCCAGCAACGTCGGCACGGCCACCTATCCCAATGGGTTGCAGTCCACCTTTACTTACGACACGCTGAACCGGCTCACCGCAATGAATGCTGGGACGGCCGGCTACTCCTATCAGCTCGGCGCGACAGGCAATCGCACCCAGGCCACGGAGCAGAATGGCCGCACGCTCAACTGAAGCTACGACGGCATCTACCGGCTGACCAACGAACGGATCACCAACGACCCGCAACAGAACGACGGCAGCGTCAGCTACGGCCTCGACCCGGTGGGCAACAGGCTGTCGGCAAATTCGACGCTGAGCGCGGTCAACTCCGGCAGCTTCGGCTACAACGCCGACGATGAAGTCTCATCAGAGACCTACGACACCAACGGGAACCCGTTGCAACTCGACCATGCCGCCATCCAGCGAGACCGCCAGCATGGCCAGAGCCTTCGCCAGATCGCCAAAGCCCATCGCATCTCGACGGCCACCGTACAACGCGTGCTCCGCGAGCACACCCCAACCGCCCAGGAGCAAGCTGCATGACCGAACACTCTGTTGTTCTACTTATCTGTCTGACCGTCATCGTAGTGCTGGCTATCCTTATATGTATCGCCAGCCGCGGCCAGATATCCTCTCTCACCGCCGTCTACGAAATCCGTCAGACCCTGCAGAATATCCTCGCCAGCACCGAGAAGATCGACCGATCACTTCACGACCAGCGCCGCGTTCTCTATGACGCACACAAGCGAATCTCCGCTGTGACAAAAGGGATCGGAAAAGCCGCTCGCTAAACCAAACGAAACAAACGGCCGGATCTCCCCGATTCGGCCGTGTCAAAAGGTAAGGGTTGAGATACACGCCGGGATCAAGCAAATCGCCGACGGTCGAGGACTACCTCCCAGTTCGATCCCGGAAGCATAGTCGATGAAACCAATTGAGAAGTGCCGTGTGGCGGAGCACTCTTGCGTTTGAACAGAATCGCTGGCGCGACAGCGCTGCCGATCCTGCTTTCCTGGCGCAGCCCTCGCGAACCAGGCCAGGTGCTCTGCCGTTCGCCGCAAATGCCTCAACCAAAGCATATTTATTGAACGGAAATCTGCCATTAAGCCCGCCTCCTATGAACCCCAAGTCGCTATTCAACTATCACTTGCGCGAGGAGCAGAATCAGAGGGACGGCATGAAGGCAGGAAACACGTGAGCTGCCCAGCGTGTCATCCGATTTAACAGCGCTCACACAAAATCGACCCAAGCGCAAACGGAATTCTGTGAGATTATCCGGCGGGGAAAATATTCAGAAATATTCTTGGAGGATTGATTGTGCATATCGGCCTCGTATGCTAATCTTCACTTCTTCCCGAAAAAGGTGTCGAGCCCTGTGCTGGACTGAGGTCAGGCGCAGTGGCCATCGTGTCTTACTGGAGTCTCTATGTCTCGATTCACCGCTGCCGCAATTCGTTCCGCCCGCATTCTTTCCGGTCTGATTCTTGTTGCCGCTTCTGTTCTCCTCTTCTCGCCCGCTCTGTTCGCGGGGAGCGCTACGGCTGCGCCACAGCTTCTGCCTTATACAGTTAGCATCGTGGCCGGCGGCGGAACCCTGGGCATCTCCACGGCAAAATACACCGTAGGAAATTACTGCGGAACGAACACCACAACAGCGCCATCAGGCTCACCGCCGGCTCCTCTGAGTGGCTGGCCTACCGCATTGAGTACGGTCGGTGACGGCTGTCTGGCGACCCAGGTGTACATCGAATCACCGAATGCCACTGCCGTCGACAGCGAAGGTAATGTGTTCATCGTCGATTACACGAATAGGCTTATTCGGCGCGTCGACGCACATACCGGCATCATTACAACCGTTGCGGGAGCGACCACGACGGCGACCATTACCGCTCCTGCGTCTAACCCAGCCGGGACGCCAGCCGCACCGGCGGCTTGTCCGTACGGGGGCCAAACTACCTCCGACGCCTGGGGCGATGGTTGTCTTGCGACCAGCGTTCTGATGGACAATCCCCAGGGCATCGCGTTGGATGCCGAAGGGAATATCTGGTTTACCGACTATACGCTTGATGCGGTTCGAGAAGTCGCCAAGAGTACCGGCATTCTCAGCACTGTTGTCAACACAACCTTCACCGCAGGGTACAACGCCGACAATGTCGGCTATACGACGTCCGGAATAACGGCAGCCCTTGGCCGCCTCTACCATCCCGACGGCCTGACCTTTGACAAGTATGGAAACCTCTACATTGCAGACAACTACAACTCAGTCGTCGATGTGGTGAACCTTGGCATCACGCCAGTCACGGTCGCTGGCATTTCAATTCCTGCCGGCAACATTTATACCATCGCCGGATTGGGGTGCCCCTACGCCACTCTCACGCCGTTCTGCGACCAATCCGCCTATTATGGCAAGACCCCTGCCGCCGGCAGTTCAATTGCCTCAACGTCGGCGAAGCTCGACAGCCCCTATCAGATTGCCGTCGATAACTCCGGCAACATCTATATCGCCGACGAGTACAACTATGACGTCCGCGTGATCAACCCTGCAGGCTCGCTGTCTACCTTCGCTAACAACAGCTTCACCAGGATGACCTCCCTCAGCCGCGGTCCCGCTCTGACGACCGATCTGGGAAGCGTCTACGGCGTCGCCACTGACGCTTTGGGCAACGTCTACATCTCCACTTATCTTGCCACCAGCCCCAACTGGGCCAACATTATCGCTCGCGTAGACCAAGCCACCGGTGAGATTTATCCGATAGCCGGTCAAACTGTCACGGCAGTGCCGACCGCAGACACGGCACAAACGGGAGCCACATACTGTGCGACTAAGACCGATGTAATCGGCGACGGATGTCCCGGAACCAAGGCAACTTTCTGGAAGCTATACCTTCCGGTTGTCGATTCCACCGGGAACGTATACGTAACCGACGCTGGCGACAATCTGATCCGTAAAATCTCCGTTGGCACGCAGTTTCCGGCTGTTGTCGCGGGCACCGGAAATTCGCTTATGCAATCCCTCGACGTTCATTTCGGCTCGGGTGACACGCCTCTGGGAACGGCTCCCAATTACACTGGCGCCTTTACTTTTCCCAATCCCGACACCTTCCAGGGGTTCAATCTCGGTACGGCAAGCTGCACCGCGAACTCGGATACAACGACGGATTGCGTGCTGCCTGTTACCTTCGAACCATCCGCTGGCTCTGTCGGCCTGCTTACGGCGCCGCTGACAGTGACGAGCGCAAAAGGGCTGGTTTCGAACTTTGCGCTGACCGGCACCGGTCTGGGACCGGTTCTGGCGGTTGACCCAGGTAGTTTAAGTGATGAGGCCTCGCTGACGGGCGCCAACAGCGTCGCCGTCGATCTCGGCAACAATGTCTACGCCACGGCTACGGGCACGAACTCGGTGGTCAAGGTTGACCCATTCGGCAATATAACAACCCTGGCCTCGGGCACAGCAAGCGCCGATGCGGCGACCGTCGATGCGGCCGGCAACATTTATGTAGCGCTCGCCAATGGCACCATCATGGAACTGCCGGGGGGAGTCGCCACAAACGCCACGCAAATTACCAGCGGCTTCACGACTCCCTCGGGTTTGGCCGTGGATTCATACGGCAATCTCTTCGTGTCGGATTCGGCGGCTAACACGGTGACTGAGATTCTGGCGGGCACGGGCGCGCAGGTGGTTCTGGCCAACGAGACCACAGTGCCAACCCTGAGCGTGCCGACGGGTCTGGCGGTGGATTCTTATGGCAACGTCTTCGTGGCCAATACGAACGGAAACTCGATCATCGAGCTTCCCTTTGCCCCCGACAGCACACCGGTGACACTGGGGTCCGGCCTCTCCGCGCCGCAGGGAGTGGCCCTGGATGCGGCTGGCAGCTTGTACATTGCCGATAAAGGTAACAAGCGCATCGTCTATCTTCCCAACGAAAGCGGCACGCTGAATGCAGCCGATCAGATCGCCATCGTCACCGGTCTTGGCGCGCCAACCGGCGTGGCTATCTACACAGATGGCTTACTCTACGTCTCCGACAGCACCAACAACACGATCTACCAAATCGTGCGCTACAACGCCACCGTCAACCTAGGCAACGCACTGACGGCCATCGGCAGCCAGGCACCGGCTACCAATACCGGGGCAGCCGACATCATCAGCATGGGCAACCAGCCTGCCATCTTTGGCTCGAAATTTTTCACCGAGAGCAGCCCACTCAGCAACAGCGAAAATGGCTCCTTCGCTCTTTCGCCTTCCTCGATCCCCAACAGCTCCTTATTCCCGGCGGCGGGCTGGGGAGTGTCGTTGACCCCCAGTTTCACTCCACAAGCACTTGGAACGCTGAACGCGACCTTCACTTTCGACTCCACTTCACCTGCCAGCCAACCCTTGTTGACGGTATCTGGCGATGGCATCCAGCCGCATGACACGACCACCGCCTTAATCAGTACACCCACGCCGGCCGGCGGATGGACCTATGGGCAGACGATCTTGGTAAACGTTGTTGTCTCGGTCAATACGGGCTTGCCCGCGGCGACCGGCAATGTTTCGTTGTACCAGGACGGTGGCGCCACGCCCATTGCAACCCTCGCGGTCATACCCGGCTCGGCAAGCGGGGTTGCCTGCAGTTCAACTGCCACTTGTCAGTCGACCGCGCAGTTTTCTGTATCTGGCCTCAAGGCGGGCGCGCACTCCTTTTCGGCTGCTTACGGTGGCGATTCGGAGTCTTCGTCAAGCAACACCGGCGCGATGAGCCTGCCGGTTAACCAGGCGCCGCTCACAGTGACGGTCAACCCCGCATCCGCAAACTTCGATGCTCCGATACCAAATCCAGTCACTACCGGAACCTTGGGCGGGGTTGAAAACGGCGACCTGATCGGCGTTTCCTACAGCACGACGGCCACCGCCGGCTCTCCCACCGGGCAGTATCTGATTTCGGCCCAAGTGACTGGAGGCGCTCTTGCCAACTACACGGTAACCATTGAACCCAACGGTCCAGGAGGAGTTGCGGGCGGCACATTCACGATCAGCAAGGACACCACTGTGACCTCGCTCGGTACATCGGCCACCAGCGTCAACAGCACCACGCAGGTCACCCTGACGGCAACCGTAAGCAATCAGACGGCCTACTCGATTGTCTTTATCCCAACCGGGAGCGTCACCTTCTTCAATACGGTTGGCACGGTCACGACGCAGATCGGGGCCGGCCAAATCAACCCTGCAACAGGTATTGCTACCTATGTAACGACCTTCGCTGTTGTCGGATCATCGACCAATAACTCAGTGACCGCAGTCTACTCGGGAGACACAGACTTTGTGACCTCGACCTCGGCTCCCCTTGTCATTACTTCGGGAACTCCAACGTTTACGCTGACTCCGGGCACAAAGTCGTCCTTGACGGTTGCGCCTGGCCAGAGCGGTCTGATGTCCTTCACCCTGACTCCCGCCTATGGCTACAACGGGATTATCACGTTTTCCTGTGCCGGAGCTTCGGCTAGCGTCAGTTGCAGTTTCTCGCCGTCAAGCATTTCACCGAATGGCTCGACTACTCCGATTCTGGTTGCTGCCACGTTCAACACCACGCAATCAGTCAGCCCGCAGTCGTTCAATCGCAGGCCGTCCGGCATCCTTGGCTCAAGCAAGCTTCCATTCACCCTGGCCGCTATTCCCGGATTCGCGCTTCTATTTGGTGTGAGCCGCCTGCGCCGCAAGCTCCTGCGCAGCTATGGCTTCCTTTTGTTCGCCGTTCTGTGCTTGTGCGGCCTGGGTCTCACCGGATGCGGGGGAATCAATAGCACTCCTGGAACGCCGGCGGGAAATGAGACCATCACCGTGGTCGCCACAGGGACAGGCGGAAGTTTCGCCAGTGTTACGGAGCAGTTCAACGTTTCGCTGACTGTGCAATAGCCAGCGTCAATGATCCATGGTCGAAGGTATGGAGAGCGGAAGAATTCATAGCCGACATTCTCTCCTTCCCTCGATCAAACTCGGAAGCAGCAACCGTTTTGCTTTTACATTTGGCTTTTTAGGAGAACCAACTTGATCGCCAGCCGTCGTCTCTTATCTCATCCGCTTCGGTTTTCGCTTTTGGCTATTTGCCTGTTCGTTCAATCGCTGTCCTTTGCTCACGCGCAGTCGGCGACCACGGGAGCGATTGGAGGCACGGTCGCCGATACTGGCGGTGCGCTTTTGCCCGCGGCCACCATCACCGTGAAGTCGCTCGACACAGGCGTCACGCGTGCCGCAAAGACCAATGCGTCTGGCGAGTACCGTGTTTCCGAGTTGGAGCCGGGCAATTACAGCGCAACTTTCACGGTCGATGGCTTCGAGACCTACGTGGAGAATGCCATTGTTGTGACTGTAGGCAGCCTTTCAACGGTCTCGCCGGTTCTGAAGCCCGGATCGGTGACCAACAGTGTTACCGTCACCGATGAAACGCCGTTGTTGCACGTCCAATCCAGCGACATTTCGACGGCTCTCGATCAGGCATCGATCGACAACCTGCCGATCAATGGACGCCGCTGGTCAACGTTTGCACTGTTGACGCCCGGCGTTGTCAACAACTCCGACGGCTTTGGACTGCTCAGCTTCCGCGGCATCAGCTTCCTGCTGAACAACAATACGGTAGACGGCGCGGACGACAACCAGGCCTACTTCTCTGAAGCGCGCGGGCGCACACGCGCCGCTTATTCAATTACGCAGGCCGCCATCGAGGAGTTTCAGGTCAACACCTCGAATTACTCGGCTCAGTACGGCCGTTCGGCCGGCGGCGTAATCAATACAGTGACCAAGAGCGGCAGCAATCAACTGCGCGGTGAATTGTTCTTCTATGACCGCGACCTCGATCTGGCCGGTGCAGTCAACCCCTACACCTTGCTGACCGTCGCCAATCCAAGCGGAGGCTACAGCCAGGTTCCGTATCAGCCCACGGACTGGCGCAAGCAATGGGGCTTCGGTGTGGGCGGCCCGCTGCGCCACGACAAGCTCTTCTGGTTCTATGCCTACGATCAGGTACGCCGTAATTTTCCCGGCACTGGCCGCGCTCCAGACCCGAACGACACCTTTGCTCAATCCAATGCGATTCTACCTCCCGGAGAAACCTGTACTCAGAATCCGATATCCGGCGCCATTACTTCCTTCTCTGCGACCGGCGCACCCACCTATTCCACGGAAGGCGACTACAGCGCCTGCGCCCTGGCGGCCACGATGGGTTTGAGTTTCCAGGCCGGTTCGGCTTACTACCAGCAGGGACTTGGAATCATCAGTAGCTTTCTAGGCACCGTTCCTCGCGTGCTGGATCAGGTGATTAACCTGCCCAAGCTGGACTACCAGATCAACGAGCGCAATCACCTCTCGCTGATGTACAACCGCATGCGAGAGAATTCACCGAATGGTTTCCAGACGCAAACATCTGTCTTCTACGGCCGGGGATCGTTCGGTAACGACGCCGTCAAGGAAGACTTTGGCATCGCACGGCTAACCTCGATTCTTTCAAACTCGATCGTCAATGACGCGCTCGTGCAGTACGGCCGGGATTTCGAATACACCTACTCGGGCACTCCTCTGCCCAACGAACTTCCTTTGGCGAACAATTCATTCGGAAGGCCTGCTGAGATCGGCATCGGTTACGAGTTCCAGGAAGGCTTCAATATTGGGAAGAACGAAGATCTGGATCGCGCGGCAGACCCGAACGAGCGCCGTTTGCAACTGCTCGATGGCGCTACGTGGAGCCACGGAAAGCACATCGCTAAGGCCGGCCTGGAATTCAACCGAGTTGTCGACTACGTGAACAACCTCTATGACGGCAACGGCAACTATAGCTTCGACTACTCGTACGATTTCATTTCCGATTACCTGCACGCCACAACAGGGCTTGGCGGAACGGGCTACACGCCGTTGTATTACAGCTACGGGCAGGCCTTCGGTAATCCGGCTGGCGAGATTGCCACGCGCGAGTATGCCGGCTATGTGACCGACGATTGGCGGATTCGGCCCAATCTGACTTTGACGTTGGGTGCCCGCTACGAGTACGAATACGTTCCACCGAATCCCACCCCGAATACTGGAAACCCAGGCTTGGTGGCGGCTTTTTCCGGAACCAGTTATGCCGCGGGGATCGGTACAGGCGCCCTGCCGCAGACTGCGGATCGTCCCGACGATCGCGACAATATCGCTCCGCGCTTCGGCTTCTCCTGGAACGTCTTTGGCAATAACAAGACGACCGTGCGCGGAGGCTATGGCATGTACTACGGGCGAATTATCAACTCGAATATCGTGCAGACCTATATGGAATCCGGCGCGACCAATGCGCAGATCAACCTGACCAGCAGCGGGGGCAACACCGCCAGCTTGTACGCGGGACATTGCGGACCGATGTTCCCGAACCTGGTCAACAGCATTACGGATGTGTATAACTGCTTTGCCGGAAAAGCCAACGCCATTGGAGCGCCGCTTTCTACCCCAACTCCTCCCACCACAACTGTTGCGTACCTCGATCCGCACATGCGTAATCCGCAGGTGCATGAGGCCGATCTGGCCATCGAGCGGGATCTCGGCCACAACACGGTCTTTGCTGTGACATACATGGCCTCATTGGGCCGCGAACTTCCCCGCGCGATCGACACTAACTTCTCCTTGAGCGATACCGCGACGTACACGTATACCATCACTGCGCCAACGGCGACCACCACCCTCAATACATATCCGATCAGCGCCACATCAACGCCGTCATACTCCAACTTTCCTCAGCCGCCGCAAAGCGGTTATATCACGCAGCCACATGGAGGAAGACAGGTGCCGTTTGCAGTTGGCAAGACATTCACCACAAAAGTATTCCTGCAACCGGTGGGAACCGCCAAAAGTACCCGGCCAAATGTTGCCTACGGCGAGATTCTTGATGTCAGGAGCGATGTGAACTCCAGCTACAATGCGCTGGCGGTTCAGATAAACCATCGCTATGAGAAGGGCTTCTCCCTGATGGCGAATTACACCTGGTCGCACGCGCTGGACGACAATCCTTATCTTTCCACGGTGGTACCGTCGTATAGCGCATTGGATCCGACCGACCTGAAATTGGAGCACGGCAACAGTTCACTCGACGTTCGGCAGCGCTTCGTCTTCGCGGCGGTCTATCAGCCGCAGACACATTTCCACGGGATTACGGACAAGGTTCTCGGCGGCTGGCGCATCGCTCCGATGGTGCAAATTCAAACCGGGCTTCCTTATACGCCTTACGTCTCAGGCTCGACATCTGCCTGGAGCGCCACCAATCCCAGTGGCCTTACTGTCCCTGTCGGGACTGATGGCTGCACTCTAACGGGGGTTACAGCGACAGGGTCGGGCGTGTGCGCGGTAAACCCGGCATACGGGGGCTTGAACGGATCCGGGTCGAGTGCTGATCGCCTTCCGTGGATTGAACGCAATAGTTACAACTTTCCAAATACCATCGTGGTCGACTCACGCTTAGGCAAGAACTTCTATTTCAAGGTCCCGCATTTTGACGCTATGCGGTTTGAAGTCTTCGGCGAAGTGTTCAACGTCTTGAATCACCAAAACATTACAGGCATCGAAAATGAGGCTTACACTCTCACAGGAACCTCGCTGACTCCGTATGCGAGCTTTGGGACTTACACCAACTCCAACAGCAACTGGGCCTACAGCTCGCGCCAGATGCAGATTGCGGCTCGGCTGCACTTCTAACTAGGATTGATAACCACGACAAAGGGCGGCCGAAATGGCCGCCCTTTGTCGTGGCCACAATACGTCTTACTTAGGCAGCGGCTGCCGAGTTACCTTAGGAGAAACAGTCGGAGCAGCTTGAGCTGCAGGCGCCACAAGTATTCGGTTTAACACATGTGCGATGCGCAGCCCAGCCAGCGCTAACTGCGCATCCACAACCTTCGACTCCGCTTGAACATACTCCTTTGTAATCAACGCGCCGTTGGGAGCCATCGCCTCCACCGCATAGTGGTGAGAGATGTTGGCCCAGGTTGTCGGCTCACCGCCGGCCAACCGCTCCCATTGGTTGTCCTTGATCTCCTTGAGAAGCTTTTCGGTGTATTGTTTCTCACTCAAACCCTCTTCTTCGATGAGCATGTTGTCCCAGACGCCATGCAGGTTGCAGTTATATGAGTCGCACATGCTTGTGCCCAGAAAGCTGACAGCGATGTCATTGCCGCCGCGGTCATCGCCCACGGCATGAAAGGGCTGATGAACGTCGCCGATCAGATGCACGAGGAACTTCAACGCGAATGTGCGGTCCTCAGGGCTCAATGATTCATCTCCCAGGCGTCCTTCAAAGTAAAGAATGCGATCGGTAACACAGTCGCGCCACGGCGATTTTGGATCCGCTTTCGAGACGGGGCAGTCGCGCATGCGGTCGAAAGTGGCCGCGGCCTTGGGAATGTCCACGAAGTGCCACGGGCCTGTCTCCGGATGGTCTTTGCGATAAGAGTCCGCCCATGGCGCGACATCAGCTAAAGTGTCATTTCCCAATAGCTGTGCTACTTGCGCCTTTGCCGCCGGCGTCAGATACTGTTCAGCCACCAACGCCGTCAAACGATGGCCTTCGTGGCCCCACGCCCAACTTAATTGGGCTCCCATGCACAACATGAGTACACCGATAAGTACCCCGCGGATTGATCGCTTGCTCTGCTCAGCCAACTCCTTAGTTAATCTGTTCATTCGCCGCCTGCCTTAGTTAGAATGTAATCTATTGAAATTTTACGCGCTTTAGATGGTGTGACTGAACAAAGTAGCTGGTCTTTTTAGACAGGTTTTCCGTCTATAATTTTAGTTAGGAATTGCGCTGGGCCGGTTTTGGCGGTCTTAAGAAAGAGGTAGAATTTGCCGCTATTTCCTGCCGTTCGACATTTCCTTGGTTCCGCCCTCTTGCCACTTATAGCTGCGATATTGTTCACCGCATCACCTTTCATTCTCGTGCCACGACTCAGCGCGCTGACATCCGAACAGGCACCGGCTCAAATGCCCAGCGCACAGCCTCCGTCTGCGACACACCCCAATGAACTCATAATCAAGGCGCGCCTGGTTGTGCTCGACGTTGTTGTGACGGACAAGACTGGCAAGCCAGTCGAAGGCCTTACGGCGAACGACTTTCAGATATTTGAAGACGGCAAGCCGCAGCACATTCGCTCCATCGACCCGCCTTCAGCCCACGTATTGCCGGCGACTTCTGTGGCCGCGGGTATTTCCGTGGTCTTCGACCCTGCGCAGCCAGCCAGATTCGGCAACTCTCCGGTTGACATCCTGGTGTTTGACCAACTCAATACGCATTTTGCCGACAGCTCGTTTGCGCGGCGTTGCCTACACGACTACCTCGCCGGCCAACCCGCGCTTCTGGCGCAACCCACGACTCTGCTGACCGTCTATGACAACCACTTCAAGCTGCTGCAAGGCTTCACACGCGACCGCGACGCCCTCTTGCGCGCAGTCGCCGCCGCTTCGGTCGAATACCCCTGGAGGCTTGAGCTGAACGGCAAGGCCGAATATGGCCCCATCGAGCGCCTCGATCAATCACTCCGCGCGTTGGAAGAGATCGCCCAGAGTTATGCTCGCATCCCCGGCCGTAAGAATCTCATCTGGGTCGGCGGCGGCTTTCCCACTATCAATCCCACCACCATCGACGGCGACGACGCCCAAGAGGTCAAGGACACGCTCAAGCACGTCACAGACGTTCTTCTCGACACGCATGTTACGGTCTACGCCGTCGATCCCTCCAGCACCGCCGCAGGCATGACCGAAATTACCGACAGCTCGCAAGCGGAGTTCCTTCTGAACGCCGGCGATGCACTAGCCAACGATTTCGATCCCTTCGACAGCAACGACGACTTCGACCGGCTCGGTCCGGTGACCGGCGGGCGGGTGGTCCGGGGCAGAAACGATATTGGCCAGCAGATCGCATTGTCAGCCGACCTTGGTGCCCACTACTACACCATCGCCTACACGCCAAGTTCCAGCAGCGAAGCCGCGGCTCAGTATCGCAAGATCCGCGTTGTTTGCTTGCGCCCGAACCTGACCGCGACTACCCGCACCGGCTACTACTCCGGGGAGGCCCAGGAAGAGAAGACCTCCGCCACCGCTGCCTACGACCTTACTGCAGCAGCCGAGACAGCTATACCGCTCAACGGCATTCGCGTCAACGTTGACCCAGACACCTCGCCCAGCGCTCCACCTGACACGTATGTCGTTCATACCGGTGCTGCAAACCTCGGTTGGAGAATGAGGGACGACGGTAGCGCGACGGCCTCGGTCTACATCATGGCTGTCTCACTCAACGCGAAGAGCACCATGCTCGGCCACACTCTGCATGGCATGACCGCGAACGCAAACCTCGGAGCGAATCTGCACGATCCTTCCAAAGTAGCCGACTTCGTCTTTACTGCCTTGCCTTTGCCAAAGGCAACGACACTTCGCTTCATCGTTCGCGACAATGCCACCGGCCGCATGGGATCATTCGATCTCCCAATCAAGAAGCATTGAGTTCGAAGACGATGCATTGCTCCAATACCTTAAATGAGGATCTCCGCAACACCCGCTTTTCAGATTTCATCTGTAGAGTAGCAAGCACTTCTGACATTAGGAAACGACTTGCCTAGTCGATCGTGAAATCCGTGCCGATAGATCGACTTGTCTCCGGGAATATCACTGGGGTCTGAATTGTTCTTTACGGTCC
>Ga0182016_10002633_pt1 | contig 20904 bp, 19 predicted proteins | sample 712S2MmetaG_FD_120491 | JGI IMG/M metagenome (GOLD analysis project Ga0182016, IMG submission 120491) | Permafrost microbial communities from Stordalen Mire, Sweden - 712S2M metaG | ecosystem: Environmental > Terrestrial > Soil > Wetlands > Permafrost | place: Sweden: Stordalen | collected... | reverse complement strand
CGTGGGCGTCGGTCTCGCCGTCGGCGTAGCGGTCGGCGCGGCCGTGGGCGTAGTGGTCGGTCTCGCCGTCGGCGGCGTGGACGACGCGTTACCGCCCGACCCGCTGCACTGCGCCAGCACGACAGAAAGCGCGGCGACGGCGACCAAAGACAAAGTGCGGACTCGCATGCTACTGACTCCCCGGCGCGCAGTTTAGTATCTGCAACGTTATTTCAAAGCGTTTCCCTACGCACCTGTCCAGAGCAACCGGAAAGCGCGACGCTACAGACAGATCGAGACGTCGACGGTCTCCGTAGCGCTGTTGCCATGGCTATCTTTCACGGTGACCGATGTGTTCGGAGGCCCGTTGTTCGTGGTCGCCGAGTTGACGGTAAACGTTCCCGAAGTCGTGCTTTGCGCCAGCGTCGCGATGGCCGTGTTGGCAACCTTTCCGGTGAAATTGCCGGTGTAGCCGGGTTCGCTTGCGGTGAACGAGGCGCTCGTGGAACAGCCCGTCCCGATGCCGGAAATGATGACCGGATTTGGGTTGAAGGTGATCGTGGGTCCCGTCGTCGGGGTCGGGGTCGGCGTCGGAACCGCTGTTGGCGTCGGCGTCGGGGTGGGAACCGGAGTCGGAGTCGGTCTTGGAGTGGGTGTCGGCGTCGGTCTGGGCGTGGGCGTCGGCGTGGGCCTGGCGGTGGGCGTGCCCGTTGGCGCGGCCGTGGGGCTCGTCGTGGGGCGAGACGTCGGCGGCGTGGACGAGGCGTTGCCTCCCGATCCGCTACACTGTGCCAACATGACGGAGAGCGCTGCAATGACGCAGAGCGTCGAAAGAGAAAGCGTGCGCTTCACGAGAGCCTCCTTTACCAAAAGGCGCGTGGACGCCTGATTTGGCTGGCGAGTCAAAGGACCCTGCGGACTCGCATCCCGAGGGCGCGGCACGGCACCTAGCCGATTCAAAGGTCGCTTGGAGGCATCCGTGACATTGAGCCGCTATGAGCCAAAGCCGTAAGGACGAGACGTCGAGGACGGCCCCTCGCAGCGTGGACCTTCGCCGGAGTCCCTACCTAACGGTCTGGGCGCTCGGCGCCGCTCTCGCCGCGGCATGTTCCGGCGGCGGCGGCGGGTCCCCGTCGCTGCTTCCCCCGCCCGGTCCGATCGCATCAAACTCGCCGCTGACGGCGACGCTCAGCATCTCCGTTCCTAAGCGGTCAAGGGCGGCGTCGCGAGCCGAGCGGCTTGGGCCGTCGTACGTGTCGCCGGCAACGCAATCGCTCTCCGTCAAAATCGTCTCGGCCGCAACGAAGGAAACCGCATTTTCGCGGACGGTCAATCTGACCCCGGAGTCGCCGGGATGCACGACGACGGTCGCCGCGACGGCGTGCAAGATCGCGATCTTGATTTTGCCCGGCGCATACCTGGTCGACGTCGCCACCTACTCCGGCCTCAACGGTACGGGGTCTGTACTGTCGCAGGGACAAGATGAATCGGTAACCATCGCGCAGGGAAAATCGAACGCCATTGGGCTCACGTTGTACGGCATCCCCGCAAGCGTGCGCGTGCAAGCGGTCTCGACCTTCGTCGGCGGATCGCAAAAAAGCGGATTTACGCTCAGTGGCATCTATCCGGACCCGCGGGTCTTCAACGTCGTCGCTCTCGACGCCGCCGGGAACACGATCGTCGGCACGGGGAGCCCATCGTTTTCCCTCGCTTCGTCGAACGCTGCGTTTTCAATCTCGCCGCCGACCGCGCAAGCGTCGAACACCTTTTCGGTTACGCCGGTGGGCACGCAGGACGCCACAGCTTCGCTCACCGTCCGCGCATCGTTCGCGGATGCGACGACCTGCAAGCAGAGCGATGCGGCGTGTTCGGCGAAGGTCGGCGTCAACTTCGATCCTTTTGCGGCGGACGACTGGATAACTTTCGCCCACGACTTCCGGCGAACGGGCGAGCAGACCCAAGAGACGGGGCTTACCGTCGCAACCGTACCTGGACTCAAGCAAAGGTGGGCGGTAAAATTGCCCGCAGGCGTGTACGCAAGTCCGCTCGTCTACAAGGGCAACGTTATCGTCAGCACGCGAGCCGGTACCGTCTACGACCTATCGGCGGACACGGGGGCAATCATTTGGTCTGCGAACGTTCCCGCTACTCAATTCCCGCAGTCGGGAAAAGGTGCGCTTACGCTTGACACGGACGATGGCCTTATCCTCGTCGGCGAAAATCCACCTAATACGCCCGAGCCGTCGCCAGTCGCTGCCCTGCGCGTTACCGATGGCGACCTCGCGTGGCAAGAGACCCTCCCGGGCCTCGTTCGCTCGGCGGCGGTTTACGCCGGCGGACGCTTTTACGAGGGCTGGTCGGGGGGGGACAGGCCGGGCTGCATCAACGGCGGCGTAACGGCTCTCGATGCACGAACCGGTGCGCAAGATTGGACTTGGCTCACTAATCCGATCCTGAATCCTGGCGGCGGAGGCGGCATCTGGGGCGCGATCGGTTATGACGGTACGAATCTCTATTTTGGTACGGGCAACACATGCTCGGTTACGGCCGATATGCAGGGTGCCGCAGCCGTCAGCCTGAGCGGTACCACGGTCTGGTCTTTTGTTGCCGATCCCGATGTAAACGACGATTCGGATACGGGGAGCAGCGTTATGCTCGAGAACGGCACTGCAACGCTCATGAACAAGAACGGCAGTCTCTATAATCTTGAGGCGGCCACGGGTAAGGTAAATTGGTCTACGCCGCTTGGCGCCGTCAACGGGATGGGCGGCTTCGCCTCGCCCGGAGGAGACGGATCAACAATCGTGGTTGGCGCCGGCTTCTTTCCCGAGGAAGGTAGCGCACGAGGCCCAGAATCCGGCCGCGTGTCCTGTCCAATACGGAGCAGCCCAAATAGAATAATGCCTGGCTACACGTCAAAGTTGGTTGGTGTAGGTACGACCGGCGAAGTTCGGTGGACGATTGCTATGCAAAACGGAATCGTCAATTCTGCGACTGTCAGTGATGGAATCGCTTGGGAAGGCATGGATACGCGTATGGACGCGATCGACATTCATACTGGATCGATACTTTGGTCCTTTTCGGATCCGTCAGCCGTTAGGTTTGACGCTGGGGCGATCGTCGTACCTAGCGGTTTATATATCGCTGATAGAGAAGGCACTGTGTACGCACTGAGTCTTCCTGCCGCGAGCGCATCTTCGGCGTCTCGACCCGGGAAGTAGCGTTGCGTCACTAATTGTCAGGGCCGACACCTCGCTGAAGATCCGACAAGCGGACGGCGTAGATGGAGTTCGTGTTGGAGACGAACATCGTGTTGCCCACGATGAGCGGAGGCGAGATGCTAAAACCATGCGGGAACTTGACCCTCTGCTCGACCTCGCCGTCGTTCGCTCGCACGATGTAGAGCGTCCCTCCGGCGTCGCCGAAGTAAACGAGTCCGTCTTTTTCGACGGCGCTCATCTTTACCGGGTGAGGAGTCGGGACGGTCCAAAGCACGTTCCCGTTCTTGGCGTCGAGCGCAACGAACGTCTTGTCAATGGGCACGGCGTCAAAGAAGCGCCCTTTTGCGTAAAGGCCGGCGATGGCGTCCATGTGGGAACCTTCGTTTGTTGCTGTTCCGGGCTTAAACGCACGCAGCCACTTTAAGGCTCCGGTTCGCGCGTCTAGCGCGGCGATCTCGTTGTGCGAGGGTTCGATCAGAACGCTGTAGAGAACCCATCCACCCAGCGGAGCCCACAATTTTTCGCGCCACGTCGTCGGGTTGTCGCCACTCTCTGGAAGCCACGATTCGACGAAAACCGTGCCGTTTGCGATGGTTGGCGAACAGCCCCTTGCGCCGTACGGCTGCGACCATCTAGAAGCCCCGCTGCCGTCGATTGCGAACGTGTGCTGGAACATCTGTCGCGCGGCGTTCGGCCCGTCTTTCTGGTACGTCGAATCGTATAGCAAGAAGCTGTAGCCGGTTATCCCGTAAATTAGGTTGTCATAGAGGTTTAGTGATGCCATGAGGTCGGCGCCGGGCGTGGGTTTCTTCCAAAGCAGCGCACCGGTCTTCGCCTGCAATGCATACATATTCAGATCGCCGCTCGGAAACACGATTTCGGGTACGCCGCCGACCGTAAGAAAAACGGGAGTCGGCATGTTTTGGCCGATCGTATCGAACTTCCAAACGATCGCTCCGGTTGCGGCGTTCAGCGCGTAGAAGCTGTCGCCCCCGACCCGGCCCGAGAGCGGATCGGGCAAACCCAACGGCGGAAGACCGAGGTCGATTCCGCCTCCGACGAAGACCAAGCCGTCGGCGACCACAGGCGTGTTCATCACGATGTTGGAAAGGGTCGTGTGCCAGCGCTCTTGACCCGTTCGCGCATCCACCGCGTAGATGTTGTGGTCGAAACTCTCGTAGTAGAGCGTCGTTCCGACGATGGAAATGCCGCCGTTGATCTTGTCTTCGGCGTCGGAGCGCCAAGCCACGCTCCAATCTGGTTTTGTGAAGACTGCGTTGTGGTCGCTCGCGTATTGGTACTGCGCCCAGGTTCGGTCCGGAATCGTCTGTGCCGAGCTACGAGCGACGCAGTTTGCGAGAAGGAGCACGGTAGCCAGCGTCGTTAGACACTGCTTCATAAAGCGGGACTCCGGTAGCGGACGAACTTTCATGACGATGGCCCGGCTCCCCGCTGGAGGTCGTTTAGCGGAACTGCGTAGACGGATTTTCCGTTCGCGACGAACAGCGTGCCGCCCACTATAACTGGGGGCGAGATTCCAAACGTGTCTGGGAATGCGACGCGTTGCATGACCTGTCCGTCGGCGGCCCGCACGATGTAGAGCGTGTTTGCCGCGTCGCCGAAATAGAGCAGCCCGTCGTTAATGACGGCGCTCATCTTTACGGGGTGAGGCGCCGTGGAAAGCGTCCATAGCAACGTGCCGCTTTTCGCGTCGAAAGCCTCAAAGTTGCGAACCGCCGCGAACGATTCATAGAAGCGGCCGTCTGCGTAAGCCCCGGCTACCGTCTGCATGTTCGAGCCTTCCCTCGTTCCGCCGCCAATTCCGGATTGATGCGACCAGAGAACATCTCCCGTCGTCGCATCGAGAGCCGTAACGGTGTTGCGCATGAAGCGCACTGGCGGTCGCGCAAGCACGGGGAACCACAAAGTGGGGTTCTGCTCAAATGACTCGGCGAAAACGGTGTTGGCTGCCACGGTGGGCGAGCCACCTGGCTCACCGACCGGGGTTCGCCACGCAAACTTACCGCCGCTGTTGACGGCCCAGGTCTGCTTGTTCACCATCCTGTTCGTGACGGTGCCGGCTTGGAAGTATATCTGATCGTTCGCTATTTTTGCACCCGTTATTCCGTAGATTAGGCCGCCGGACATGGCTAGCGATGCCATCATGTCGACTCCCGAAACCGGGACCTTCCAAAGCAATTTGCCCGTTCGCGCGTTCAGCGCGTAGACGTGAAGGTCGCCGCCGGTGAAGATGAACTTCGGAGTCCCGCCGTCGTTGAGAAAGACTCCCGTGGGCATGTCGTGGCCGACCGTGCGAAATCTCCAGACGATCCGCCCCGTCGCCGCGTCGAGCGCATAGATGCTGTTTCCCTCTTTTCGGCCGGCCATCGGGTTGGGCAACGTGTCCGGAGATATCCCCGGGTCGATTCCCTCGCCGGCGTACACGAGGCCGTTGGCGACGACCGGCGTGTTCATCACTACGTCGGTGAGCGTCCGGTGCCAAATCTCTTTTCCGGTTAGCGCGTTCACCGCGTAGACGTTGTGGTCGAAACTTTCGAAATACAGCGTCGTTCCGACGATCGAGAGGCCGCCGTGAATGATGTCGCCCGCTTGCGCTTTCCAGGATACGCTCCAGTCAGGACTGTCGAAGACGGCGTTATGGTCGCTGCTGTATTGGTATTGCGGCCACGTCGTCGTCGGAAGCGGTTGCGCGCTCGCGTTGCACGGCACGCAAAACCATGCGCCTGCCAGTGCGGCGAACGCGGCTAGCCACATTGCGCTGGTGCGCGTCATCGCTACTGACTAACTTGCGCCGACTCTAACGTCGAGTTGAACGGCTGCCAGCCGGTGTGCCCGTCTCGATAGCCGAGGTCGTAGTTGTACGTCAGGTCCGCTTGGTCGTCGAAGACGACGAAACTTCCGGCCAGATTTCCTTGCGGACGAATGATCGTCGGGACGAACGGCAAGATCGTCGTGCTTTCGGCGAAGGCGAGCAGCACCTGATATTCCAAAATGCGGCGCTGCATCGTGGTGAAGACGCCGAGAGAGATGTCCAGCAATCCGGTGTAGTTCACAGGCTTGTCCGACGGCGGCGGATCAACGAGCACGACTTGCAGGTTCTCGACGCAACGGCGCGCCACGCCGATCGGGATGTTTTGCGTGACTCCGCCGTCCACGTACTGGTCGAAGGCCGTCCCCTCTGGGTTCGGGATTCTTCCGGGGTCGAATGCGATCGGAATTGCTGCCGTCGAATAGAGCACCTCGCGGAGAATCTCGTCGTCGGCAACGCGAATTTGAACAAAATCGCTCCGGAAGTTCGCGAGCAACCGGTCGTTGAGCGCTTGCTTCGGAAGTCCGGCCGGCGTCGTCGCGCGACGAACGAAAACCTTACCGTCTTGACGCGTCAAATCGGTCGTCGCAATGTAGAGCGGCAGGTGCACCGGTTGCGAAGGATCGATGTATTCTTTTAAGAGGTTGTGAAAGCCGGCGTTGTCGAGAATGCCCTCGAGTCCGTTGGCCGCGCCGAGCCCGAGCGAGATTGCCGCGCCGAACCGCGTCAGGACGCCGGCGTCGGAGTTCGGGATCTTGTTGTACGGCGTCTTGAGATCGGCGATGTGCATGGTCGCGATCTTTTCCCGCCATAGCGACCGCAGCGCCGAGTACTGCGCGGTGGCCACGAGATACCCGCCTAGTCCGCCGATCGACGTGCCGCAGACCATGTCGAAATCGAGCGGCTCTCCGTCCTTTACGCCTTGTTGCTCGACGAGGGCTTGAATGACGCCGGCTTGGTAGGATCCGAAGGAGCCCCCGCCGCTGAGAACGAGCGCCCGGCGCCCGAAGCGTTCCGGCTGGGGCTTCTGCGGCGTGGCCGCCGGTGTCTGCGCTACGGCGTTCGAAGGCAGGGCGCCGGCGATGGCGAGCGATCCGGCGCCGGCGGCGATAAAGGATTTTCGCTTCATACTTACCCTTTCGCCCAGCCAGGCGGGCGCTTCCCCTCCGCGGGTCCCCCTACACGTCGCGCAAGACCGGAATCTTCGGCGCCAGGAGGTAGTTCAGCTGAACCAGGATGATGAATCCGATGCTCCAGTACGTATTGAAGATGCACAGCAGCGCGCCGAATGCGTAGAGCCCCTGCGAGACGAGGACGCGCCGCGCGAACAGCGTCCTGAGTTGATCCGACATCCCTTCCTTCGTCAGGCCCGCGCGGATCGCGTACGCCATGCCGAAAAACAGGGCCGAACCGAGCAGAAGCAGGTTGAACCAATACACGAGCAGGGCGATCCGGTAGGTAATGAATTCCGACAGCAGCGCCGTCGAAAACGGCACGATCGCGACGACGGCGAGAAATCCAATTTGAATCCAGGTGTAGTTACGGTTTACGCGGTCGTAGAAGCTGAGTTGCGTTTGCTGGCCGACCCAGAAGATCCCGAGCGTCATGAAACTCATTAAGTAGGTCGTAAATCGCGGCCAGATCGCGAGTAGAGCGAGCCAGAGATCGTGCTCGCTGTGAATCCCGTCTACGCGCGGAACGTGGAGGTCGAGCACGAGCAGCGTCATTGCAAACGCGAAGACGCCGTCGCTCAAAGCTGATAGCCGGTCGAGACTGCTCCCGGCAACGTCGTTGTAGACGAAGCGCATGGATCCCAACCTTCCTCGCCGCCGAGTTCTTTACCTTACTCGTACGGCTCGAAAGGGCAGGGTCGCTCTTGCGCTCGGACGAAGTCGCAGGTCTCCCTGAGTCACGTTGGAGGCACGGTTTGTTCGCAGCGTTGGTGCTCGCAACGCAGCTCCTTGCGGGAACCGCAAAACTCGATATAACGCCGTTGAACAACGGGTTCCCGACCATGTACCTTGGTGGCTACGAGTCGCGCGGCGATTCGCCGGCTACCGGGACGGCGAAGCCGCTGTTCTTGCGCGCGCTCGCTCTTCGGCAAGACGGTGAGGTTCGCGTCGTCGTCGCGCTCGACGTACTCGGCGTACCGCGCCGGATGTATGATGACGTGCTCGCCGCGACGCATCTGCCGCCCGCCGACTTACTGTTGGTCGCCAGCCACACCCATAGCGGCCCGGTACTCTTCAACAGTCCAAACGCCTATATCACGTACGGCATGTCGCCCTCCGAGCTGGGTGCGGTCGAGCAGTATACGCTCTGGCTCACGAAGCGCACGATTAGCGCCGTCGACGACGCGATTGCGGATGCAACGCATCCGTCCGTCTTACGCTATGGCGTAACGCATCTGGCGCCCGACGTTGATTTTGCTTACAATCGTATCCCCGTCGGGAAAGGTGCCGTGGACGGCCCAAGCGGCTTACCTCCAACCGACGTCCCGGTGCTCTCGGTCTCGGACGACCATGGCGTTCGCCGTGCCGTTCTCTTCGGCTACGCTGCGCACGCCGACGGATTCGCCGGCGGGGCAGCGCGCGCGGGCGAGCTCGCGCACGTTCGCGACGAACGCTTCTTCCAGTATCACCCGGATTTTCCAGGCATCGCGGCGGCGGAGATCGAGAAAGCAAATCGCGACGCCGTCGCGCTGTACGTTGCGGGAGCGAGCGGCGACATCGATCCATCGCGCCGGTGGGATGGCGTCGTGCCGGATCCGATGGAGACGCCGGGAATAGCGCTGGGCGATGCGGTGGTCCAGGCGCTCCCTTACCTGCGCCCGATCGGAAGCATCCTCGCGGCGAAAACCGGGACGGTCGACGTTCCGCTCGACGTTTTCGACGCAGACGTCTATCGGAGGCTGCAATACGATAAGGACAACGATATGTGGGGCCGTCACGCAAAGACGATGATGGCCGAGATGTCGGCGGGGAAGCTGCCGTTCCAAGTCGACCTTGCAATAACGGTCTGGAAGTTCGGTGGAGAGGGGTTGCTGCCGCTTTACCTCGTCACGATGTCCGGCGAGCCGCTCGTGCACTGGTCGCTGGCGCTCAAGCGCGGAGCGCTCGGCGTGGCGGGCGACACGTGGCTGGCCGGGTACACGAACGACCTCAACACCTACATTCCGTCGGACGAGACCGCGATCTATCCGGCGTACGAGACGGGCTGGAGTTACGATCCGCTTCTGCTGCCCGGCGGGTATCAGACCAACGGGAGCATGATCATCTATGGTTATCCCGCGCGATACAAGGCTGGAACGATCGACGCAACGATCCTCCCGGAAATGCGGGCGCTAAGCCGCTAGCGCGAGCCGGTCCCTACGGTTTCTCTTCGACGTAATCGCGCTCGCCGGTCTGCGGATTGTACCGCACGCTCATGCGCTTTCCGGTGCTCGGGTCCACGAATCGCTCGTCCGTTTGCTGCCAAGCATCGGCCGCGGCGACGTCGGTTGACGGTGCCGCGCCGCGGTACCTGCGCGCTTCGAAGACGATCGCGAGCAAGATGCAGGCTCCGCCCACGAAGAACGGCGTCCCCGGCGGCAGCGCGAACGGCAGGACGGGAACGCCGAAAATGCCGATCGCGATGAGAGCCACGCCGAAGACGGCCAGGAGGATCCGCAGCACGGCTACGTCGCCGCTTCCAGCGTCACCGCCGTCCCGTAGGCGACGATTTCGCTCATGGACTGCCCAAGCTCCGAGGAGTCGAAACGCATCATGACGATCGCGTCGGCGCCCATCGTCTGCGCGTTGGCGACCATGCGATCGATGGCGTGCCGGCGCGCGTCTTCGAGCATCTCGGTGTATTCGGTGATCTCTCCGCCCACGAGCGAGCGCAGCCCGGCCGTGATGTCGCCGGCTAATCCCCGGCTACGCACGACCAGGCCGAAGACCTGACCGATCGTCTGCTTCACGCGTTGTCCCGCGACGTTTTCCGTAGTGGCTATGATCACGGCGCCCTCCATACGGCATCGAGTGTCCTCTCGAGCCGTTCGACGCACGCGCCCGCATCCTCTAGCCGGCTAGGCTTGCTTCTTGAAGCCGAGCGAGAGCGAGTTGATGCAGTAGCGCGTGCCTTCGGGACCCGGTCCGTCGTCGAAGACGTGGCCCAAGTGCGAGTCGCACTGCTTGCAGCGCACCTCGACGCGGCGCATGCCCAGGCTGTTGTCTTCCAGGAGCCGGACGTTCTGCTGCTGCTCGGGCTTGGTGAAGCTCGGCCAGCCGCAATGCGAGTCGAACTTCGCGTCCGACGTGAACAGCTCGGCGCCGCACGCCCCGCAGGTGTAGGTGCCGGCCTCGTCCACGTAGAGCAGTTTTCCGGTGCCTGGCCGTTCGGTGCCGGCTTCGCGCAGAATATGGTACCGCTCCGGGCCGAGCTCGGCGAGCCACTCGGCTTCGCTCTTGACGATTTCGGGTGTGACGTCGTGTTTCATCGTTCTCTATAACGCCTTGGGAGCGCAAACGGATGAGGCCGCCCCGGCGGGGAAGCGCATGCCGGAGATGGTTACCGAAGCGACGCCCGAGGCCGTCGAAAGGGCCGCCGCGCTGCTTCGCGGGGGCGGCGTCGTCGCGTTCCCGACCGAGACGGTCTACGGACTGGGCGCCGACGCGCTCAACGCCGTCGCCGTGGCGCGCGTCTTCGAGATCAAGGGCCGCCCGACGTTCGACCCGCTCATCGTCCACGTCGTTGACGAGGCCATGCTCGCGCGCGTCGCGTCGCGCGTGTCCGAACGGGCCCGCCGCGCTATGGAACGCTTTTGGCCCGGACCGCTAACGCTGATTCTTCCCAAGGGCGACGCCGTGCCCGAGCTCGTGACCGCGGGTTTGCCGACGGTTGCCGTCCGCATGCCCGCGCATCCGGTCGCGCGCGACCTGATCGCGCGCGCCGCGACTCCCCTCGCCGCACCGAGCGCGAATCCGTTCGGATACGTGAGCCCGACGCGCGCCGAGCACGTCGAGCAGACCCTCGCGCAGCGCGTAGACTGCATTCTCGATGCCGGGCCGTCCAGCCACGGGCTCGAGTCCACCATCGTGGTCCTGGATCCGCATCCGACGGTCTTGCGCTACGGCGCGTTGCCCGTCGAAGAACTGGAGGCCGAGTTCGGGCCCTTCGCGCGCGATCTCTTCGAAGGTCCCACGCCGCTGTCTCCGGGCCGGCTCCCGCGGCATTACTCGCCTCGCACGCCGTTGCGGGTGATCGAGCCTCGCCTGGTTCCGCCCGGCGCGCGCGCGGCGTCCGCTGCGCTTTGCTTTACGCAGCCGGACGGCTCCGCCGTCGAAGGCTATGCGTGCGTTCGCGTGCTCAGCGAAAGCGGCGACTTGCGAGAAGCCGCCGCCCGGCTCTTCGAAACGCTCCACGAGCTCGACGCCTTGGAATTGACTCGCATCGACGCGCAACCGGTTCCCGATCGCGACCTCGGACGGGCGATTCTCGATCGTCTCAGGCGCGCGAGCGCGCGCTAGCGTTCGATGCTAGAATGGACGCACATCTTGCATTTTGTGGAGGCCGTTCATTGAGTACGCCCGCGAAGTCTCTGCGGCGCGCGATTTCACGCACCGCGCTCGCCGATTGGAAGCCCTCGCACGATCGGCCCGATCCGGTCGAGGTCCTGCGGCAACAGGAAGCCGCGCGGATACCGGAGCTGGTTCCCGTCCGTCACGCTCGCATGCTGGCGTCGCCTTTCGGATTCTTTCGCGGCGCCGCGGCGATTATGGCCGCCGACCTCGCGACGGTGCCGATCACCGGCATGCGCGTGCAGCTGTGCGGCGACGCGCATCTCGTGAACTTCGGCGGTTACGGCACGCCCGAGCGCAACCTGATCTTCGACGTGAACGACTTCGACGAGACGCTGCCCGGACCGTGGGAGTGGGACGTCCTTCGCCTGGCGGCGAGCATCGAGATCGCGGGCCAAGAGCACGGCGTTCGCCGCGACCGGCGCGACGACGCCATCTTCGGTGCGATGAGAAAGTACCGCACCGACATGCGACGCTACGCCCTCATGTCGCCGCTGGAGGTCTGGTATTCGCGCGTCGACGTCGCGAGCATCGCCGCCCTCGCAGACGCTCACATGAAGGACCCGTCGGAAGATGCTTTGCACTTGGTCAACAACAAGACCGGGTCGCTCCGCTTGGATGAGAACCCGCACCTGATCGAACACTTCGACGATGCGGACGATAGAGCGATGAGGCTGCGCGAGGTGATGCGCCGCTATCGCGAATCGCTGCCGGCACACGTCGGCGTGTTGATCGATCGGTATCACGCCGTCGACATGGCGATGAAAGTCGTCGGCGTCGGCAGCGTCGGAACTCGCTGTTACGTCATGCTTTGCTTGGCCGAAGACGACGAGCCGCTGGTGCTGCAGGTCAAAGAGGCCGACGCTTCGGTGCTCGAAGCGTATCTTACCCCCAGCGCGATGCCGAACCATGGCGAGCGCGTCGTTGCCGGCCAGCGGCTGATGCAGGCGGCGAGCGACCTATTTTTGGGATGGACGAGTTTCGACGGCCACGATTTCTACATTCGGCAGCTCCACGACATGAAGGTGTCCGTCAATCTCGCCATGCTCGGCGTGCCGGCGTTTATCAGCTACGCGGTCGACTGCGGTGCGGCACTTTCGAGGGCCCACGCGCGATCCGGCGAGCCGGCGGCGATCGGCGGATATCTGGGGCGCTCGGCCGTTTTCGAAGAGACCATGATTCGCTTCGCGCGCACGTACGGCAAACAGAACGCTCGCGATTACAAGGCATTCGTCAAGGCGATGCACGCGCCGGCCAAATGATTCACGCTCTGGGCCAGTCGTTGCTGCTGACGGTGGGCATGCTCTGGCAGGTCGCGTGGAGTCTGATCCTGGGATTCGTCTTGTCGGGCCTGGTTCAGGCGCTGGTCTCGAAAGAACGCATGCAGGCGCAACTCGGCCGTAACGGCGTTCGCGAAATCTCGCTCGCGACCGCGTACGGAGCGGCCAGCTCGAGTTGCTCCTACGCCGCCGCCGCGATGAGCAAGACCCTCTTTAAGAAAGGCGCCGGCTTCATTCCGTCGCTGGCCTTTTTATTCGCCTCGACGAACCTCGTGTTGGAGCTCGGCATCATTCTCTTCGCGCTGATGGGTTGGCAGTTCACCCTGGCGCAATGGATTGGGGGCCTCGTGCTCGTGACGATCATGTCGGTGCTCGTCAAATTGACCTATCCGAAGCAACTCGTCGAGGAAGCGCGCCGGCACGTGGACGAGACGTCCGGGCACGAACACGGCGACAACGTGGTCGAAGGCAAAACGCTGTGGGAGAAACTCCGTAATCCCGAACTGCGCGTGCTGGTGGCGCAGAACGTTTCGATGGACTGGTCGATGCTGCGCAACGATCTTCTGATCGGCTTCGTCCTCGCGGGATTGATCGGGACGCTCGTTCCGGCGGGCGCCTGGAAGGCGCTGTTCCTCACGGGCGCGCCGGCTTGGATTCAAGTGCCGGCCAACGCGCTCGCCGGTCCGCTCATCGCGATCTTCTCGTTCGTCTGTTCGATCGGCAACGTCCCGCTCGCCGCGATTCTCTGGGGCACCGGCATCAGCTTCGGCGGCGTGCTGAGCTTTCTCTACGCCGACTTGATCGTGTTGCCGTTGCTCGACGTCTACCGCAAGTATTACGGCCTGAAGATGGCGATCTACATCGGCGTCGTGTTTTTCGTGACGATGGTCGCGACCGGGATTTTGGTAGACGTGCTCTTCGGCATTTTTCACGCGGTGCCGGTCCACAACCCGAACGTTCGCGTCGACCTCACGATGTTTCGGCTCGACTATACGTTCTATCTCAACGTGATCTTTGGCGCGCTGGCGCTCTATCTGTGGAACGTCAACCGGGCCAATCCGATGGATCACGGTTGCCACCACGCTCACGAGCCCGGCCCGGCCGGCGCTCACGACCACCGCTGACCTCCGACCCCCGGCGCCCCGGCCCGCTTGGAACGCCCTGGGGGGACGCCCGGACGGGGAAAATGCGGGGCGGCAGGCATCCGGCGGAACCCCCGGCTGGTTCTAAGGTACGCACGTTTATGATATAAGAACGTAGGGCGTACGATTCACGGCTGGCTTGCTTGTATTGCCGACCCGTGTAGCCGCCGGACCCCTAGCCCTTTCGCCGCCGCAGCCGAACATTAGGAATGATGAAACTCTCTCACCTCGTCCGACGGGCCGTCGCGCTCATCCCGGTTTTCGCTCTCGCACTGGCGTCGCCGCCCCTTCGTGCCGAGGAACTTCCGCCTGCCGTCGCGGCCGACGTGAGCGACAGTTTCCACCTGCTCTCGACCAAGTCGTACAAGCACGTCGATCCGCAGACGCTTGCGGACGCCGCGCGGCAAGGCATCGTGGACGAGGCTCGTAAGTCCGGTTCGAAACTGGACGTGCCCGCGCTTCCGGCCAACGGCGACGAGGCCGCGACGGTGCAGCACATCAACAACGCCGTTCTGGCCGCCGCGCAAGCCGCTAAAGGAAGTCCGACCGAATACGCCTACGCCGCGATCGACGCGATGGCGCGCAGCGTCGACGATAAATACACGCAGTTCTTCACGCCCGAGGAGTTGAAGGCGTTCGACGACGCGCTGGACCCCGAGCGCATTTCCGGCATCGGCGTCATCATCGCCCAAGACGCGCAGACGCAAGAAATCGAAGCGTCCTACGTGCTCCCCGGAGCGCCGGCCGACAACGCCGGCATTCACGTCGGCGACGTCTTCACCTCGATCGACGGCACGCCGACTAAAGGTTTGGCGGTTGAGGCGGTCAGCAAGATGCTGCGCGGCAAAGCCGGCTCCACCGTGCATCTCGACATGGCCCGTCCCGGTGGCACGAATCGCACGCTGGCGCTGGTGCGCAGCGAAGTGCAACCCCCCACCGTGCTCTTCAAGATGCTTCCGCAGGACATCGGTTACATCAACGTCGCGGCGTTCGGCCGCGCCACGCCCGATCAGTTCGACGTCGCGCTCTCCCGTTTGAAGCAGCAAGGCGCCAAAGCGCTCGTCATCGACCTCCGCAACGACGGCGGCGGCTACGTGGACTCCGCGCTCAACATCACCTCGCGCTTCGTCGCGAACCGCCCGCTCGTCACGGTCGAAGAGCGCGACTCCAAAGTGACCACGATCGAAGCGGACAACGATCCGACGACGACGCTCCCGATGACCATTCTCGTCAATCAGTTCACGGCGTCGGCCTCGGAGATTACGGCAGGCGCGCTGCAGGACGACGGCATCGGCGTCTTGATCGGAACGAAGACCTATGGCAAAGGCGTCATGCAGACGCTCACGCCGCTGCCCGACGGCGCCGCGATCAAGATCACGACCGCGCACTACCTGACGCCGAACAACCACGACATCAACCTGCGCGGCATCGATCCCGACGTTCGCGTGGACGAGAACCGCGACGCGCGGTTCGGCGAGATCGACAAAGACGCGCAGTTGCGCGCGGCCATCGCGGTTCTCGAAAAGAAGATCGGCAATCCATAACTCGCGCATGAGAAGGGGGATCTCGCCGTGGATGCGGTAACCGAATACGCCATCGCCTACGCGCTGACGACCAGCGCCGGCATTCGCGGAATCCTCACGCTGGCGCTCGCGTCGCTCGCTCTGCACTTCGGTTGGCTGCACTCGCTGCCCGGCTTTACGTGGCTGGGAACGACGCCCGTGACCATCGCGCTGTTCGTCGTCGCCGGCTTCGACTTTCTCGGAGACAAGGTTCCGGCCGTCGACCACGTGCTGCACGCGCTGCAAATCGTCGTCAAGCCCGTCTGTGCGGCGATTCTCGTCGGCGGCATCTTTCACGGCCAGTCGAACGCGACCATCGCGACGCTGATGACGCTGGGCGCGATCAACGCGCTCGGCATTCACATCGCATCGGCAGGCCTGCGCGGCGTCTCGACCGCGACGACCGCCGGAACCGCGAACCCGTTCGTGAGCACGGCCGAGGATTGGGGAACGCTGCTCCTGACCGGGCTTGCGATCCTCGCGCCCTTTCTCGCCGTCGCGATGGCGCTGCTCGTCTCCGTCGGCGCCGGTTACCTCCTGTTCATCATGTGGAAGCATCTGCGGTCGCGTTCGGCGCAATCTTCTCAATAACGCGTAGCGACGCGGGCGATTAGCTCAGCTGGGAGAGCGCCTCCTTTACACGGAGGATGTCGGCGGTTCGAGCCCGTCATCGCCCACCATTTTTACACCGTCTCCGGACCGGCGGAGGGACCATGAAAGCGATACCGCTCCCCGACGGCGTCCGCAACGTCAATCCGTATCTCTCGGTCGATGATCCCGCCGTCCTCGTTCCCTTTCTCGCGGAAGTTTTCGGCGCCGTCGTCGACGAATGCCTGACGTTCGAGGGCAATACCCAGCACGTGCAGATGCGAATCGGCGACGCCACGGTGATGATCGGTGCGGCGCGCGGCTGGACCGCCGCGCCGGCGATGCTCTACGTCTACGTTGACGATTGCGACGCGGCGTACGCGCGAGCGATCGCGGCGGGCGCCGAGCCGGTGATGGAACCGGCGGATATGTACTACGGCGATCGTCACGGCGGCGTGCGCGACTCTGCAGGCAACACCTGGTGGATCGCAACGCGCGTCGAGGACGTCTCGCCCGACGAACTGCAGCGGCGCCACGAAGCCGAGCACCGCCGGCGAGCGGCGAGCGCGCCTTAGCTCGACGGATTTGGTCGCCGGACGCCCGGCGTCCTAGGGGTTTTGCGCGGCGAGACGATAGAGTGCCCGTGGTGAATAAGGTAACGTCGGATCATTCGACGATAAACAATACGGCCCGCGTCGAAGCGCTCAGCGACGGCATCTTCGCGGTGGCCATGACGCTGCTGGTCCTGAGCCTTCAGGTCCCTCACGGCGTTCCGATACCCGAACTCCCGGCTCGCATCCTCGCGATGTGGCCGCGCCTGGTGGCGTTCCTCCTGAGTTTCCTCATCGTCGGCTACTACTGGGTCGGGCACAGCATCGTGTTCGTTTCGATTCTCCGAACGGACCGGGCGCTGCAGTGGTTTAACCTCGCGTTCCTGGTGTGCGTCGTCCTGGTTCCGCTCTCCGCCGACCTGCTCGCGTCGTACCCGGATTCCCTATTCGCGGTGCGCGTCTACGGCGCGAACATCATTCTCATCGGCATGGCGCAGTTCGCCACGTGGAGCTACGCCTCCCGATACCATCGCCTGACGTCTGAGTCGCTCGACCCCGCATTCATCAGGCTCATGACGATCCGAACGATCGCGATGCCGGTTATCAGCGTGATATCCATCGTCGTTTCGAACTTCAGCATCGTGGCCAGCGTCGCGCTCTACGTGCTCGTCCCGCTCCTGTTGGCCCTTCCCAGCCGCTATACGCCCTACTACGCGCACGTCGAGCGCCACAAGTCGGAATAAACCCCGGGTGCAGCGCTTTGCCCGCCCGGCGTGGAAACTCGTCGCGGCAGACCGGAGGCAACAGCAATCATGGAAGAGTTCGCAACGCGGGCGCGCTACGTAACCTGCGAGATCGGCGGCGACGGCGTCGCGATCGTGACGATGAACCGCCCCGAAAAGCGAAATGCGCTTTCGCTCGATCTCATGCGCGAGCTCGACGCGACGTTTCGCACGATCGGCGACGATGGGTCCGTACGCGCCGTCGTCCTCTGCGGGAAGGGCGCCGCGTTCTCCGCCGGACACGATCTCACCGAACTGATTGACGGAGACCTCGAAAGCTACCGCACGGTTTTCGATGCCTGCGTGCGTCTGATGACGACGATCTCGGCAATTCCGCAACCGGTCATTGCCGAGGTCGCGCGCGTCGCCACGGCGGCAGGCTGCCAACTCGCGGCGACCTGCGATCTCGTGGTGGCTTCGACCGAAGCGACCTTCGCGACGCCGGGCGTTCGCATCGGACTGTTCTGCAGCACGCCGATGGTGGCGCTGACCCGCGCCGTCGGAAGTAAGCGCGCCATGGAGATGCTGCTCACCGGCGAGCCGATCGGGGCGGAGCGAGCGCTCGAATGGGGACTCGCGAATCGTGTGGTCGCGCCCGGCGCGCTGCGCGACGAAAGTCTAAGCCTCGCGCGAAAAATCGCCGAGTCGAGCCGCACCGTCGTCGCGATCGGGAAGGCCGCATTTTACGCTCAAGCGGACCTCGATCGCACGGCGGCCTACGCGTATGCGAAAGACGTGATGGCGAGGAACGCGCTCGAGGACGACGCGCGCGAGGGCATCGGCGCGTTTCTCGGTAAACGAGCGCCGCACTGGCGCCCGTAGGCTAAAGAGGACCCGGCCCCGGTTGGAGAAAGACCGGGCATCGTGATCGAAATCCAACCGCGAGCGCGCTATGCCGCGATCGTCTTAGTCGTCGCTCTTCTGGCCGCTTGCGTCGTCGGCTTCTTCCGCGCCCGCACCGAGGCCCACGCGAATCGCGTGGAGATCGCGATGGACTACACCGATTTCCTGGCACTCGCGCGCGCCTACAACTACAATCCTTCGGCGTTTCTCATCGCGCTCCGTCGCGCCGGATTGACGTCGCTGGCGCTGACCGAAGAGCTCGGTTCCGACGTCGGGACCGACGGCAACGCGTACGCCACGACGGGCGCGGCCTTGCTGAACCAAGCGCGGATATCGCCGATCAAGGATCCGGTGCTCGCCGAGCTGGTTCGGAGCGGAAAAGTCGCGCGCGACGCAGTGTACATCCTCGTCTACGACCAGGCGACCTACGAGCGGTATAAGGCGCAGCTCGCGCTGCACTTCGAGCCCAAGACCGTCCGCGTCTTGCGCGACCGCGAACCGTGGCTGATCGAACTGCGCACCCAGATCGACTACTTCAATAACACGGCGCTGGGCATTCCAAACGGCCAAGTCGCGCTTGCCAAGAAACTCGGATTGCTGGTCGTGCCGCGTTTCCAAAACGACGAGCGCTTCACGCAGCCGCAGATGGCCTCCCTGATCGACAACGTGCTGAAGGTGGATCCGAAGGTCTCGACGGTCATCTTCTTCGGCCTGCGAAACCAGGTGCTCGGCTATCCGGATCATCTGCCCGAAGCTGCCTTCGTTTTCAAAGATCACGGCGCGACCGCCGCGCACCCGTTCAATTTCGGCTCGATCGAAACGTACGACGACAGCCAGATCCAAAAGGGGAACGACACCCTGGCCAAACTGATTCCCGGCCAGACGGTGCGCGTGCAGGCGATCGCCAAGACCGAACTCGACAAGATCGACCTCGACGAGCTGGTGGCTCGCTACGAGCTGGGCGTGCGCGAGCGGAACATCCGCGTGGTCTACTTGCGGCCGTGGGGCCACCAAGACGGAAATCTGTCCATCGAAGCGACCAACGTAGAGATGGTCAAGCAAATCGCCGACGATTTGCGGTCCCACGGTTTCCGCCTCGGCCGCGCGACGCCGGTTCCGCTCTATCGCGGCAACAACGCGGTGCTCGTCGGACTCAGCGCGCTGGCCGTGCCGTCGATCTTCGTGCTGCTGCTGGGCGCATTCGGCGCCTATCGCAGGGGCTGGGCCTTCGCCGCGTATGCGGCGACGGTCTTGATCTATGCGGGCGGTCTGGCGACGCACCACGACATGATCGCCCGGTCGGTCATCGCGCTGGCCGGCGCGCTGCTCTTCTCGGCGGCGGCGTTCTTGGCATTCGCGCCGGCGTTCCGAAATAATCCGGAAGCTAAGTTCGGTGCGCAGCTTCGCGTTTCGCTGCTGTGGATGCTGGTCGCGACGGCGGTCGCGCTGACCGGCGCGCTGGTCGTCGTGGGCCTCATGAGCTCGCCGCTTGCGATGGAGGAGATCGAACGGTTCCGCGGCGTGAAACTGGTGTTGGCGCTGCCGCCGCTGATCGCGCTCGCGCTCTATATCTTCGACTCGCGCTACGATTCGGGGTCGGAGAGTCCAGGCGACGTCTTTTTAACGCCGGTGCGGTTCTATCAACTCCTGGCGGGAATCGCGGTCATCGCCGGCGGCGCGCTGCTGGTCATGCGCAGCGGCAACCAGAGCGAAATCGAGCCGTCCAAAATCGAGCTGATGCTCCGGCACGGGCTGACCTCGGTGCTCAGCGTCAGGCCCCGCTTCAAATCCTTCTTGGTCGGCTTCCCCGTGATGATGCTCGTCCCGGCGCTGCTCCGGGCTCACCGCCGCGCCGTGGGATGGATTCTCGCGATCTGCACCGGCGTTGGAATTGGCGACATCATCGACACGTTTTCGCACCTGCACACGCCGCTCGCCATCTCGCTGTGGCGGGTCTTTAACGGTCTCTGGGTCGGAGCGCTCATCGGCATCGCCGCCATCGCGATCTACCGCGCGTTCGTGCGGCGGCGAACCGACTCCCAGGCCGTCTAGAGGCCACGGTCGTGCGCGCCGTCATCTCGGGCTACTACGGCTTCGGCAACCTCGGCGACGAAGCGCTGCTCGACATCATCGTCGCTCGCCTGCGGGCGCGCTTTCCGTCGCTGGAACTCGACGTGCTCTCCGCTACGCCCGTTCAGACCGCCGAGCGCCTGGGCGTGACCGCGACTCCGCGCTGGGATTCTGGCGCGGTTCGCGCCGCTATCGATCGCAGCGACGTCGTGATCTCGGGCGGCGGCGGCCTGCTGCAGAACGCCACCAGCATCCGAAGCTTGCTCTACTATGCGTCGATCGTCCGCTCCGGCGTTCGCGCGAAGAAGAAGACGATGATCTTCGCGCAGTCGATCGGCCCCCTCGATACCTTAGGACAACTGGCCGTGCGCTATCTGTGTAAAGGCGTGAACCGGGCGACGGTTCGCGACGCCCGCTCGTACGACTTGCTGCGGGCGCTCTTGCCCGATACGCCGGTCGAGCGCGTCGCCGACCCCGTGTTTCTCTACGATCTTG
>Ga0182016_10002631_pt1 | contig 20912 bp, 13 predicted proteins | sample 712S2MmetaG_FD_120491 | JGI IMG/M metagenome (GOLD analysis project Ga0182016, IMG submission 120491) | Permafrost microbial communities from Stordalen Mire, Sweden - 712S2M metaG | ecosystem: Environmental > Terrestrial > Soil > Wetlands > Permafrost | place: Sweden: Stordalen | collected... | reverse complement strand
CCTCCAGACACAGGCTAAAGCCTGTGCCACCGGGCCAACCTCCAGACACAGGCTAAAGCCTGTGCCACCGGGCCAAACTCCAGACACAGGCTAAAGCCTGTGTCACCGGGCCAACCTCCAGACACAGGCTAAAGCCTGTGCCACCGGGCCAACCTCCAGACACAGGCTAAAGCCTGTGCCACCGGGCCAACCTCCAGACAGGCTAAAGCCTGTGCCACCGGGCCAAACTCCAGAGGCGGGGCTTAAGCCCCGCGCGGGATAAATCCCGCCCTCCAACGGAATCCTGATCGTTCCTTTATGACTTTTTTATGCGCCTCTATCTATCGTGGGAACTGGCACATAAATGCAAGGCAGAATTATGTTTTTGCGCGAGCGCGCGCATTCGCCTCTGGCGGAAATCGAGCGGCCGCAACGCCCGCTCGAATTGGTGGTGCCATTCACCAATCCGGCCTTAACGGCCCGGGCACTGGCGGCGGCCGCGGAACTGGCGCAGGGCTTCGAGGCAGCGGTCACGTTGATGGCCGTGCATGTGCTCCCGTACCCGGCGCCGCTCGAATGTCAGGAAGGAATACGGAAACGGCTGGAAGCCGACCTGACCGCGTTGGCGCGCACCAGCCCGGTTGCGACTCGCGTTAAGCTGGTCTTCGCGCGCGACCGCGAGGCAGGTTACCTCGGCCTGCTCAGCCGCCGGTCACTCGTCGTGATCGGCGCCAAAGATCGCTGGTGGACAACGCGGGAGGAACGCCTGGCGCGGAGACTGACTTCCAGCGGCCACAGCGTCGCCGTCGTTAAGGTGAGATAAAAATGCTCGATCTGTTTTTCGTGGTGATTACGATTTTGTTTTTCCTGATTGCCTGGGCGTACGTGCGCGGTTGCGACCGCCTCTAGGAGACCGGCCAATGGAATATATCATTGCAGCTATCATTGCCGCCGCGATAGGCGCATACCTGATTTACGCGCTATTGCGCCCGGAGCGTTTCTAATGACCTCTACTGGACTACTTCAGATCTTCCTCTTCTTCCTGGTTATCCTGGCGCTGACCAAGCCGGTTGGGTTGTTTATGGCGCGCCTGTTTGAAGGGGAGCGCACCTTCCTGCATCCGGTGGTGCGTCCGCTGGAGCGGTTGGTATACAAGCTCAGCGGCGTGGACGAATCGAACGAGCAGCACTGGACGCACTACGCCGGCTCGCTGCTGGCTTTCAGCCTGGCGGGCATCCTGCTCACTTATCTGATCCAGCGCATGCAGGGCATGCTGCCGTTCAATCCGCAGAGTTTTGGCGGTAAGTTGATTACGCCCGACCTGGCCTTCAATACCGCCGTCAGTTTCGGGACTAACACCAACTGGCAGGCGTACACGCCTGAAACTACGGTCAGTTATTTCACCCAAATGGTGGGACTGGCCGTGCATAACTTCACTTCGGCCGCGGCCGGCATCGCCACCGCCATGGCGATGGTGCGCGGATTCTCGCGGCGCTCGGCGAACTCTATCGGCAACTTCTGGGTGGATCTGACCCGGGCCACGCTTTACCTGCTGATTCCGCTCTCCATCGTGGGAGCGCTGCTGCTGGTCTCGCAGGGATCGATTCAGAACTTCCGCGCTTACGACAAAGTAGCCACGCTGGAAGGCGGTGCGCAGACCATCGCGCAAGGACCCACGGCTTCCCAGGAGGCTATTAAGATGCTGGGCACTAACGGCGGCGGATTCTTTAACGCCAACTCCGCGCATCCGTTTGAGAACCCCACGCCCTTCGCGAATTTCCTGCAGGTGCTGTTCATCTTCGTGATCCCGGCCGGTCTGACATACACCTTCGGCAAGATGGTGAAGGATACGCGGCAGGGATGGGCGTTGTTTGCCGCCATGAGTGTTGTCTTCCTGATGGGAGTCTTCGTGGTATACCCGGCGGAGCAATCCGGCAATCCGAACCTGACCAAACTCGGCGTGGAGGATGCCGCCACGGCCACGCAGTCCGGCGGAAACATGGAAGGCAAGGAGGTGCGCTTCGGCATCCCGGCGTCGGCCCTGTTCGCGGTGGTCACTACCGACGCCAGTTGCGGCGCGGTGAACAGTATGCACGACAGCTTCACGCCGCTGGGCGGGCTGGTGCCGTTGGTCAACATACAGCTTGGCGAAGTAATCTTCGGAGGCGTCGGCGCGGGGCTGTACGGCATGCTGATGTACGCCATCCTGGCGGTTTTTCTCGCGGGCCTGATGGTGGGCCGCACGCCCGAGTATCTGTGCAAGAAGATCGAGCAGAAGGAAGTGAAGATGGCCATGCTGGCCATGCTGGTTCTGGCCGCCAGCATTCTGCTGTTCTCGGCCGGCGGCATTACGGCCCATTTCGCCAAGAACGCGTGGATCAATCCGCCCGGTCCCGGCACGGCCAACCTCACTAACAACGGTCCGCACGGATTGTCCGAGATGCTTTACGCCTTCACCAGCGCCACGGGAAACAACGGCAGCGCTTTCGGAGGCATCAACAGCAACACGCCGTTCTTCAACACCACCATGGGATACGCCATGCTGATCGGCCGGTTCCTGATGATGATCCCGCTGCTGGCCGCCGCGGGCAGCCTGGCGAAGAAGAAAATGGTGCCGGTATCGGCGGGAACTTTTCCCACGCATGGCGCGCTGTTTGTGGTCTGGCTGGTAGGGGTCATTTTGGTGGTCGGCGCGCTGACATTTTTCCCGGCCCTCTCGCTCGGCCCCATCGTGGAGCACTTCCTGATGAACAGCGGCAAACTGTTTGCTTTTGCGATCACGGGAGTTTGGAGCTAACATCATGCCTGTAATGGATCCACCGCCCTCTGCTTCCTCATACGTGACCGAGCCGCTGCTGATTTCCAAAAAGGCCGTGCGCGCGCGCCCGCTGCTGGACCCGCCCATCGTGAAGCGCGCCATTGGGGATTCGTTCGTCAAGCTGCATCCCCGGCTGATGATGAAGAACCCGGTGATGTTCGTGGTGGAAGTGGGCGCCGCCATGACCACCCTCGAAGTCGTGAAGGACCTCGCCATGGGGGCGAACATCGGGTTCACGCTTCAGATCGCCATCTGGTTGTGGTTCACGGTGCTGTTCGCGAATTTCGCGGAAGCCATGGCGGAAGGCCGCGGCAAGGCGCAGGCCGACACGCTGCGCAAGACCAAGACCGAGACCATGGCCAAGCGCCTCAAGAACGGCAAAAAGTACGAGACAGTGGCAGCCACCCTACTGCGGCGTGGAGACGTGGTGCTGGTGGAGCACGGCGATATTATCCCGGGCGATGGAGACGTGATCGAAGGCATCGCCAGCGTGGACGAATCGGCGATTACCGGCGAAAGCGCTCCGGTAATCCGGGAGTCGGGCGGCGACCGCAGCGCGGTGACCGGCGGTACGCGCGTCCTGTCCGACCAGATCAAAGTTCAAATCACGTCGAATCCCGGCGAAACATTTTTGGACCGCATGATCGCGCTGGTGGAAGGCGCCGAGCGGCAGAAGACGCCCAACGAGATTGCCCTGAACATTGTCATCGCGGGATTGACTTTTATTTTCCTGCTGGCCGTGGTGAGCTTGTATCCGTTCGCGCAGTACAGCGTGCAATCGGCTGGCAGTGGCTCGGCGCCTAGCGTGACGGTGCTGATTGCGCTGCTGGTCTGCCTGATCCCGACCACCATCGGCGGGCTGCTCTCGGCGATCGGCATTGCGGGCATGGATCGCGTGATGCAGCACAACGTGCTGGCCATGAGCGGCAAGGCCGTGGAAGCGGCCGGCGACGTGAACACGCTGCTGCTGGATAAGACGGGCACCATCACGCTGGGCAACCGGCAAGCGGTGGAGTTCATTCCCATCGGCGACGCTTCGGAAGGCGAACTGGCCGACGCCGCACAGCTTTCGAGCCTGGCGGATGAGACGCCGGAAGGCCGGTCCATCGTGGTGCTGGCCAAGGAGAAGTACGCTTACCGCGGGCGCGAAGTGGCGGAGCACGAGGCGCACTTCATCCCGTTCACGGCCCAAACGCGCATGAGCGGCGTGGATCTGGACGGCCGGCGCATCCGCAAGGGCGCTACGGAATCCGTGGTGGAATTCGTGCAGGAGCAGGGCGGCACGATCCCGCCGGAGTTGACCGAAACCACGCAGCGCATCTCGCGCTCGGGAGGCACGCCCCTGGTAGTCGCAGACCGCGACCGCGTGCTGGGCGTCATCCATTTGAAGGACGTGGTCAAGGGCGGCATGCGCGAGCGCTTCGAGCAATTGCGGCGCATCGGCATCCGGACGGTCATGATCACGGGCGACAATCCGCTGACCGCGGCGGCCATCGCGGCGGAAGCCGGCGTGGACGACTTTCTGGCGCAGGCCACCCCCAAAGACAAGATGGACCTGATCAAGAAGGAGCAGGCCGGCGGCCGCCTGGTGGCGATGACTGGGGACGGCACCAACGACGCTCCGGCCCTGGCGCAGGCCGACGTGGGCTTGGCCATGAATACGGGCACCATGGCCGCCAAAGAAGCCGGCAACATGGTGGATCTGGACAGCAACCCGACCAAGCTCATCGAAGTGGTGGCCATCGGCAAGCAGTTGCTCATGACCCGCGGATCGCTGACTACGTTCTCGATTGCCAACGACGTGGCCAAGTATTTCGCGATTCTGCCGGCTATGTTCATGGCCACTTATCCCTCCTTGTCGAAACTGAACATCATGTTTCTGCGGAACCCGCAAAGCGCCGTGCTGGCGGCCGTGATTTTCAACGCGCTGATCATCATCGCGTTGATTCCGCTGGCGCTGCGCGGCGTGGCCTATAAGCCGCTGAGTGCGGCCGCGCTGCTGCGCCGCAACCTGCTGATCTACGGCGTAGGGGGAGTGATTGCGCCGTTTCCCGGCATCTGGGTGATCGACCGCCTGCTGGGCCTGCTGCATCTTGCCTGAGGAATGACTCAATGAAACAAATACTGATTCCCGCTGTACTGCTGACGCTGGTGATTACGGTTCTTACGGGGCTAGTCTACCCGCTGGTGGTGACCGGACTCTCGCAGGTGCTCTTTCCGCACCAGGCCAACGGCAGTCTTATCCAAGCTGATGGCAAGATCGTCGGCTCGGAGCTGATCGGGCAGAAATTCACCAAGCCGGAGTATTTCCACGGCCGTCCGTCCGGGGCGGGCGATGGCTACGACGCCGCTAACTCCGGAGCGACTAACTTAGGACCTACTAATCAGGCCTTGATTAACCGGGTAAGAGACGATATCAAGAAGTTCCGCCAGGAGAATCCCACTTATACGGGTCCCATACCCGCGGACTTGCTGACCAGTTCCGCGAGCGGTCTCGACCCACATATCAGCCCGGCATCGGCGTTCGCCCAAGTGGACCGCGTGGCGAAGGCCCGGGGCGTGTCTCCGGACACTGTCCGCCAAGCGGTTGAAGGTCACGTCGAAGGCCGGCAATTCGGTATCTTCGGCGAGCCGCGCGTCAACGTTTTGGCGTTAAACCTCGACTTAGACAAAACACTCGCCGTATCCGGCCATAAGTAAGTCACTACACAGCTACGGGTTTAGGACCCTACGAGTTTATTGTATGGTGGTGCCGGAGGAATACCACGATGCTATTCAAGACGGTCTGCCTTGTGGGTACACTCGCATTGGCTGTGTCAGCCGCGGAGGACAGCGCCGCGGAACGCGAGAAAGCTTTGCTCGATCGGATCGAGCAACTCGAGAAACGCGTGGGCGAACTCGAAGCCTGGGCCGCACTCACAGCGCCACAGCCCGTTGCGGTTCAGGCCGCTCAAGCGGCGCCCCATCCGGCGGAAAGCCCGGCAAAGACCGCGACGGCCGAGATCGCCCAAACGGCATCCGCTCCTCCGGTTGCGGCGCAGGCACACAGCGTGCCTGATTTTCTGCGCGGCACAACCGTCAACTTTCAAATCGATGGATACTACAGCTACAACTTCAACGCTCCCATTGGACGGGCCAACCTCTTGCGTGCCTACGATGTGCTCAGTAACGCGTTTAGCTTGAATCAGGCGAACCTGGTGATCGAGAACGCGCCCGACCCTGCGAATGGCAAGCCCTTCGGCGCACGTCTGGATCTGCAATGGGGACAGGCGACAGAGACGCTCCAGGCGAATGCCGCGAATGAGCTGCGGCCGGAGATCTATCGGGCTATTTTCCAAGCGTACGGCACCTATGTTATTCCGCTTGGCACGGGTGTCACGGTCGATTTCGGGAAGTGGGCCAGCTCCTTGGGAATCGAAGGCAATTACACGAAGGATCAGATCAACTACTCACGGTCGTTCTGGTTTAACTGTCTGCCCTTTTACCACATGGGTGTGCGCGCCAGCTACAAGGTGAATGAAGTGCTGGGGCTCAACTACTGGGTGACCAACGGCACCGAACAGACGGAGCCGTTTAACGGCTACAAGGACGAGTTGTTCGGATTCACTCTTGAGCCTCGCAAAAGCGTCAACTGGACTGTGAACTATTACCTGGGCCAGGAGCATCCGGATGTCATATTCTTTCCCAATGCCGCGGCCGGAAGCCTTCCCACGCTACCATCGCTGCAAGGCATTCCTTTCGAACCGATCCCCAATCCGCCCAAGGGTCACTTGAATATTATCGATAACTACGCGACACTCCAGGCGTCTCCCAAACTCGAGTTTGCGCTCGAGGGCGATTATGTCAACCAGCGCTTATATACTAATTCGCTTCCGGGCTATACCTATGGCGGAGCCTGGTATGTACGGTACCAGATATTGCCGAAGCTCGCGATTGCCGGCCGGGGCGAATATATGGCCGACCATGCAGGCCTGTTCAGCGGCACCTCGCAGGTTCTCAGGGCAGCCACGTTGACGACGGAATACAGGTTTGGAGAGGGATTTCTGACGCGTTTGGAATGGCGGCGCGATTTTTCGAATCAACCTTATTTCCTGACCGACACGCTCGGGCTGTTAAGGAAGGAACAGAGTACGGCCGAGGTTGGGCTGGTGTGGTGGTTTGGAGCAAAGCAAGGGGCTTGGTGAGCCGTGGGGGAGGCTCCAGCCCTGCGGTCGCGGGCGCGGAGACCTGGAGATCGCGGTTCTTACGGGGCTGGTCTACGCGCTGGTGGTGACCGGACTATCGAAGGCGATTTTTCCGCACCAGGTCAACGGCAGCCTGATCGAGCGAGATGGCAAGATCGTCGGCTCGGAGTTGATCGGGCAGAGATTTACCAAGCCGGAGTGTCGTGCGGGGCCATACGGGAGGGGGAAAAACCGGACCACGAAACTCCCGTGGTCCGGGGGGTACGCGGGCAAAGTGTCTGGCTAATTCGTTCCGAAGTCGAACAAGTCGAAGAGATCGCCGATGGCGGGGCTGTTTCCCGGCACATACGGTGTCGGTCCCGTCGTGGGATTTGGCAGGTTGTCGCGGCTGCGTCCCGTGATCGGGCTGAGCTTCCAGTTGTGCTCAATGAACTTCACCACCGAGACGTGATCCGAGTATACGTGTGAGATATGGCCCGGCTTGGTGTAAGTGGATACAACGATCAGCGGGATGCGGGTGCCATCGCCGAAAAAGTCCAGCGGCTGCACATAGCCGGAATCATAGTAGCCGCCGCCTTCATCCGTAGTGATGAAAATCGCGGTGTTACCCCGAAGGGTGGGATTGCTTTCCACGGCGTCCACGATTTTTTGCACGAAGCCTTCAAACAGGTCGATCTTCGAGGATGCCGGGTGCCCGTCTACCCACCCGCTCGGCTTGACATACGAAACCGACGGCAAGGTGCCGGCGGCGATCGCGGCGTAGAGATTCACCGTATCCTGCAAATGCGCGCGCAACACCGGATCGGTCATTACCGAGGTCGAATATTGAAACGGGTTGCAAATGTTGCAATACTGGTCGCTGGCTGGGCCGACGACGCCGTAGTTGAGCTGGTAGGGGTCGGTCAAGTAGGCGTTCCACTGATCGCCATAGTAAGCCCAGGAAATATTATGCTCGGCGAGGATGTTGGCGAGACTGCGCTGGTTGGTCGGCGGAATCGTAAACGGAGTGTTGGCCGAGTTCGTGTTGGTGTACGCATTCGAGCCATCGCCAAAGTAGCCGGGATTGTAATTGTTGAGTATGTAGTAGCGATTCGCTTCGCAGTTGGTCTTGATCGGCGGGGTCAGCTTAGCCAGGTAACTGGCGATTGGGCCAACTCCAGGCTGGGTTGTATCGGCGCAGTTGCTATAAGAACCGCCGCCGTAGACACCCGTGGACGGGCCACTGGAGCCGAAGCCGCCGTAGCCGTCTTCGGTGTACCAGTTGTTGGTGCCAGGCGCCGGGTTCGGATTCTCAATTTCGTTCACCGGTCCGCCGGCCCAGATAGTTGTGTTCTCCGGCGGCACGGCCGGATTTCCATCGGAATCGCTGTATGAGATGGCGTCCGCAAAGCCCAGCATGATGTGGTTGGCGCCGGTACCACCCATGGCCGCTTGATGGTAGTTGTCGCTCATGGCGTAATGGTCGGCGAGATACTTAAGATAAGGCGCGTCGCCCTTGAGCACATTATAGAACCCCATCGACGTGGATCCCTCGCCCGTAGTTGTGGCCGTGGGCGAATAGTCCGTGGAGAAGTTGCTTGCTTGCGGCGCGCCGTTTGCGCCGGCGCCCACCGTCGTTTCGACCCAGGGGAATAGATCGGCCAGGCACCCGCTGGGGTTGCCGGCGGTGGCATGGGCGGAACTGCAATCCTCTTGTTGCCACATCTGATAGAAACGGTGTACGGGGCTGGCCGCGTAGGAGTCATAGGGGAACAGATCGGTACTGTAGGTATTGGTAAGCTGGAAGGGGCCTGGCATTAGCGCGGAGTAGGGAGCGGCCTGGCTGACACCCGTGATCCGCGAGTCCGGCGTTTTACCGGTCAGCCCGGTACCTCCCGTCAACAGGAACGAATAGTATTGGCTGTTCAAGCCGTCCTCGGAGGTTTCCGCATCGCTTAGCGTGCAGATTCCATTGTCGGTGCATACATTCGAGGGACCTCCCGCCAGCGGCGCGGGCAAAGTTGAATACAGGCTCTTATTCGTGGGACTTGGGTCGTAGTTCGGGTTGCTGGTCACGTCGGCGGAATACTGCGCGGCCAGAGAGTAATTCGGACCCGGTCTGCCCTCCGGGGTGACGATTCCCTTGGATAGAAGGTTGGAGACGGTCTCCCCAGTCTTTGGCGTATAAGTGGCGAAGACGTGGTCGAAAGTACGATTTTCTCCGATTATCAGGATCACGTGCTGGATTGGCGACGCCGTTCCGGGCGTATTGGGAGTCGCGTCCTGTGCGAGTAGAGCGCCTCCAACGCTCATCTGCCAAACCGTCAGAAGGACGGTGCCTGTGCGCAGGCCATTGACTGCCTGGTCTGTGAATTGCTTCAACGTCATGGTAGAGCCTCCTTTTTTGTTCATAGGTGGTGTCACTGGATACCGCTTGGACAAGTGTACTGGGCCAGTTTTACTAAGAGGTTACTGTTAGGAAAATGTTCGGTATCAGTTTGGGGCGCTACGGTTGGAGAACGTGCGGCGGATTACATTTTCGGATAAGCGAAATGTCAGGATGATGCGACGCCTTGGGCCGTGCGTGCTTGGCCCGAAGAGGAGGGGAGACGGGGGAGTCTGCTGCCACTACCTATCGCGTGCGCCATATTTGCGCGATTTGGCCTCTGGCAAAGTCCGGCTTAGCGGGGCTTAAGCCCCGCGCGGGCTAAAGCCCGCCCTCCGTTACCACCGCATCCTCCGGATATGCGTGCATGCCGAATTCAGGCACATCCAGACCTTCATGCTCCACCTCGGGAGCCACGCGTATAGACTTCACCTTGTTCACCACGAAGAACACTACATAAGTGGCTCCGAAGGCCCACAACGCGCACAGCGTGGCGCCGCCCAACTGGCACAAGAACTGGCGGGTATCTCCATGCAGCAATCCGGTAACGCCCTGGCCGGCATGTCCGAGGTAAGTGGTTGCGCCAACGCCGTTCCAGCCGGAACCGTAAGTGCCATCGGCGAAGATGCCCACGCACACCGCCCCCAGCCAGCCGCAGAAACCGTGCACCGAAATAGCGCCGCAAGGATCGTCGATCTTAGCCACGCGCTCGTTGAATAGCACACCCACGCACACCACGATCCCGGCCAATACGCCGATGACTACCGCGGAATTGGGAGACACGAAGGCGCATGGAGCGGTGATCGCCACCAGACCGGCCAGCATCCCGTTGCAGGCCATGGTGACATCGGGCTTGCCGAACAAAAAGTACCAAAGCAGCAGGGCCGTCGCCGAACCGGCCACCGCAGCCAGGTTGGTGTTGATGGCAATCACGGAAATGCGCAGGTCCGTTGCGCCCAGCGTCGAGCCAGGATTGAAGCCCATCCATCCGAACAGCAGGATGAACGTGCCGGTGACCACGTAGACCAGGTTATGCGCGGGGAATGCGCGCGGCTTTCCATCCTTCCCGTATTTGCCGAGGCGCGGCCCCAGAATGATGGCCAGCGCCATGGCACAGAATCCTCCCACGGCGTGCACCACGGTGGATCCCGCGAAGTCCACGTAGCCGTGGCCCAGGTTCAGCGTGGATCCGATTTGCGATAACCAGCCGCCGCCCCAGACCCAGCAGCCGAAAACCGGATAGAGAATCGCGCCGATGAAAAGCTCGCAGAGAAGAAACGCCCAGAACGTGATGCGCTCGCAGATGGCGCCGACGATGATATAGCCGGCGGTCTCCATGAACACGACCTCAAACAGCGCCAGGCAATTGCTGCCGGCGTCGTAGGCCGGGCCGGACATGAAGAACCCATTGCCGCCCAAGAATCCCCACTGGCCGCTGCCGAGCAGATAGTGGTTCAGAGTGGGAACGCCGCCCAGGTTGCCGGGCGCCGCGTTGATGGCCACGGCGCCAAACTGAAACGCGTAGCCCACCGCATAATAGGCTAGAAACGCGAACACGTAAGCCGCGAAATTGAGCATCATCAGATGCCCGGCATTTTTCTTGCGGACCAACCCGCAAGTCAGCAGCGCGAATCCGGCTTGCATGAACAGCACCAGGTAGCCGGTGTTCAGAGTCCACGCAAAATTGGTCGCCACGCGGATGTGGCCCACCGAATCGGCCAGTTTCACCGCCAGCGGTTCCTTGGCCGCCTGGGACTGGTAGTCGTCAAAATCCTTTTTGTTCTTGGGATAGTCCGGCGAGTTCTTGTCCGCCGGGGCCGGCACCGCGAAGGTGTTGCCCCCTGCATCCACCGCGGTGGACTTGTCGCCGGTGACGATACCGGCCGGGTCCGGCTTGGGCGCATCCTCGGCGCGGCCCTGCGACAGTAGGATCGGCAATCCGGCGGCCAGCAGCAGGGCCGCCTTCGCAACGCACCGGGACAGGTGCCTGCGACGCCTCGCGGCGCTCTTCTTCATCGTAACGTTCTCCTCAGTCGGTAAAGTTGTAAACAAACCATAAAGAGACCACGGGCGGACATTTAAATAGAGTGAACCAAAGGGCGCGCAAGGGGTCAAGACGAAATTTCTTTTGCGCCCGATAAGCTTTTTTGTGGTGGCGGCGCGTGGCAAAATAGATGACTGAGGAGGATCGCGCAGCTTGCCGGCGAGCATCGACAGACGCCCCAGCCCCGAGGAGTTGCTGCGCCGCGTGCAGGCGGAAGAACGCCGAGCCCGGCGCGGGCGGCTCAAGGTCTTTCTGGGTTACGCCTCACGCGTGGGCAAGTCGTTCCGCATGCTGGATGAAGGGCGGCGGCGCAAGGAACGCGGCGAAGATGTGGTGGTGGCCGGCATACAGTTTCCGCTCACGCCCGACCTGGAAGCGTTGATGGCCACCCTGGAGTACATCCCGGTGCTCAAGGAAACATACGCGGGAAACGAGTACGAAGTGCTCAACGTCGCGGCGATTTTCCGCCGTCATCCGCGCGTCTGCCTGGTGGACGAATTGGCCTACGATAATCCGCCGGGCACCCGCAATCCCAAGCGGTGGCAGGATGTGGACAACATCCTCGATCAGGGCATCTCGGTGATCACCGCCGTCAATCTGCAGCACATCGAAGAGCACCAGGACGCCGTCGAGCGCATCACCGGCAAGCGCGCGCGACAGACCGTGCCGGAGCGATTCCTGCGCTCCGCCGACGAGATCGTGCTGGTGGATGCGGCCGTGGAAGACATGATGAAGCGGGCCAGCGACAGGGAGCCGGCCGACCTTCGCCGCCGGCTTTCCGAACTGCGGGAACTCGCCTTGCTGCTGGCGGCGGATGTGATCGACGGACAACTGGAGAACTACCTGCGCTCCAACGGCGTGGTCTTGCGCTGGGGTTCGCAAGAGCGCATTCTGGTCTGTATGACGCCGCGCAGCGATGCGGGCGCCATGCTGCGCAGCGGACGGCGGAACGCGGACCGCTTCCACGGTAATCTGCTGGTTTGCTATGTCCGGCAAAGCGGGCTGAGCGCCAAGGACCAGGCGACCATGGACGCGAACCTGGCGCTGGCCATGGAACTGGAAGCCGACGTCCACGTTTTGGAAGGCTCGGACCCGATCGCGGCTATCATCCGTTTTGCGCGCGACGAGCGGGTAACCCAGATTTTCGTGGGCCACAGCGCTCCCGACCGCTGGAAGGAAATGTGGTCGCGCAGTCCCGTGGACCGGTTGATCCGGGCGGCCACGGATATCGACGTGCGCATCTTCCCGCATCCGCAAACGACATGAGCGGCCCAGTCGAAGCAGTCGCTCCCGATACCGCGCCCACGCCGCCCAAGGGCAGGCTCAAGGTGTTCCTAGGCTATGCGGCGGGCGTAGGCAAGACTTATCAGATGCTCGACGAAGCGCAGGAACTCCGGCGCAAGGGAGCCGATGTGGCGGTTGGGTATTTCGAACCTCACGGCCGCCAGGACACCATCGCCAAGACCGCGGACCTGGAAATTATTCCACGCCGGAAGGTCGAATACCGCGGCGCTGTCTTCGAAGAAATGGACGTGGATGCCATCCTGCGGCGCAAGCCGGCGGTGTGCCTGGTGGATGAATTCGCGCATACCAACGTGCCCGGCTCACTGCGGCTGAAGCGGTGGGAAGATGTGCAGGTGTTGCTGCAGGCGGGCATCGATGTTCTGACCACGCTCAACGTGCAGCATCTGGAAAGCCTCAACGACGAGGTGTGGCACATCACCGGCGTGCGCGTACGCGAAACCGTGCCGGATTGGGTTGTGGACGCCGCGGACGAAGTGGTCCTGGTGGATCTGACGGCGGAGGCTTTGCAGAATCGGCTGCATCGCGGAGTAGTGTATACGCGCGAAAAGGCCATGAAGGCCATGGAGAACTTCTTCACCGAGGCGAATCTGACGGCCTTACGGGAGATGGCGCTCCGCCACACGGCGCACGAAGTTGAGGGGCGGCTTTCGGACCTGGACGCTCCGGCGCCCGGCCGGGCGCAAACGGCGCGGCCGGCGGCCCAAGCCCCAGCGCGGCACGAACGCATTCTCATCTGCCTGACGGAGCGGCCGTCGACCGCCGTGCTGATCCGCCGCGGCAAACGGGTGGCGGATTATCTGCATGCCGACTGCCTGGCGGTGCATGTGCAGCGCAACCCCGTGGGCGGCGGGCCGGAAGCACGCAACGAGGCGCTCGAAAAACACTTAAGCTTCGCGCGCAACTTGCACATCGAAACGCACGTGTTGAAAGGTAAGGACGTGGCCCGCAGCATCGTGGATTTTGCGCGCGAGCAGAATATCACCCAGATTTTCCTGGGGCGGGCGGGCGCCAAGGCGCTATGGGGCGGGGTGGGGAGTACGGTTCACAAGGTCGTGCGGCAGGCGCGGGACCGCGAGATCACGGTTGTGGCGGAGCGCTTGCGGTAGTGTGGGGTGGGCTTCAGCGCGTGCTTCGCTCGCGACGGCCGATTGACAATCGGTCTGCAGGTTGTCAACCTGCCCCACCAGCCGGCGGGTCTGGAGACCCGCCGCAGGCGTGGACGCCCGCCCCACAGCCAAAATGCCTGCTAGGATTAAGGTGAGCAATGTTCCGATTCTGGGTATTAGGATTTCTCATTTGTGCGCCCATCCTGGCGGCGCCGGCGGTGGGCGAGAGCGCCTGTGGGGCTGGGTCGCCCGAGATCGCGTCGGCTTTCGACCACCTCTACAATTTCAATTTTCCGGCGGCCCACCTGGACATCAACCGGTACATCACGGCGCATCCAAAAGAACCGTTGGGGTACGCCATTCGCTCCGCGGCGTACCTTTTCTATGAATTGGACCGGCTGGGTATTCTGGAAACCGAGTTCTTAATCAGCGACAAGCACATCGCCGAGAAGAAGGCTCTGCGGCCTGATCCGCAGGTGCGCACGCTGTTTCTGAAGTCGCTCGAAGATGCGCAATCGCGCGCGGAGGCGGCGCTGGCGGCCAACCCGAGCGACCGCCAGGCATTATTCGCCATGTCCATCGTGGAGGGGGTGACCACCGACTACATGGCGTTTGTGGAGAAGCACCAGATCGCCAGCCTGTCACCCGCCAAGCGGTCCAACAGTTATGCGCAGCAACTCTTGAAGCTGAATCCGCCCTGCGTGGACGCATACATCACCGCCGGGATATCGGAATACATGGTGGGTAGCCTGCCGTTCTTCATCCGCTGGTTCGTGCACTTCGACAACGTGCAGGGCAGCAAGGATCAGGGTATCAAGAACCTGGAGCTGGTGGTGCGGGAGGGACATTACTTCAAACCGTTCGCCATGATCCTGCTGGGCATCATCGACCTGCGCGAGAAGCGGCCGCGCGAAACCGAGAAACTGCTGGAAAGCCTGGCGCGCGATTATCCTTCCAATCCGTTATTCCGCAAAGAACTCGCCAGAATGAACGCCGCGCCGAATGCCGGCGGACAGAATTAAGTGCGGGGCTTAAGCCCCGCGCGGGCTCAAGCCCGCCCTCCATTGGGACTATAGCTTACTGATCAGATCCTTGATTTTCGTCTCTTCGTCCTTGCCGGGGTTGCTCCGCAGCGCGCGCTGCAGCTCCCGCAGCGCCTGCGGCTTGTCGCCCTTCTGCGCCAGCGCCATGCCCAGGTGAAACCTATATGTCGGGTTATCCGGCTTCTGGTTCACCAGCCCCTGGAAGACGTCCATGGCGTTGTCGCTCATATTCTTCTTCAAGTAAATCCAGCCCAGCGTGTCGGACACCTCGGTCAAGTTCGGCAGCACCTGCTTGGCGCGTTGCGCGTAGGTAAGGGCCTGGTCAAGGTCCCCGGAGTTGCTCTCCGCGATCATAAAGGCCAGGTTATTCAGGGCCACGCCATCTTGCGGGTTCAGCTTAATGGACTGCTCGTAAGCCTCCTTGGCCTCCTGTTTCCGGCCGGCGGCCGCCAGGCCCAGCGCCAGCTCGACGCCCACCGTCGAATTGACCGGCATCGCCTCTCTGGCTTTGGAGAGAAACTGTATCGAGCCGTTTAAGTCTCCCTTCTCACGCAATGCGATACCCATCCTGAAGTAAACGTCGCCGCGCGCCTTGGAATTCTTGTCCAGCTCGTTGAGTACGGCCTGAAACTGGCCGATCGCCAGATCGTAATTCTTGCCCCGCGCCGCGATATTGCCCAGGGTCATCTGGAGGTCGATGCGCGAGGGGTTCTTGGCCAGCTCCGCTTGCAGGAACTGAATGGCTTGATCGAAATGGCCGCCGCCGGCCAGCGTCTCCACCAACCCCACCAGGCTGCGCGTATCCTTCGGATTCGCCGCGTAGGCTTTCCGGAAAACGGACTCCGCCTCTTTCAGGTTGTTTTCTCTCACGGCCAGCATGCCCAGAGAAAAATCGACATCCGGCGTGTTGGGATTGGCTTGCCGCAGCGCTTCCAGCAAGCGCCGCGCGTCGGCATACTTGCGCTCGCCCATCAAGGCCGCGGCTTGGATCATGCGCGCCGGGCCGTTCTTCTTGTCGACCTGCAGAATGTCGTCGGCGGATTTGAGCGCCTGCTCGAATTGAGACTGCATCACCTCGAGTTGCGCCAGCGCCAGCCGCGCCGGCAGATAGTCGGGTCTCAGCCGGATGGCCTCGGTGAACTGCTGGCGGGCCTGCTCAAACTCTCCGCGCGCCACGTGCGACCGCCCCAGGTTGTAGCGCGCCACGAAGTTGTCCGGGGCCGCGTTCACCACCGACTGCAACTCGGAGATGGCCTTCTGCACCTCGCCGCGATCGAGCAGCATGGATGCCTGCAATCCCCGCGCATCGGTATCCTTGGGATTATCCTTCAGAATGGCGGCGGCGACATCGGCTGCCTCCGGGCGCTTGTTCTGGCGCATCAGCACTTCGATCATGCGCTTCTGGTAGGTGGCCTTCTGCTTGGGGTCCGCGGCCATGCCTTCCTGGTACTGCTTGAGCGCCTCCGCCAGGTCGCCGTTGCGCATATAGAAATCGCCCACCATCACGTAGGCGCGCTCGAAGTCCTTGGCGCGGGCTTTGATCTGGTTGAGCGTCGCCACCATCTCGTCGTGACGTTGCAGCCTGGCGTAAAAGGTCGCCAGCGACACCAGAAAGCCGATTTGCTTGGGATTGTTGGCGGCGCCCGTCTTGAGGATCTGCTCGGCATCGGCCGTTTTGTTCTCGACCAGGTAAACGCCGTACAACTCGTTATAGACGCCGGTGCTGGTCTTATCGGAATCGATGACCTGCTTGTAGATCTGCTCGGCTTCCGGGAACTGGCGGCTGGCGGCCAGCGCCCGCGCCAATTGCACTTTGAGGGCCGGCCCCGGCGTCTTGATGGAGATGGCTTTGCGGTACTCCGCGATGGCCGCGGCCAGCAGCGTTTCGGTCTGCTCCTTGGGGCCCCCGCGGGCATTGATCTGCGCCCGCACGAAATCCAGGTCCGCGGTCAGGCGGTGGCCGTCGAATGAGTTGGGGTCGCGCTGCAGAAGCTCTTTGGCAATGCCATCTACTTCCGTCAGGAACTGGGGGTCCCGGCTGAACGCAAGGTAGATCTCGGCCAACCGGACTTCGGAGTCGATGTGCTCCGGCTGGTCCTTGGGGATGAGTTCGATGGCGCGCCGCAATTCGCCCAGGGCGTTGGAGATGCGGCCAAGCTTCAGATCGGTCTGCGCCAGGTGGTAATAGGCGGAGCCGTATCGCTGGTCCTTCTGGAGGGCGTTGCGATACATGATGGAAGCTTCCTTGAACTTACCCTTCGCGAAATATTTATTTCCGTTTTCCAAGTAACGCTTCTTGGCGGCATTGGGGTCCCGGCTACACGAAACCAAGGTCAGCGCAGCCAGGATGACTACCAGGGATCTCATGCAAGTCCTCACGCTGATTCTAATATAGATTGCACCGTGCGGTGGGCGGTTTTTTGAACGAGGCCGGGCGGCGCCGCCTGGCGGGCGAGAAATCCTGAGATTTTCCCGTATCCGAGCCACTAAGACTGCTGAAACCCCCAATGAGCTCACCCGTTCTATCGGAAGGAAGTTCGATGGACTTGCAGACTCAATCGGCGGCGTCGGCGGAGGGCGCCATCTCGATCCTGCTGATCGGCCCCCCGGATTCCCGCCGTTGCGCGCTACGCAACATCCTCACGCCTCCGCAATGGGAAATCCGCGAAGCCGCGACCTATAGGGAAGCCGTGAGAATCCTCGACAACCGGCGCATCGCGGTGACCATTTGCGACACCGAAATCGAGGACGGTAACTGGCAGGTGTTGCTCGCCGATCTGCAAAACCGCGCCAATCCGCCGAACCTCATCGTTTCGTCCCGGTTGGCCGACGAGCGGCTGTGGGCCGAGGTCCTGAACCTGGGCGGCTACGACGTTCTGGTGCAGCCCTTTGACCGCGGCGAGGTTCTGCGGGTGGCGCGCATGGCGTGGATGGCCTGGCGGCAGGAACGCCCAGGCCGGACTACGTCAGCCTCCTGCTAGCAGGAGGCTGAAAAAGGCATGAAGATCTTTCATTCAGGTCACAGACTAAAGTCTGTGCCACCGGTTATCAATGACCTAGCGGCAGGCATGAAGATCTTTCATTCAGGTCACAGACTAAAGTCTGTGCCACCGGTGGCAAAAAGCGAAAAAAGAGGACGCCCATCTGCGCAAATTCCCTTCTATTCCTCCATTCGCGCCCCGAAATCTAGTCTTTTCACCTAATACAAATAAAAACCGCCGCGCGCCCCGGCCTTGTGCTAGACTCTCTATCGGAGCAAATCGCCCCCCCGAATTTCACGAATTTCTCTCGAACTAAAGAGGCCGTGATCCCGCACTTCACGCATGTTTTCTCCGGCGGCCCTGTCGGCCGCGCGGCGTTGGCGATGTTTGGCATGCCTTACGCGGCCACGGCTGCCGCCGGCGGCACGCCTGCCGTAAGCCTATCGCTGCCGGCGGCTCTGGGGATCGGCGCCGCAATCGGCCTGGCGCTGGCCGCCGCGCTGCTGGCTCCCGTCCTGAATAAGATTCGGAAGCAGCGGAATTTGCTCGACGAGTTATTCGAACAGGCGCCCTTCGCCGTGGCCCTGACCGATTTGGAGTATCGGATCGTCCGGGTCAATAGGGAGTTCACTCGGGTTTTCGGCTATGCTCCCGAGGCCGCCGCCGGCCGTCTTATCGGCGAGTCGATCGTCCCCGCCGAATCGCAAGCCCAGTATCGAAAACACATGGATTTGTTGGCGCAAGGGCAGCGCGTGAATGCCGAAGGCGTTCGCTGCCGCCAGGATGGCACCCGTTTCCCAGCCACCGTCACCCTGTTGCCCTTCTCCGCGCCCGGCCGCCAGACCGCCGTGTGCGCCATCTACCGCGACACGACGGAACAGCAGCGGGCGGAGGAAGCCCTGCGAACCAACCAAGGACGGTGGCGCGTCCTGTTCGAGAATTCGGCCGTGGGCATCACCGTGACCGATGAGCACCGCAAGTTCATCGCTGCGAATCGCGCTTATCGGGAGATTGTGGGGTACTCGGAGGAAGAGCTGCGGGCCACCACTTACCTGGACCTTACCCACGAAGAAGACCGCCCGCTAAACGCGGTGCTTGCCGCGGACGTCCGGGCCGGCCGGCGGCCGTACTTCCAGTTGGAAAAGCGTTATCGGCGTAAAGACGGCCAGTTGGTCTGGGTACGGGTCACGGCTTCGATCAGCCCCGAAGGCGAAGCCGATCCCCGATTTGGCATAGCCATTGTCGAAGACATCACCGAGCGCAAGCTGACTGAAGGCAGGTTGCGGGAATATGAGAAAGTCGTCCAAGGCTTGCAGGAAATGGTCGCGGTGGTCGACCACGACTACCGTTACGTGATTGCGAATCAAACATACCTCAACTATCAGGGCCTGCGGCAGGAACAAGTGGTCGGCCATCTGGCCCCGGAATTACTGGGGCAAGAGGTGTTCGAGCGGGTCGTCAAAAGCAAAATGGATGAGTGCTTCCAGGGCAAAGTGGTCAAATACGAGTTGGCCATCACTTATGCCAAACGCGGCTTGCGGGACTTGATTGCAACGTATTTTCCCATCGAAGGGCCCGCCGGCGTCGATCGCATAGCCGTCGTCTTGCAGGATATTACCGATCGCAAGCGGGCCGAGCGGGACTTGCACCGTTCCTTCCAGGAGTTGCACGCCCTCAACGCCCGGCTGGAGAGCGTACGGGAAGAGGAAAGAACCAGGCTGGCGCGGGAGTTGCACGATCGGCTGGGACAGACCCTGACCGCCATTCGGATCGACTTGGCCGCGTTGAAGGCCACGCCTGACCGCGAGCGCCAATTGCCGAGGATCGATACCATCTCGGGCCTGGTGGAGGAAACCATTCATGTGGTGCGCAAAATCTCGACCGAATTAAGGCCGGGAATCCTGGACGACCTGGGCCTGGCGGCCACCCTGGAGTGGGCCGCGGAAGAGTTTCAGGCGCGCACGGGAATTGCGTGCCGGGTCGGCGCGGCCGAGCCCGATCCGGCCCTCGATCCCGAGCGCACCACCGCGCTCTATCGCATCTTCCAGGAAGCCTTGACCAATATCGCGCGGCACGCCCGCGCCACTCAGGTGACCATCGGTTTGGTCCAGGATGGCAGCCATCTTTCGCTCGAGGTGCGCGACAACGGCATCGGCATCGCGGCGGAGCAACTCTCCGCTTCCGGCTCGCTCGGCATTCTGGGAATGCGCGAGCGCGCCATGCTGCTGGGAGGCGAGTTCACCATTGCCGGAGAGCCAGGAAGCGGCACCACCGTGCGCGTCCGGATTTCAATCGCCGACAGGGCGCAGGCGGCAGCCGAGGGGTGATGGGGGGCGGGCGTTCTTGCGAAGGTGAAGAGGCCGGCCGGGGGCCTGGCCCGCGTAGTCGAAGGAAAGGCCGATTGACAATCGGCCTGCAGGTTGTCAACCTGCCCCACAAGCCGGCGGGTCTGGAGACCCGCCGCAGGCGTGGACGCCCGCCCCACAAGGCCCGGATTGGGGTTATACTAACGCTACCGACTCGGGAGCCATGCCCATAATGGAAGTTCCCGCTCATCGCCTGTTCGTACGGGATAATCTCTGGATCGTGTTCCTGGCTGCCGGCTATTTTCTCGCCAGCGAAGGGGGACTTCTGTTCCTCAAGGTCCATGAGGTCCTGGCGCCGGTCTGGCCGGCTGCGGGTATTGGGCTGGCCGCGCTCCTGATCGGTCCCCGGCGCCGATGGCCTGCGATGCTGCTCATTTTGTTCCTCACGGGTATTCTCGCGAGTTTATTATCCGGCCGGCCCTTCCTGTCCAGCCTTGGCTTCATGACCGCGTATGTCCTCCGGTCGCTGGCTTGCGCGTGGCTAATTTCCCACTGGTGCGGGGCGTCCGTGCGGTTCTCCCGCGTCAACGAGGTGCTGGCCTTGATCTTCTGCGCGACGGTGGTGAATGCCTGCACCGCGTTCCTTGGCGCTGGCGCCGCCACCCTCGCCAGCGCGTCCGGGTTCTGGAGCCTGTGGAACATCTGGTGGATTTCCAATGGCCTCGGCATGCTGCTGGTGGCTCCCCTGATTCTCGCCTGGTTCGACATCAAGCGCCGGTTG
>Ga0182016_10002630_pt1 | contig 20917 bp, 28 predicted proteins | sample 712S2MmetaG_FD_120491 | JGI IMG/M metagenome (GOLD analysis project Ga0182016, IMG submission 120491) | Permafrost microbial communities from Stordalen Mire, Sweden - 712S2M metaG | ecosystem: Environmental > Terrestrial > Soil > Wetlands > Permafrost | place: Sweden: Stordalen | collected... | reverse complement strand
TCCTTTGTGATAGACTTCTCCAGTGCCTTGAGGAGTTATAACTATATTTTTAGATAAATTCTTGATTTCTTTATTTATTTGAATTCCAGGAGTTTTCTCTTCAGGTTTCTGAACAATAGATTCAGCCACTTCAGGGATTTTATTTATATATTCAGGTGAAACTTTCTCATTATGTTTACTTAGAATAAGTCTGAGTTGATTATCCGTTATTTCAGGATATGATTGTTTATATATTTTTTCTAATTCGTCTCTTGAAAATAAACTTTGAAGTTCTCTTATTTCATCATTTTTTATTTTATCCGCTGCTCTTGTCTCTTTAGACGGACTCGACATTTTTTTGATTAATTCTTTTCGTATAACTTCTTTGGCTTTTTCTTTAGATAAAATTTTTCCTGAAATTTTCTCTTGTTTTTCAATGGTTTTCTGTATCCCAGGTTCAATTATTCCCTCTAATTTTCCTTGAAATGCACCACCAATAGCTTGCATTTTTCTTGGCTCACCCATTTCCTGTGGTTGTGTTTTAGAAATAATTGAAGATTCTTGTATTCCTTCTTGTATAGCCGGAGATTGAGCCGTTTCCTTAATGGATGGAGCTTTCTGAGATTCTCTAACATCCGGTGGCTGATTTTCCCGCATATATAAAGCGTAATCAGAAGATATTTTTTCCAATCCTCCAGGAACTTTTTCCATAGTAGAAACTACGTTTTTAGGGAGGACTTTTCTCAAAATCATTGCAGTCGTTTCAGGATCGTAATTATTACTAACGATAGTACTGACTCTATTTTCCTCTTTTAGATTTTTCACAAGATTTACAGAAGATTCATATTCTGATGGTTTGATAGTTCTAGGAGTTTCTGGAGTTATAGGAGATCGTGGAGTCGTAGGAGGAGGTTGTTGAGGTTGTGATCCTCTTGGGGAATAGGGAATTTCTTTAGTTTGATGAGCGATTTGTCTAGTAGAAGGGCGTTGTAGTGATTTTCGGGAAGATATTTCTGGAACTACTTTTTGAGCAGTAAGAATTTCGCTCGGACTTACAGCTCTATTTCTAGTGGCATAACCGTAAGATCCAGAGGCCACAGCTCCAGCCGTCCCTAATGCTCCAACTGCTTGCATAGCTGCTTTTCTTTTTTGATTCTTATCTCTTTTAATTACTCTTTCATGTTCCGTTAAAGTAGGATCATGACCATTTTCATCATCATATGAAAGCTGTTTTAATATACTTTCATCAGAATAGCCCAATTTTCTGGCGTCATTGACCGCTCTTTTATATCTCGGATATCTGTTAACTATACTATCCACGATACTAAATGCCGTGTATCCATCTGCAAGTGCCCTGGCAATAGGATTCATTATCTACCTATTAGTTTTAATCCATGAAGAATTTTTTCTAGCATATTTAAAGGTGGCTGATCAATTGTATTCAAACTTTCAAATTGATCGTCGTTTAATTGAACTTCTCCAGAGTTGACCAAATCATTTAATTGATCCTTAAACTCTTGCCAATCCACTCCTTTTTCTTCAAATGCCTTTCTCAATAAAATCAAATTGGATGATGGATCTGAAGAAAAAACATCGGATAAAGCTTGACGAACTTTTTGCTTATCTTTCTGGCTATATGACGATTCAGGAAAAGGCTTAGCGTATGTCGAAACGCCCATTTCTCTTTTTTTTATATCCGGCATTCCAGAGATGATTTTTTTGGGATTTTCCGATAAATCGGTAATTATGGATTCTCTTTCCTCGGGATGATATCCCAATTCACTTAATGTATTTCTTGCAGTATCGTATAGACCATCTTTAAGAAGAGGATTGAGTTTTAATCTAATATCGCTCTTTACCTTATCGAAATTTCTATCATATCCCAAAACAGTTGATTTAATTTTTTCAAACAGTCTTGGAGCCGGTACGCTTTCTTTTACATTAGCCAGCGTATTTTTAAATTTTTTTGCCTCTGTTGCCAAATATCTATCTATGTCAGCCTCGCTTTTTGTTCTTGGGGCAATTTCCTCACCTTTCTTTGCAAAGTAGGCTAATAGCTCATCTGTAGCATTTGGCATAAGTTTTTGCAGTTTTTCCCTGGCTCTCTGTCCATATATTTGTTGCGATTGCACTCTTTGGGCTGTATCAGACTCAACTTGTTTATTATATGATTCTTTTTGTGCTTCCTGTTCATTTATTAAACCCAAAACTTCACTAGGAGTAATTGGTACGCCTGCACTTATAAATTTATTTGTTATATCTTGCGTCTTTTGTACTTTTTCCTCAGGTGTAAGAAGAGTCCTTTTTATTCCTTCTGTTTCTGATTGAGGAAAATTCCCAGGGGGTTCTTGCCCTCCGATATTTTCAGGAAAGAATTGATTTTTTTCAGATCTATATTTTCCTTTATCTAATCCAGGCAATTTGCTTGTAAATCTAGGTTCAAATTCTTCTTCTGTTTTTTCTCTTAAATTTTCTGGACTCGCCTTCATAGATGAGGGAGAGTGGGACTGATTACCTTTTAAAGCTGATGCCATATCTTTTGCTCTTTGTAATTGAGTTTTATGACGATGAGCTTCCATTAATAATTCTTTTCTTAACTGAGGATCTCGATAAGCCGAAATATCAAGTCCTAATTTACTTGCAGCTTCATTTTCCTGCATTCTATGAAATTCAGGAGCTGCTGCATTCACGCCTTCAAGAATTTGCTCAGAAAATGATTTATGTCTATTTGGAATAATTTGTACCATATTAACCTCCGAAAATACTTAACGAGCCTTTTGCTGCTGATCCAGGAGATCCTCCTCCCATAAAGGAAGAAACAAGTCCAGGAACGAACCCACCTAACTTACCTACTAATTCAGCCGTTTTATTCTCGGGTTTCTCAGTCAAGAATCTTTCATAAGGTCTCTGCCCTAATAAACTACTACCAATTCCCATCAGATCTTGAATGGCTTGCCTTTGCAAGCCTTGACGTCTAGAAGCTAAGTCTTGAGCAAAGTCAGAAGCGTATTGATTGCTTGCATTCTGAAATCCACTTCCTCTTCTTGCTCCCATCCCTGCACCACTGAATCTAGAAGCTAACTGTCCCTGCGCTTGATTAAAAGTTCTCCATGCCGGAGCTTCATTTTGTTCAAAGAAAGATTCATCTCCTCCAGCCAATTTTGATAGATAACTATCTGGACCGGCATGAGAAAAGAGTTGTTGAAACAATTGCATCTGCTCGGGACTAAATTGTTGGAGTTGTCCTGCTTTATATCCTTTAGGAATGACATTTCCTTGTCCCCTTACACTAGAACCGGCAGGCCCTTTCATTCCTCCATATCCACCCATAGAATTCATAAATCACCTCTTAAATATAATTTTATTCCAAATATCAGAATAAGGAAAGCCATTCTAAAATAATAATGCCTGACACTATTCCTGGTGGAGTTGCACCTACTCCAAATACAACTTGAGTTGGACTAACAAATAATTCAATAGCTCCTGTTGCTACTGGATTAGCAAATGGAATCGGGTAGTAGTTAGTTCCGTCAAATCCAATCCCCCTTATCACTGTAAAAGTTGATACCGAATTAAAATTGATCCCATGATTAAAATTTGTAAAACTAGTGAAAGTATAGACCTGTCTAAGAGTTTGTTGCTTTTGAGATGATCCATCTAAATACCACTGTTCCCCCGTAATGTTATTAAAATTAACTGCAAAAACTCCTATCGTACGAAGGTTAACCTTCGTAGCTATATCAATGTACGCTTGATCAATTTGACGAGACAATTCTCTAACATCATCGAAAGGAAATTTTCTTTGGTTTCGAAGATATGGAGCTTTTTCAGGAAGATTAATCATGCTAGAAGAGGTCCTGGATTTACTGTTAACTGAATTCCATGTAAAGAAATCTCTGATGTCGCATAGGTTAAGTTTCTCATTTGAGAATCATTGAGGGTGATTCCAATTTGGACAGAATCTCCTATCAAACTCGTATTGAATCTATGCCAAATTTGATACTGTCCTTCTGCTGTAGGCATTTGGAGATTGGTATTAGAAGGAGTTAAACCAATATTCGTACTTTCCGGACAAGTAAACATGACCTGAGAATACACTAAACTATTCGGAGGAACGTTGATTAATGGACTATTGAATACTTCATCAGGGTCTTGACTTAAATAGATGTTCACGGTCACTTGTGCATTCGCTGTATAGTCCATTAAATATTTTTGGGCACATAACCTGACTTGTCTTCCCTGATCCCAATAGAATGGGAATTGTTTAGTTTGAAGCAGAGGCTGGGAAAGTCTTGTATAAGTCCCAAGTCCCATGTAGGTTCCTGCTGGAAAAGGCAAATCAACAACAAAAGTATTCGGAAGAGTGGAAGAAGTAGAAATGACTTGAACTATTTGATCATTAAATGTACTCGTTAAGGTTCCTCCAGAGACATAAGGAGTGAAATTAGTAGAATCAACAGCAATCGTAATCGTTGCACCTGTTGCAGATGTCACAAGATAAGAATTTCCATTTAATTGCGTCGTTCCTACTACTCCTGAAATAGTGACGTAGTTTCCAGAAGAAAATGTATTCACACTAGTTATGACAGTTGGAGAACCCAGAGTAATATTAGTGATTGTAGAATTCAATAATCCGATAGCACCTTGAAGATATAAATAATCTCCAGAGCCTGTATTATCGTTAGTAGCTGTCACGCAATGATTGAATGAAGTAATTTGGGTCAGTCCACCTACATTTGCAATTGAGGTAATTGTACCTGAAGGAGCTTCTCCTGTCCCTTGACTTCTAATTAAAACATATCCTTGAGGATTACCTGCTATTATCTGAGTGAATAAAGCTGAACTGGAACCTGCATTCCAGGGCTCTCTCCATTGCGCCCATGTTTTAAATGGCAAAGTTTGCCATGATCTCTTATTTTGTGCTCTGAAATATCCATGAGCAGTAAAGTTTTCGTACCATATTCCCCATGTATCATCACGATAATTATACAGAAAAGTTTGTGTCGGAAACTTCCATTCACTGTTATTTACAGGATATGCGAAATAAATCCATTCTCTAAAATAATCTCTAATCGCATTGACTCTAGCAAATCCATTATTAAGAGATTGAATTTGGAAAACACTATCCGGAATATCTAAATCTATTCTTTGACAGCTTTGCTGATCCGTCATCGTAATTCCGAGTTGACCAATATCAATTGTTCCTCTATCTAAGGTAACAGAAGAAAAAGTAGAAGAAGAAGGTAATTCGGAATTTATACTGAAGAATAAGAATGGCTGAAAATCATCTCCTGTATATACAAATCTTGTCTTCCTTCCATCCCCCCCAAAACCAATAATTAAAGCATCTTCGTTATTGCTCACGGTTATAATTGGTTGAGCTATACCAGCTGGTAAATAACCTCCAAATCCTGTTTGATCAACATAATAAGCTCTGACATCGAAAGTCTGACCTAGAGGAACTAACGCATTATAATAAGGAGTTCCGTTCCAACTCCATAGGACAGTATCAGGTAACTGTATTGTCAATCCTGCACTGGACTGAATGTATGGACTAAAAAAGAGAAGTCTATCTTTAAAAGAAACAATCGCCAAGGCGCCGACAAGATAATAGAGAGCAAATGGTGTTCCATTCACAGAAACGCTCGTGGCGGTCAAAGGAGGGGAAAAATTTACCCATCCCATGCCAGTTCCTGTTGGGATCCCTGTTCCTGAAGTGGGATCTCCATCATACCAACGGATACCATCTTGGCCGGAAATACTATTTGTTAGAAGTTGCGCTATCCCTGTTCCGGAAACAGTCTGATTACCTATAAATGTCACTTGATATATTCCAGCACCAGCTCCCGCTATATTACTGACGGTCCCGTTCAATCCATTGATTGTCGATCCTCCTCCCCATTCATTAAACCAGAGAACATCTCCTACAATTAAAGTTGTGTAAGGAGAAGAGGAAGAGGTAAAAGTGAATGTGATGACATTCGTTCCACTTCCGGAAACATAAGTTCCATTAACAAAGTGGAATCCTGGCTTATTATTCGTAGCCCATAGAGAACCAGAGAAGTTTGCAACCGTTTGAGGATAATTTGTCGTCCAAAATTGTTGGTAATCTTGTCCTGACCAAACGATAGGATTATTGCTTTGTTTATAGTAACTTGTAGAAAAGAAAATTGCATTCGTGGCTGATTGATTACATTGATAGCTATAAACAGTGTCAAAAGCTAAAAGCAATGGATATTGAGAAGATGTAGGAGTTGAACTGAAATCTTCCAAACCCATGACTGGAAGTCCTGGATAATAGTTCAATGTCACGGTCACAGAAGCGATAAAAGCTTGAAGTGTTACAACAGTCAAATCACCTGTACTATAATTTAGGGTGATTGAGCTGATAAACGCATTTGGAACAAATGTAAATATACCCGTTCCTGTACTATCTTTAGCAGTCACAGATCCAATAACAATTGTTATTGGACTAGAAGCTGATCCTGGAACAATTTGAGCGCCTGGTTGACCAGTAATAGGAAGATTGGTAAATAAATTATAGACAACAGTACCAGCACCAGGAGAAATAAAAGAAGTAGTTGCTACAAGATTTTTCAATTGTCTAGTCAATCGGCCGAGAAACAAAGTTCCTCTTTTCCTTTTAGCTCTTCCCCTCCAAGAATAGAAATTAAACATAGTCGGAAAAGCATCATTATCAATATTGAAAGGAAGAGGATTAGTCTTAAGACCTTTAGAGAATTTTCCGATATAAATTTGATCTGGCATTAGTTACCTATTGCTGTCCAAAAAAATCCAATGTATGAACCGGAATTTGTATAAAATTGCCAATCAAATTTTAAGTTTGAAAGAGTGCTTTGTCTAATATTTAGTGATGCTTGGCTCCCGGGTAAAGAAGCAAATGACACTAATGGATTTCCTGTGACAACAAAGCAATTATTAGGAAAAGCAATATTCGCAGAAGAGAACGTAACCGTTCCAGTAGTTGAGCCAGAAGAAAATGCCATTGATACTACTCCCCACTGAAGAATAATTCCACCTGGAAGAAACGCATAACCATTAGAAGCCGCACTAGCAGTCCCAACAGTTGTTAACTGAGTGATTCTTCCTCCTCCCGACTCAAAAAATAGGGCATTGTCCGTAATCGAATTAAATGTGATTTGCTTTGTATAGAGCTGACCGATCAAAGCAATCGGAGCAGGATCAGAACCTTGACTAGTAAAATGGATTACATTGTGATATCCACCATTGGCAGTATTAAAACCAATGTGATCAACAGAAATTAAACTTGAAATAGATGCTGTATTAATTTGCATTTGTGGTTGATCGTCTGCCGGATCATCTGGAGCATTGGGCACATTAGGAAAATAAGCAAATGTCATAAAACTCCTTAGGTTCCGATTGAACTTTGATTGTAATTAGATTGGAATCCGCTATTGGAAAAAATTGTATCTGTTCGAGTGGATGTCCATTGTCTTTGGCTTCTTTTCCAAACAAGAATCTCTTGTTCTTTGAAAAGAGGTTCGTAAAACTGAAATTGTTCTATATCTCCAGTATCTGCAAGAATCTTTCTAGCCGCTCCCCTAGCGATATATTCAGCCATATAACCAAATGGGATGGCATTTCCTGTATTTAAGAAGGCAGAAGGAGTTAGAAAAGCTTCTAACTCAACGAGATATTGAGTATTTGGAGGCGGTCTAAGAGTGAGGCAATTATTGAAAAAAAGAACAGATCTTGGAATACCGGACTCAAAATAATAGCATTGTGCACTAATTGGAGTTCCTGCCGGGATAGCCTGAGGAAAGTAAAGATTACTAATCACTCCGGTATTATAATTAACAGTATTCTGAGTAGTACTATAGTTGGGCGCAGGACCGCCTGTCAGAGGTAAATTACCATTCGGAGCATTACCTGGCTGCATTAAGAGTCCATACAAATCACTGTCTGTATTATTAGCTAAGAATTGTCCACTATCGGACACAGTTATATTTTGACCATTAGCACCTGTAGCAAAAACATAAACTCCCGAATAAACACTAGTAGTAGGAACTGTTTGAATGAATGCTTGATTAGCATTTATTTGCGTACTAGTCACTAAAATAGGATCTTGAATTGATCCAAACACATTCGAATAAGCAATAATTCCTGACATGTCGACATGACCAGGAAGAGAAGGAAAGAAAGGTAAATTAATTGTATAAGGACCGACAGAACCGGTTCCTGTAGCAACTTGCACTTGTTGCTGAATATAGTTAGGCCATAGATCATAAAATATACTTGTCTGAGTGTACATGGGAACATTGATACCATTAATTCGAACAGGCATCATGAATCCTTGATAAACAGGGAAGGGCGCAATAGTTTGCGCCCCAGGTTCTACCTGTACAGAATACAGAGGCATATTATATTGATCAATTCCTGGAGTTGTCTGAAACTGATACTTTGTTTTAAGATCAAACAATTGCATCCTAGCGTCGACATCCATCAACCAAAAACGATTCACATAATCGATTAGAAGATTATCAGTGATAACGGAATTGGACGGGCTCTTAATGATCCTACGTATATAAGTCAAAATATCGGATAAGAGATTGATAACTCACCTATAAATTTGATGTTTTTTTGAATGAAATAACTTGCAAAGCCATATTACTTCCAATGGGTGACTTTTTCAGAGAATTCCCAATTATCTTTCATATTTTTTATCCCTAATATTTCTTTAGATTCAGGAGAAAATAACCATTCATTATGGAAAAGAGTTGCTTTTTGCTCTTTTTCCTCCACAATGACAACGACTTCTCTTCCTCTTTTGGGAAGCCGATTTTCAACATCAAAAAACTCGGTCATTATTTACCTTTGTGCTTAGAACCCATTTTTTCTTTATGGGCCATCTTAGGCATTTCATGATGTTTTTCATGCTTAGGCTCATGTTTTTCTTTGGATTTTTCTTTATGCTTCATAGTTTTTCTCCTTAAGCTGCTTTATGTTGAAAATTTGTTTGTCCCATAAAAATTGAACGTCTGTCACTTACTGGATGAGCATCTAATCGCTGAATTGTGGTATCAACTGCTATAGATCCATAATATTGGTTTCCTTGACCATCTCCCCCTGTTGCGGTATTTGTCATAACGAGCCTGTGGTATTTCTTTTTCTTGATTTGCTCTGCTAAATATCTAGGACCCCACACAGGTTTATTTGTAGGAACTTTCCATTCTTCCGCAGGAATTCCCGCATACGGTTTTGTCCATAACTCAAGGGTTTCTCCAAAGATTTCTTTATTTTCAGCAATAAAGTGGACATATTCTTTTGAAAATTCATAATCCTTACGATAATTCTCATTGAATTTTTCTCTGACAGAGATCGCTCTATGTGGTTTTAGATAAATATCTTTAGATTTCTGTAAATCGCTCTGAGAAATCTTTGTTTGTGGCTCTACTTCTTGAGTAGGAGCTTTATTCATCCTATCCATTGTCAGGGACTTAACATTCTCATCGAATGCTTCAAATTGTTTTTCTGCTTTATCTAACTCATTTTGAGAGGCAGAATTTGACATTCTTGGTTTTTTACTTTCTGTCATAAAGGTCCTTGAGGTGAAATGTTTATAAATGATCCGGGAACGTAGGTACCTGTTGGACTTCTTCCATTTGAATTAATAGCGCCTGTATTCACATCGCCTATTGCAACGATTTGAGGCTTAATTGTGAAAGTGGAAGGAGTGAAGGGATCAACATTCACGGATGAATTAATGTTCAAAGTAACCTGATTAGGAGCAGGAATTGAGACAACAAATCCTGTTTGTTCATTTAATTGCCTGCATCCATTTGATGGAGGAATTAATAATCTGCATTCTTGCCCAATCACATAGTCATTATTATTTGTTGTTGTAACTGTGGTCATTTGTCCAAGCGCAATATTAGAAATAAAATAGAATCTTGGCTGATAGTTTTGTGGTTCTATCGGCAGATTGTTGTAAGGGGCGACTGGACCCGTGTAGGGATAAGGAAAAGCCATATTTACCTTTTATTTAATGGGGAGGGACAAATTGTCCTCCCACTATTCAAAACCCATTTATTGACAATCCTAGTCATGGAGATAAGCGTGCCAATATATAATATTCCCACTAGCCATAATGGTTGCAGTGCCGTTCACAGCTGCTATTCCTGATCCAATGACAAAACCTTGAGAGGTATTGTTAATGAAAGCTCCTTGGATTGCAGGACCATTAATTGAACTTCCTAGAGAATTTGTATTTCCGCTCCACACTTGAGGAGAAGGATACAATGCCCCTCCAGTGTATGGCCATCCACCGCTATTAATATCACCTACAGAAACTACCTGAGGGAAACTCAATCCCGGATAGCTCGTAAATACAGGGTTACTATTAAACGCTGTATAAGCAGACGAATTAATATTAACGGTGATTGTGGGAGTTGTAAGAGAACCACTCACCGCTGTTACATATCCATAGATCGGAGATCCTGGAATTAGCGTATCTGGCAATGAGTTAAGTTGTGTTGTTCCCCATACAGAAGGAATTCTAAACGCAACTTCCTGTCCAACAACAAAGTTTCCAGGCATTGTCAAAGCAACGATAGTGGTCGCTCCCAAAGTAATTGCACTAACAAAAGCGACGTTGGGAGCATATAAAGCAGGATAAAGAACCTGTTTGTATGAACCGACGTTATTTGTAGAAGTGGCTGTATTAAATGCGGTATAATTCGATTGGTTTGTGTTCCAAGGAATTGTAAATGTTGTTGGTCCTGTCACAGTAACCACAAAAGGAATACCAGCAATTTGCTGCATACCTGTAGTAGATGTCTGAGCTAGGTTAGAAAATATAACAACATTCCCTGAAGATAAACCGTGAGGATTTGTGTTGGAAATCTGAGCGGCTGCTGCTTTGTTAATTGAGAAATCACCAATAGCAGAACCATGCTGATTAACCGGACCGTATTGAAATGATAAACCGGCAGAAAATGCACTGATTCCATTCGTTTGAATAGTATCAAATACAGTCGCTGTTGTTGCCGCGGAATATAGTTCAATCATTGTTGGATTATTAGAACCATCTAACAACCTATTGTCCCACCACGCTCTTGTAACAGAGTTAGTAGCGGCTGTTTTGATGTTACTATAGTTCCAAATCTCTACATAATCAGGCTGAAAAGGTAAATTGACGAACTGAGAGGTTGATGTCGCAGTAAAATTACCTTTTCTCATTCTAGAATATTCAGTCATAGAAACCTCCTTTTATGGTCCGCCGAGGCTAGAAAGCCGCGTGCAGGTAACGTTTCTAATCGCTGTATCTTGCGTAATAGCCTGTGCTTGGGCGAACTTAACCGCCAAGGTTGCATTTTGCGCGAGCATTCCAGAATAATATGGATCACGATAAATCAAGTTCATGGAATAACCATCTTGATTTATGTGTGTGACTGCTTGTTTACCTAATACGGTATTATAATATACATCATTTCCATTGGCCGAAGCTCCACGAGCTACGGGTGCTTCTGAGCTGGTCAGAATTCTAATATTGAATACTGAACCGTACTCAGATGGAAGAGCACTACTATTATTTGGCTTTCTGTTACTTTTATGACCTATTTCTAGGCGGGGTTCCCTCTTCGGAGATCCCTCCGTGATTTCATTTATAGTCACGGTTCAGACTGTTGCATCACCTTTCGGTGTCTTCTCGCTCAGTCGTTCACGCTGCAAGAGCATATTGCTCAGCTTGCGCCTCGTTACCCCATCGGGCTTCCGAGTCAATCAGAGAAGATTTTAGAACTACACAAAGTTTATAGTTCCACTGACTTAAAAAGCCTGCACCTGTCAGACCATCGAAATCAGTTTGGAGCTCTGTAGAGCTGAGCATAAAATATGCAGAGCGTACAGGGCCTGTCATTCTGTTACTTTTTTGACCTAGTTACATCTCATTACATTGCTTACAACTAGGCGGAGGGTCTTGTTATTCCCCTCTCACGACCTTTATTTATTCGTCGTGTTCAGACTATCGCATACGTAAGTTAAAGGATGTTCATCTCTAAAATTCTTTAGTTCTTCGGTAAAATTTCCTAGATTATTTCTAAAGAACTCTAATTCTCTTCCTTCTCTTTCGTCCTCAGGATTTAGTCGTTCAGGCTGGTTATTATTGCAGGAAGGATCGCATCGATATACATCTGTATGCGGATAATTTACACAGGGAGTATCATCTGTTAAAATTTTTCTACATATGTAACATTCTTCCATAAACATAATCTTGCCCCTTGTTAACCTTCTGCTATGCAGCAAGGCACTCCAAGTCAATTACCCAAGGTTTTACTTCGGCACATACTTTACCGAATCTATCCATTCCCTCAATACCGCTCATGAATTTATAAGCGTTATTGGTATCAAGTGTTGTAGCTACAAGGCTAAAATCCGAGACTCCAAGGTTAGTTGGGTTGTCTCCGTTAGATCCGCCTCCTGCATTGATTTCAGATGCTGCGGAGACGATGTAATCTCTTAATATTAAATCTTCTGCTTGGCGCATAGCTACTGCTAAACGTTCTGATACCCATGCTAAGACGCCTTCTTGGTCTTGTAAAATTACTTGTTCGTTAATTATGCAGCCTGTACCAAAAAAGGCCATTTGCGCATCAATAATATCACGTTGTGGGACTTGAGCCGGCGGATCAATCCCCGAATTCCCCAACTGTATAGTCGGAGGTTGTAAGGCACGAGGCCTCATAAAGCGACAAGTAGTTCCGCCGTGTGAGGGCATGCTAACTTTGTCACAAATCGTAATGTAATTCATGGTTGGCGTAGGGACATAGAGCATTGCAGGCGCTAAGGACTGCAAAATAATTGGCCCCAAATTGCCATTAGTCGTAATCGACATGAGAGACCTCATGTTATCGATTAGTGTGATATGATGATCGGCATGCGAACCTAACTACGCGAATTCTCGATCATATCTTTGTGAAAGCTGCGAACCTTTCTAACGCGATGTTCTTGACGCTGAACGGCGGAAACTCTTTTATATCAAAACATTAATTTAAATGTAAAGCCGGTTTACATTTCATTTAACAAGGTAAGGAACTTCACAAGTTCATCAAACACCCGAGGAGTTGCTAATGATTTGCGAGATTATTAACAAATCCATTCGGGTGTTCGCGTTTTATCACATCCTTAACTTAGACTTTAATTCCTGCATCTTATTATAAGCATTCTTCTGCCCAGCAGCTGAGAAATCACCACCAGCAGAATAAGCAGGTGAAGCCACCCCACTTGGCTGATAGTATGGGTTTTTTCTGTTGGAATCAATTTTATCTTGAATAGATGGCTGTTTCTTTTCTTGATGAAGTCCAAGACCTTTAATACTTTTAAAAACTAACTTCTGTCTGTCAAATCCCTCAGGCATTTTTAGGATCGTTTCAGCCAACTCTTGATCTGCTTGATATAATTTATCAGCATGTTTCATTACTTCATAAAAATCCGGATTTTTTTCCATCCACATTTCTTGCTTTAATTCTTCTTTAGCTGCATGTTTAGCAATTTCCATTGCCTTTTGGATTTCGCTCTGCGTGCTTTGTCCGAATCTAGCAAGTTTTTTATCTAATCTTTTATCATCTACATAAGGATCGGAATTAACTTCCTCCTCTTCTTGATTTCTTTCTAGAGCTTGTTGAGTTAAACGTTCAGCTTCTATTCTTGCAGATCGCTCTTGCTCTAATTCTCTCTTATATTTTGCTTCTAATGCTCGAAAATTCAATTCTTTATCATTTGGCTTATTTTCTTGTAGATTCTCGACTTGATTTTCTGTCATAATTAAAATTTCTCCTTAACTGTTAAGACGTTATCTTATGAATCATGCACTAATTAAAAATTAAATTATGATAAAAGGCAAGGCCAGATGAAGATAAATATTCTTGATGCTCACGACAGATTACAAGAATTAAAAAAACAGTCGGATTATATCTCAGAAGGGTGCCAAAACTGTATAAAGAATAGGCCTGAAGAATTTGGAAATCATTCATTTTATATTTTTGCTCATAAGAGAGAGATAGGACAAGATGAAAGGATAAATATATTCACTCAAGATCTTCAAGAAAGCATCACCAATAGATTTTACATAAGAAAATATCTAAGATTAGATCAAATTCCTACACATAGGATGATATGGGCACCAAGACTGACAAAACCATCAGCACAGACAAATTCCATGTTATTTAAGGCTTATCCACCATCTGATAAAATAAAAGTGATATGGATTATTCCATCAAGGGAAACGTGGGAACAATATCTAAAAGATAAATTGACAGAGCATAAAATTGCATGTGAGAGTATTCAAGACTTTCAAAACAATAGATCTAAATTAGAAATGCCTGAAGAAGATGATTTGAGTGACTCTTCGGCAGATGCGATATATATCATGATGTGTTCGAATGCTCATAACAAGAAAATGATGGATAGGTTGTATAAATGAAACTCTCTAAAGAAGAATTGATAAAAAAATTTCCATGCTTAAATAAATTCAAAGATCAAAAATGGCTCTCAGATGAATCAATAAAACATGACTGTAATTATAAAGAGTTACCGTTAAAATCCGCTTTAGAATTAATAAATGAAATAATTGAATTTTCAGAAAAAACAAAATTTAACAGCAACTGGGAAATTTGCTTTAGTATAAAAAAAAGATTAGAACAAGCAAAAGATCTTATTTTATATTTTTGTCAAGATTCATCAGAAGAAAAATTCATTAAAGGAGACGATATCTAGTCGTCTCAAAATCTATCTAGAATAATCAACCACAGAGAACACAGAGCGCACAGACGGTGAATTGGATTTTCTTTTACTAAATCAGACTCGACTATCTAATCCACAATATCCCATTCGCTAGATAAAAAAACAGAAAATGGAAGTAAAGGAGAAACCTCCAGTTCCTCAGATGTAATAGCTGTATATTTTTTTCTATGTTTTCCAAACATTTTCACGTTTTCTTCTTTAATACCTATATATTTTTCCTTAGGCCAAGATTTCAATTTAATTTTTTTACCCTCTTTCATCAAAGCCATTGCTGAAAAAAAATCCATATTTACCTCAATTTAAATATTTAAACAACTGATTTTGGAGGAATGTTCAGCTTCTTAGGAGTCATATAATTCGCTCCAACACTATCCTCACGCATTCTACCTAATTTCGCTTTAATTCCTGTCCCGTAGTTATCACCCATGCCATATTTAGTATTTGCTGTATGGGCGAAGCGATTCTTTCCTATTTTCTTAGGCTGTTCCCGATTGGGTTGTTGGGCTTGTTGGGCTATTGCCATCATTATCCTCTCTGTAAAGTTCTTGAATTAATCTAAATTTAGGATGATTTTTCATCTCTTCAGTGAGTTCCCTATAAACTAATTTTATTCCTGTGTCTTTACATGTACCAATTTCATAAGAATAATCCATTATCCCCCCTCATGCCACTTCATCAAATTTCATCGTACTAACACTTCTTCTATCAGTAGGAATTACAGCTGTCTTTGATTTAGGATTGCCTTCATGTCCTACTGGCTGTCTATGTCCAACTCCGTAATGAGTTCCTGTATTCACAAAACAGCTAGATCTTTGATCATATTGAGGACAACGAAAATCCCATGGGGAATTTTTTCCGTCTTCTGGTTGATCTTTTGGATCTTGTTTTTTAATATCTGTAGGGTCTTTAAAGCCTGATTTCATAATTTCTCCAATTTAAAAAGGCACTACAATAAGCTCCCGCATAACTGCTCTATGCAAGACAATTGCTTCGATGTTTTAGATCTCGGCTGTGCCTGCCGTAAATATTAATTTCTAGTTCCTGGCTTCATTGGATGCCCATGAACTTTCTTTTTGTTCATCATCTGTTGGTCCTTAATAGCTTCGGTCGTATCTTCGTAATGACCTAATGCCCCAAAACCTTCTGCTGAAGATTCATCTTTTGTCTTATGTGGACCATCTGGAAATACTGAGCTTTTTCCTTTAGATCCAGCCCAGAAAGAATGGTCATCAATTCTTTTACCTGCCATAACTCCCCCAATTTTTAACTCTTAAATTCTTAATTCTAATCTCTTGCATGATATCATGCAACCTGTTGACCCGGATTGTATGTCTGTTGACCCATTATTTTAGACATGAATTCATTTGCATTAGCTTCTTGGTATGCTTGCTGCTTCTCCTGATCTTCAACACCTTTTTGCTGATAGTCAAAAGATTGAATCTCAGATGTTTTCAGTGCAGTCTCAATTTCGCCATATTTGGCAATAACATCCATCATTTTCTCAATTGCTTCCATTTTGGATTTTGTTGCTAATGCCCTATTTTTGGATATTTCAGAAATTCTTTCCTCTAGAAGACCGATATTACTTTCAAATCTTCCATATCTTTCTTTAGCAGAAGCCAAGTTAACGGCAGCTTTAGACAGAAGCTCTTTAAGTTTCGCTTCTTCAAATGCATGCTGAATATTTTGAGCTTCGCTTTGAACGGCTGCTGCTTGTTGTTCTTGTTCTTGTAAGAATGGAATGATCTCTCCTTTGCCTGTAATATTCAGTTTAGGAATGATCATACTTGGCGGGAACACTTCACGTCCAAATGCTTGGTTCATATCCATCATCTGCTGAGCTTGCAAATTCTGTTGAGTAGGAGTTAAGTCTGATTCTTCTACTAATACCTGGAATTTAGAGAATATTTTGCTATAGAAGAATGAAGTTGGCTTTTCTCCAATCAATAACTTCACTTTCTCTGCATTCCAATTATTGAGAACTATCTTAAGTAATCTGTCTCCTAACATCTTATCTGAGAAATCCCACTGATCGAAATATTTCTGGAAAACCATCAAGTTTGCGGCTTGTTTCATTAGAAGCGTAAGACTGGAAATCTGTTTATCTTGCTGACCTGACCAATTCTCTATATTTATTCCTGATGTGGTGTAGATCAAATTCATCATCTGATCACCAAGAGCGATGTCAGACTCAGGAACTCCACTAGGGACAATCTTTTCGCAGTCTGTCATGTCATATCCTTCATTGATAATGACATCCCATCCCTGTCCTGATTTCTTTAGATTATCTTCATTAGATACTGCCCCAACTTTACGTTTCCATCCCGCATTAATTGTCGCTGCCGTTATGTCATTATTGGTGATGATACGCCAATTAAATAGGAATTGAGGATCTCGCATGGTTCTTACGAGTCCACGAGCTCTTAAATCGTAGTAGTTTTGATGTGGTTCATAATTCCAGACGTATGGGATAAAGGGACATTCATCAAATCCTAATGGATTATCCCCTTGATACATCAACTGATCATTGAGAATAGTAGCTAGTTTCCAGCATGGGACGGTAACATTAACTTCTTCCATGTCAGGGATGTTGTAGAGTAATTCTTCTAGGTCTGCAGTAGCAGCAAAATCGAAAAATTGATTTCTGCTGTGAGAGTACAAACGTTTCTTCTTCTTTTTCCACTTGTACCATACATAACTGAGAACCATGAGGTCGTTTCTGGCCATATTATAATTTTCAGGTAAGAAATAGAAACTTCCGTACCTCTGCGGAGTGCCAGCCATAGGAGCAATCGCTTCGAGTTTATCTGGAAAACGATCTTCGGCTTCCTTTTTGCTGATGTATTCTTGACACCAAACGAATTGAGCATCGGACATATCAGGGTTTCTAAAGTAAGGATCGACAAGGAAAGCATTGTATTCCCAAACTTTTACTTTTAAATCACCTTGTGCAGCATCTTCAGAATAGTCCAAATAAGGTTGTAATAGGCACATTCCAGAGATAGCAGCCAATTCTTTTGCTTTTGATTTCTGCTCATGAATTGAACCCATGTTTGCGCAATGCGTTATTAACTTCGTATATTGATCTGTAGTTTGAGGATCTGATCCTTCACATGGAACATAGTTGAAATTCTTTCTATGCTGTCTTTCGTAACCAGTGATCATGTTGACTGGTTGCTGGATGACATTGAAGTAATACTGATTATATGAACTGGTGGGAGAAAAGTTAAAGTATCGGTTTACAAACGTCTGAGAGCCAGCATAAAATAGAGTGTCGATATTGGATTGATTCCATCTCGATTGTTCGATTGGCTGAAATTTGGAATATAGATTATCCAACCATTGTCGGACGTTACCTTGGTTGGGCTCAAGTGCATTATTCCAAGGAGGATAGTAGAATGAAATAGCAGACTCCGGGTTGAAGTGCTAAGTGTAAAACATAGTAGTTATTTATTCAAGTTCCTCATCTCCAAATATTTCTCTTCTTAATTCAAGGTGATTAATTTTTTCAGCCAAAGTTCTTCTTGATGGATGTCTTAATTTTCTTATAGATTTGGCATATATCATTCTAACCCTTTCTCTACTTACACCAATAATCTTCCCTATTGCTTCGTATGTTTTAGCTTTTTCTCCTAAAATTCCTAATCTGTGCATGATAACTTTAATTTCTCTATTTTCAAGAGTAGCAAGCAAGCGCCCCAAATTATCATCCGGATCTTCAATCGGATCTTCCTTATTATAATCCGGATCTTCAATCGGATCTTCCTTATTATAATTCAATGGTTTCTTAACCATTTCATAGCCATCGCATCTAAATTCAAGTTCGATATTCTTTTTAATTCCTTCACTCTGCATCTTTTTCAAAGTGCTTTCTATTTCATTTAGGCGTTTTCCAATGTATTTGATTTCCCCAAAAGTTTGACAAGTATCCATCTTTTCAAATCGTTCAACATCTTTAGAAAATTTAGTCATTTCTCTATTGAAATCTGCCAATATCATTCTCAATTTTGAGTCGTTAATTGGGATAGGTGCTAGATATTTAATATCAGTAGTACTCTTCAAACATTCTACAATTCCTTGAATAGGAATGATTAAATTGATTATATGTGTTTCAAGCTTAGCCAGTCTTCTCGATATTTCTTTGATGTCTTCTTCCATTAAGATTCATTTTCCTTTGTTAAAATAAAATAATCCCATCCGGTTATATTGCATCCTCCAACTAAACAGCCTTCTTCATCTCTAAAAGTAATATTTCCATTATCGGAAATACTAGCTGTTTCCGCATATATTACGATTTGTGATGAATGGCTTGAATATCTTCTTTCAATTATGTATTTTTTCATTAAAAACCTCTTTGTCCAAATCTATTATTCCAGTTCTTTAAATGATCTTTATCATTCTTATATGGTTCATACACAGACACTTTATGAGTAGCAATCGCATAACGTAAAGCATCGATAGCATGATCGTCTTTCTTTACTGGCTCATCATATCCTCTTTCTGATGCTTTCTTATTCCAAACATATCCTTCTATTTCACGTATTAGATTCTTGCATTCCGCACAGACTACAAGTGTTCCTTTCTTCATCTCTGAGGTCATTATGAAGATTCCGTCTTCCACTTCATTATTAGCATTTACGGTATGCAATCCCCTTCTACCAAGCTCTATTTTGAATGACGCTGCGCTTGGATCAATATAGACATTCTTTACGTCGTATGGCTCTAAGAATTGTTGAACGTCATTAGCTAATTCGCTATTTGTCTTTTGTCTTTCTTGTTTAGTTGGATCCCAATAGAACTCCTTTTCTACCCACAATTTCTTTCCTTCTTGGGTATATCGTCCCGTACTCACCCCGATAAGCAAGCATGCAAAAGGATTAGAAGCGCCATAATCAATAGAGGCAATCCAATATTCAGCAGCTGCAGGCGGCCTGGGTACGACATGTATTTTCTTATCGAAGAAGTCAAAGATTGCGCCTTCTGCAAGACACCACAAACCAAGATAATTACGCTTGTAAAAAACCCCAGTAGAAGAATCACGGATGCGGTCCTTATAATCTTGACCCACGTACGGAGTATCTTCCATTGCAAAGTGAAGCGCATAGTAGTTAGGGTCTCCTTCTTCTGCTTTATCTATCCATTGTTTGAGTTTATGGCTTGGATAACTTGGGTTCATTGCTGCATAGCCTTTGCTATGAGAGAGAGATAGTCTAGAATCGATCATATCGGTGATGGAATCAGGATAGAGTGTCATCTCATCGCAATAGACTAGACTCATTGTTAGACCTTGAAAACTTCCTACTGCTCCTTCATCCTTGGCGCCAAGGACAGTTATCTGCTTGTCTCTGAAATAGAGCTTCTTACCGGACCACGTGCAGAATGGCCGATAAATGGACATCTCAGGAGATTCCATCAGCATGCGCACGACGTTTCTGTATGCTGTATCGAAAGTATGTCCAACTATAAATATTTGAGAATCAGGACATAGGAATGCTTGATGCATGAAAGTGAATACAGTACAAACAGTTTTACCGGTACGGACTGCACCATGAGCTAGATGCCATTTAGCTTTTGAGCCATTCTTAATGAATTCAAGTTGTTTTTTTGAGAATGGTTCTTGCATAATAAATATTTAAATCAGGAGATCTATGGAAGAACTTAAGAAGCCAAGTAAACGTGAATTAGTGGACATGCTAGCAGAGATGAATAAAAACATTGAGAATTTACCACAGCATGCGATGATTGGTTTCATTACGAATTATGACTTGTCCGCGTTATTGATATTGTTAGAGGCGATATTCAGATCAGATTTAACAGATTTACCAGATTGAGTCTGGCTGAGTAGATTCATAATGGCTGTGAATTTCTCAATATCTTCCTGTTTGACATTCGCTTGTTCAGGTTGATCTTTTTGGCCTAGATATTGTTTACCAAGCCATATAGCCATCGCAGTATTTTTATTAGCCAATTTGAATTGTACTCGTCTAAGTGAGCATTTCCCACCTTCAGAAAGCTTTTTATATAAGGTCGGAAATTCCTCCCCATAATGCTTTTCTGCTCTTTCATACAATGTGGATTTTGCGACTTTACACATAGAGGCTAATTCTTCATGTGTGCATTGAATATGACAGAGTTCTTCGAATTTAGTCCAATCGAT
>Ga0182016_10002628_pt1 | contig 20923 bp, 17 predicted proteins | sample 712S2MmetaG_FD_120491 | JGI IMG/M metagenome (GOLD analysis project Ga0182016, IMG submission 120491) | Permafrost microbial communities from Stordalen Mire, Sweden - 712S2M metaG | ecosystem: Environmental > Terrestrial > Soil > Wetlands > Permafrost | place: Sweden: Stordalen | collected... | reverse complement strand
TGGAAGCTGCTGATCGCGATGATGTAGGAGTGCGCATGAATCTCGGAAACATGACGTTCGATAACGGGATCCTTCATCTGACGAACTGGATGGGTAACGTGATCATGCCCACGATTGCCGCGGCCTTCATCGTCATCGCCATTCTGCAGTTTTCAAAGGGGCAGGAATTCTCGCACAGCATGTACGGAGCCTTGGCCTGTCTGCTGGTTTCAGGATTGACGCGAGCGTTTGAGACGTTCGCTTCCCAGGCGGCATGGAACAACCCGGATCTGTACTGGATATCGATCCGGACCCTGATCGATTGGGTAGACAAGTGAGGCAACAGGCGTTGTACATTCTTGCCCTCGCGATACCAGGTGACAAGACGGACTGTTGCGAAGGTATGCCGAAAGTCATGCAAGCGCGGCTGGCTACGTGCGCCGCCCAAACGAGATACGCCAGCTTCCTGGCGCAAGCACTGGAAGGATCTTTCCGCTTGCTGGCGCGTCACGCGATTGGCCTTCCCAGTTCCCAAGAGCGGCGTCGTGGCCGGAGCCCCTGCTGGCCACTGCAGCACTATGTAATGCCGAAGAGCCTTGAGCAGGTCATGGCCCACAGGAACGAATCTGCTCTTGTAGAACTTGCTCTCACGAATTGTGAATACACCAGCGGAGAGATCAAGGTCGGCCAGGCTGAGCCTGACCGCCTCGCTGATGCGCAGCCCGGTTCCGTAGAGGAGGAGCAGCAGCATCCGAAGGGTATGCGGCTCCAGCAACCAGCCCTCGCGCTTGCGTTGGGCGGCGTCGAGAAGCCGGCGCATATCCTGCGTGGTGTAAATGTATGGCTCGAACTCCTCGGGCGGACGCGGTCGGCTGGATTGCAGAGGAATTTGCACGATATAGTGCCGGGCTAGGGAGAAGCGATAGAACCCTCTGAGTGTGCCGTATTTGCCAAACCAAGAATGTGTGACCGGCCCATTTCCGTCGAGGAACTTGCGCGTGTCGTGCCCCGACACTTCCTGTATATCGATATCTCCCTGAGCCTTTGCGAAGGCGCGGAGAATGACTGCTTGGCTGCGGAAAATCATTCCCAAGGAACGCTTGTGCTCGATGTATTCTTCGACCGCCTTTTGTAATCTCATTGCTGACCTCCCTTCTGGGAGGTCGCAGCAGAGCGCATTCTTGTCGGGGCTCTTGATGCGGACTTCTGTGTCGCTGTTTCCTCAGCAGCAAGAAATTCCTGTAAGTCCATTTCGGCGACTTCTCGCAATGCAGCCAGGTCCACTTTGGCGTAGATCGCCCAGCCGAAATCTGAGCTACGGCAAACGTCCGAAGGTCAACAGTTTTCCGCTAGTTCGACGGGGCCTCCCTCGCAACCAAGGCGGAAGCCGCTATTTATCAATCAGGCACATTTAACCCTGAGCGGCGAGAGTTGACCAAAATGTGAACTGCGGCAGAGTGGGCGTATGAGATGCAGCAGGAGGATGGGCAGTCAACGCACGAATCGTCTGCAAATCCTAGCGATTGTCGGACCAAGGAAACCTGTAATGGTCCATAGGACAGGGCGAGTCGCTGTCGGACCGGCCAAATGTACGCTTGTACTTGGCTTTCGACGCGCCGAGCGACCCCTAGGCTTCTTGGTTCGATACAATTGATTCAAGTCCCACTTCAGACCACGTAAGTCGAGATAAATGGCCCATTTAGTGCAACTTGGGCAACGGCTTACGTCGTGCCTGCAGCTCAGCCGAACGATGGGACGTGCGAAACCCCGAGGAAACGTGCCACCAACGCTCAATCCCGACCGAGCTCGCATCTTCCGAATCACGCATCGAGACAATGTTCCATGGATTCTAGATCACGGGCTGCACGCGCCAAATGGGCGGGTTTTGGATCCGAATTTTCGGAACATCGGCAACCTCGACCTGATAGATAAACGCTCGCTCCGTCTTGTCAAGATTGGTCCGCGGGGAACGCTGAGCGACTATGTACCCTTCTACTTCACGCCATTTTCGATCATGATGTACAACATCCACACGGGCTACAATGTGAAGCAGGTTCCCAATGAAGAAATTGTGATTTTGGTTTCCTCGCTCCACCGGGTAGAGGAATTGGGAATCCCTTTCGTATTCACGGACCAACACGCATACCCTGTTATGGCGAATTACTTCTCCGATCTGAAAGACTTGGGCCGGGTGGACTGGGATCTACTGAACCGCAGAGATTTCAAGCATGATCCGGATGATCCTGGGAAGAAAGAACGGTATCAGGCCGAGGCTCTTGTCTGGAAGCATTTACCGGTCGAGGCGTTGATTGGAATCTGCTGCTATGACTCTGCGGTTGACCAGTCGATCAAGGCTGAACTTGCTGAGCGCGGTCTGAAAATTAAGACTATCGTTCAGGGGAGCTGGTACTTCTGATGATGCGATTCACTAAAGGCAATCTCCTCGCAGCCAAGGTTGAGGCGCTCGTGAATACGGTCAATACCGTAGGAGTGATGGGCAAAGGAATAGCCCTAATGTTTAAGGAGGCGTTTCCTGGGAATTTCCGGGATTACGAGAACGCCTGCAAACACAAGGAAGTCAAAATCGGCCGAATGTTCGTAACGGAAAACCGGGCGTTTGAAGGCCCGCGCTGGATCATCAATTTTCCAACCAAGAAACATTGGCGGCAGCCCTCGAGGCTTGAATGGATCACCGAAGGCTTGGGAGATCTACGACGAGTCATTCAGGAACACAACATTCATTCTGTCGCGTTACCTCCGCTTGGCACGGGCAACGGCGGACTCGATTGGAACGAAGTGCGCCCGGAGGTTCAACGAATTCTTGGCGATCTCGAAAACGTTGATATTCTGGTCTACGAGCCGACGGAGAAGTATCAGAATGTGGCGAAGCGCAATGGCGTGGAGGAACTTACGCCGGCGCGAGTTCTCATCGCGGAGATGATCCGGCGCTATTGGGTACTCGGAATTGAGTGCACCTACCTCGAGGTGCAAAAACTTGGTTGGTTTCTTGAGCGGGCGATTCATTCGTTGGGCATCGAAGACCCCCTGAGGCTTCACTTCAAGGCCGACAAATACGGCCCCTACTCGGATCGGCTCCGTCACCTGCTCAACGCTCTCGACGGAACTTATCTCCACTGTGACAAGCGCCTGAGCGATGCAGGTCCGTCGGATACGATTTGGTTTGATGAGGAACATCGAAAATATGTTGAGCTCTTCCTTAAACAGGACACCTCTAAGCCACTCAATCGGGTGCTGGATCTGACTGGCAAGCGCATCGATGGATTCGAATCGCCATTGGGTATGGAGCTTTTGGCAACAGTTGACTGGCTGATTGAACGAGAGCACACAGAGCCAACGATTTCAGCCATTCGATCAGGAATCCGAAGGTGGCCGGCAGGAGAGGCGGCCGCTGAACGCAAGCTTCGTCTTTTTGATGACCGGTTGCTAGCGCTAGCACTTGATCGACTAGCTATCAGCACGCTATAGGATGCATTGCCGTAGAACTCGGCAGGCCGGTTCATAAGTACGGATCTCGGCGTTTTCGCGAACGGCGTATCTCGAACTTCAGAATAGCCAGCGCTGTCTTTCTGACCGCTAAGCTAGGGTGGCGGCCTACTGCCGGGCTCATTGTTTCCAACCGCTTGCTATAACCAAGAGCGACTGCGGCGTGAAAAAAAGAGAACATCAAACCATGGCCGGATCGGCCGACCGATTGCAGCACTTCGCTCGCGAGCGCGCCGAAAAGGAAGCGCGCCGAGTTCACTGGCAGCGCCTCTTCGAGGCGCGAAATCAATACATCGACTGGCAAGAGTTCTCACTGTGGGTCCGCTCAATCGTCGAAGTCGAAGATTGCATCCCGGATTGGCTGGCCAAGATTCTCGCCGACCGTGTTCTTGGGTTTCTCGAAAACGAGAAAACAATCGCGCCCGGGGCTGTCGCGGGTCGGCCCTTTCGTCTCCGCCTGGAAGATTGGATAGATGATCACATTTTCAGCCTTCCCAGGCAGGAAGGCTGGCTTAACGCCGTTATGTTTTTTGCCATCCGAGAGCCTCGCTATCAAAAAGCCGAAGTCTGTTGGTTGGAGTGTGTGGAGAAGTGGAGGAAGACCAAGCCGGACCAATATCCATCATTTAACGAGTGGAAAGCCATGGCGGCATATTGCGATGAAACGGCTCATCTTCTGCCCGATGTGAGAAGGGCAAGAGCATCCGCCAAAGTGGTGGCACCTGATCGCCTGGTCGGGGCTGTTTCACGGTGGATCGATTGGGAAGCGTTTGCGTATTGGGCTCGTCCGGCGCTAGAGGCTGGGTCCGAACTGCCCGCGCAAGTTGCGAGTGAACTTGGGCGCTGCTGTCCCGGTTTTCTCGCTGCCGGCAGCGGCGCGCGGGCGCAAGGTTCCGTTAACGTAGGACAAGACTGGCTCAGTCTGATGTGTTGGATCGGTGACCAATATTTCCACGACGCAAAAGCCGGAGGCTGGTTCGACGCCATCCTCGCCGAGGCGCGAAGCCATCCGCGGGCGATTCGCACCATGGAGTATGCCGACCGTTGCGATGAAGTCTGGAGTCAACAGATGCCGGAGCCATATCCGTCATTTGAGGACTGGCGTAGGGATGCCGATGCTTACGTTGACCTCGACGACTAACCACGCTAACAGGCCCAAGGGTCCCGCACGTTCTAGATGAGTCAAGCTCCGTCTGGACTTAAGGCTAGACTGCTACAATGCTCACCTCATGATTCGAAAGGACCGCATGGACATTCAAGCCCTAGTTTCAGATCTCAAGGTCGAACGTAATCGGATTGACCAGGCCATCTCCGCGCTTGAAGGACTCGCCTCATCGTCTCCACCTCGCCGCGGACGTCCCCATAAAGCGAAAACGGCACTACCGACAGCCAGCAAGCGTCGCCGTATGAGCACAGCCGCACGCAAGCGCATCTCAGAGGCGATGAAGAAGCGCTGGGCGACGTGGCACGGAAAGTCAGCTCCGAAACGTAAGGCATGAGCCCCGACTGCTTGAGACGCGCGTACCGGTATTGATGAAGAAAAGCCAGGTGGAGAAGAACAAGAACACTGCATCGGCCTGACGATTGCTGATTCAGGTACTGCCGACTCAAGACTCGCCTCCGCGGCTCTGCGCGACGCTCGGATAACAGGTTCGCCTCAACCAGCATAGTCCCGGCCCTTGTGGTGCCTTACAGGCCCGAGGGTCAGTTTAGTTGGCATCCCGGAGCGGCGATGTGATGGCGGCTTGGCAAATTTTGACATGCCGAAAGTATGCATTGCCCGCGATCTCCCTTCCGCAGTGACATGCTCTGATTACCAATGCGTGCTTTTGGGCGCGAGCGACTGTCCGGCTCTCCGCAGTGGGGTTCGTTACGGAATATTCGTTCACCAACCACTTTGCGGTTGCCGGATCCATTAGCGCGAAATTCAACTCACCTCCGTGTTTCTTGCAAAACTCCTCAAAGGATCTGTCGGTAACAAACATATCAAGGACCTTTAGCTGCCCGCCGCAAATCAGGTTCCGTACCTGAGCGACCGTTGTACCTAGAAGATCTGCCACGCGCTCCCAGCAATATGCGTCGTCCCCGTTTCCTAAAGCAGCCGTGATTCTCTCGATAGTGAAGGGCTCCGAACACAAACCAGTCTTGTCGCAGAATGCCGCTAACGACCCCGGGGTGATGCGCGCATCGCGCACCCTTAGCAGGCCGCTGCCGATGAGGTGCCTGAGCCGGGTGGGACTTACTCGCAACAACTTTCGCAACTCCCGCTGTGACCACCCGTCGCTCACTCGAGCGCTCATCCCGAGCGCTCCAACTCGGAAGCGAACGGCGCGTTCGGAACGGCCAAGGCGCTGAGCGATCTTCTTCACGGGTTCGTACCCAACCAAGTTCAACAACTTGTCATCATCTGCCGAAGTCCAGGGGCTGAAGAACGTTCGTCGGGCGGCTGGGATGACAGCGGGCTTTTCTAAGTCGCCGCGTGACCTGGGTCGCTGAAGGGCCGCAAGCTCGGAGGTCTTTCGCAAGTAACGGATGCGCCGCCAGCAATCTCCACGGGTCCAGCCGGGCGCGAGTTGCAAGATCGTGTTGATCGCCTCCCGCTTTTTCGCTGGTCCGAGCTTGATTCCGGCAATCAGCAACTGGTCGATGGCAGGAAGCAATCGTAGGTTGGTTCTGGCTTTCCCTCCAGCAGTACTGGACATACAAAACTCTCACAGCGGATGAAACGGCACAGGCGATCCTTATTTGACGGCGTTAGACACTTGCGAATATCGGCCATCGCTAATATCGGACCCGCGCCCGCCTCATCGGATAACGCAACATTTACCACTAACTTTTCATGCCGGCAATTTGCACCGGCTTGCAACGATTGAGGATCACCGGGAAACGTTAGGGTGGTCGGAATTCCGGGCAAAATACGCAGCGCCAAAGCGAACCAGAGGTAGTGTGGTCAATTACCGCCTCTGTAGACCCGTGCGGCTCCGGTCCCCCAAGTGACGGTCCACTATGATCTTTCAACTGTTTCATTCATCACTTCCACTGCCAATGTCTTGAGATGTGGGCGATGCTAATTGCCCTTCTTTCCGCCTGTTGAGGCGGGATTCAACGTGAGGGCCAGAGTTATTTCTGGAGGAACGCGCTCTTCCCTTCCGATTCCGCCAACACTATCCTGATATCCGCCCCGCATCTCCAAAGCTCTAGGACGAGGATCATGCTGACGCACTCACCTTACCGGGTGGGCATTTTTCTTTTTTGTGGTCGGAATTCCGGGCAGCGATGAGTTCGAGGTCAAGTTTCGAAGTTTGGTCGTCGTGGAAGGACTTTGCCCCGGGCAAACGACACTCTAAGTGACGGCCTCTCACCAGGATCGGATCTGGATATTGATTGCTGCCGCAGGAGGCAGGAGGTCTGTCGAGATCAGTTGTTCTGGTTTGGGTCGAACCGAAGGATCTCTTCTGAGACGGCAAGAACGCAAGGCTTGCCCTCGAACTGGATTCGATCAGCGGAATAAGTTACGACCTTGATCTCTCCGGACTTCGTGCGAATCCGCGTGATGAGGTTTCGCACTGGGCCACCCTTGTTGAGCTGAGCAATCATGAGCGCCCGGTCTGCCGGATCGTCCCAAATCGCCACCTCATGCACGGTGCGCCCTATCAATTCATCGCGCGAGTAACCGTAACGACTCTCGAAAGCCGCATTTACGTCGATGAAACGCCCTTCGTCAAGGGTCGTGATAGAGAACGGAATTGGGCTGAAACGAAATACTTTCTGAAAGTTTTCCTCGGAAGCCCTCCGAGTTCCTTCGGACTGCGCCAAGGCGGTTTCTGCCTGATGCAAGTCGGCGATGCGCTTTTCAAGCTCTTCTCCATAGATCTCAGCCCGGGCGTAAAGGCGAGCATTTTGAATTGCGGCAGCGGCGGGAATCGCTAGCAATTGGGCACGCCGTAGATGTTCCTGCGTAAACCGGTCGGGATTAGAATGGCCCACTGAAAGAAATCCCTGGTACTCATCAGACGCAAACAGCGGTACCGTAAGCCAGGAGCGTAGATGCTCGTGGCCGCGAAAGCTCTGCCATCCTTCTTGACTCGTTGTGTCGGACAGCAACACACTTTGCCGGTCCGTCAGTATTCGCTTCAGGAATGGAGATTTTTCCGCACTAAGGGTCAGGGGAACCCGGGAGGACTTGTCCGAAGGCTCAGGGAACAGCTTTTCACCGAGCGCAAGCACATGCGGACCGCCTTCCGGTATCAGCACGCGCGCGCTGGTGTACGGGACAAGCTCTGCCAGGGATCGAAGGAGAGTGTCCATAACCGAATCCATACGAAGGTCTTGCGTTAAGGCGAGGGTTCCCGACTCACGCGCGATTGGTTTGTCGACGGAGTAGTTGTGGCCCGGACTGGCTTTCCCTTTAACGCATTGGTTCTCGGCACCTCCCCCGATCCGGGCGGGTATGTAACCACTCGTCCGGATCTGGTGCCGGGAGAGCCGTTTTGGGTTTCAGATCCCACTGCGCCGGGCGGCAAGAGTCTGAATCCAACGGCCTTCTCCGCACCCTCTACTGTCCGCCAGGGAACTGAGGGAAGAAATGACATTCCCGGCTTCGGACTGGTACAGGTCGATCTCTCCATAAGTCGAAAGTTTCCGATTACGGAACGCGTCAACCTCCAATTCCGGGCGGATGCCTTCAATGTCTTCAACCATCCGAACTTCGCCAACCCGTCCGGATATTTTCAATTTGGCGCCTTCGGTCTCCAGTCGCAGACCATGCTCAATCAAGCTTTGGGCGGTGGGCTGAATGCCCTCTTCCAGGAAGGCGGTCCACGTTCTCTGCAGCTGTCGTTGAGGGTGTCGTTCTAATCCATGGAGTGTTTGGCTATTATGTCGCCGAAAGATCTAGCTCTTCAGGTGAGGCGCCACAGCGCTGTCTTTGCCCTGTGTGGCACCTTGCTAGTTCCCGCAGTGGCACAGAGGCCAACTCCGCTGCCCATCGAAGATGTCCTGAGCGCGCGTAGCTTCGCCGACGGCTCGCCGATTCAATTCTCTCCTGACAGTAAATGGCTGGCCTATACCGTCGCGGAAGATCGCCACAGTGAGTTGCAGACGACGGAGGACTTTCTCCGAGCCGGCCTATCCACCGCGGCCAAAAGCACGGATGTCTTCGTAGTCGAAACCGCGACTGGAGATAGCCACGCGATCACAGGTGGACAGGGAGAGAACTGGCTGCCCGCGTGGTCTCCTGATGGCCGCTATCTGGCGATGGTGTCCGACCGCGACGGCAGCGGCTTGGCCAAGTTATGGGTCTGGGAAGCCGGCAAGGGCACACTACGAAAAATATCGGATGTGAATGTCAGGACAACTCGGCTGCAATGGCTTCCCGATAGCCGCACAGTCTTGGCCGGTGTCTTGCCCGAGCACGTCACTGCTGCTGAGTTCACGGCCAGACTTACTGGTCCCATGAAGAGCAACAACAGTCGGCCGCAAAGCGGATCGTCCGATTCCACGGTCGAAGTCTATCGGTCGGCGCCTCAACTGGCGGGCAGCGGGCAGGCCCAGCAGTCTCCTCCCTGGAGTCTGGACTATGCACTCTGCGATCTGGCTCTGATTGATGTCGGTAGCGGCAACGTAAGGCGTATCGACCAAGGGCATCGAATCTTGGCTTTCTTCCTCTCACCGGATGGATCGCAAGTGGCTTACACGAGTCCGCAATCTTTCGAGAAACCGGGATCGCAGCAGATCTTATTTGATATTGCTCTCATTTCTTTGAAATCCCATCAACTCCGTACTGTTGCCTCGGGTGTTCCGCTGGCATTTGGTGGTGGTGCGGTCAACTGGTCCCCCGACGGCTCGATGCTTGCCTATCGCAGTGGCGGCATGGGAGGAAGCGGGGACTGCTATGTCGTCGATTCGGTTAGCGGTCAAGTCAGAAATATAACCAACTTTACGCAACCTCATGCGGGATACGCTGATCTTCCTCCCCTTTGGCACACGAGGGGACGACAGATCTTCTTTACCGACGGAAGTGTCCTTTGGGCAGCATCACCGGATGGGTCTCAGGCTACCGAGGTAGCGAAGCCTGCCGGACATGTTTTGAGCCGCTTGATCCCAGACGGAAAAGGCACAATGTGGTCCGTCGACGACGGCGAATCAGTGATTGTTCCAGCCTTTGATCGGTCCTCTAAGCGCTTAGATTTCTATCGCGTTTACTCGCAGTCCTCTCGCATGGTTCCGGTACTGACAGTGAGCCAGACACTAGTAGGGCTCCAGTTGGATTTCCTCGGTGCTGTCACTGACGATGGAAGGCAATTCGCCTACTTCTCACAAGATGCTCAGCATGAAATGAATCTTTGGCTGACTGATTCACGTTTCTTTCCTTCCCGGAGACTCACGCATCTGAATCCGCAATTTGAGCGCTACGAGATGGGGTCCGCCCGCTTGATCGATTGGCTTAGCCTGGACGGCGAAAGGCTGCAGGGCTCGCTTCTGCTCCCAGCCGGATACCGCTCTGGAAATCGTTATCCATTGCTCGTGTGGGTTTATGGCGGCGATCAGGGGTCCGACTACGTTGGGCAGTTCGGCTTGCTTTCCGGCGTGTTCAACCTGCAGCTGTTCGCCACCCGAGGCTATGCTGTGTTGTTCCCGGATATACCTCAGCACTTGGGAACCCCTATGGCAGATCTGGCAAGGGACGTCTTGCCCGGCATTAACAAGGTTATCGAAATGGGGATTGCAAGGCAGCATGTAGCAGGCGAACTGCCGTCGCAAGGCATCGAGTGTGTTCAGGTTGATCTGTAAACTCGGCAACCGGTCCAAGAATTTGAGTCTGGTTTCATAACCGATCAGAGCCGCCCGATGCTGGTGAAGAAATCTTGGAGTGAGCCATGAGGCTGCCTGGCGATCTTTGGATATGCCAACCAGTCTGACCGGGAAGAACTCTTTCGTGGTTTCAAAAAGCAGGTGAAGCCAGGGCCTGCGCTTCTCGATCGCCCAAGCCCTAAGCCGGCGGCTCAGCGTCAGAAAGTGGCAGGTTGCAAAGAGATCGGCAAGTTCCGGAGTTGGCGTCGGCACTCCGCCCGTGACCTCGTCACCGCCGACACCGGAGAGCAGTACGCGATACCCGCCCGATCGCAGACAGGCGGCGAAGCTCCGGGTGCCGTCATCTTCCGGGCGTGGAGTGGATTACACTTCTGGTCCGAATCTCCGGATACGATCATGGTCGCCGGATAGGCAGTGCCGTCGCGCACGCTGTGATACGGGGAATAGCCGAGGAGGGCTGCAAAGTCCTCGCTGTCGTCCGCTGTCCCGAATTCTTCTTTCCAGATTTGTGCGTTGTCGAACATGTGGTATCGCAGCATGTCCAGCAGGGGGACCATGCAGACAACCGCACGGAACAGCTCCGGCCTCTGGGTCATAGCGGCACCAACCAGCAATCCAGAATTTGAGCCACCGAAGATGCCTAGCTTTCGAGGTTCGGCACGTCCGGTTTCAATGAGCCATTCCGCAGCCGCAAGGAAGTCATCGAATGCCACCTGGCGATGGCGGCGCTTGGCGGCATTGTGCCAGGCGATATCTTTGCACTCCGCGATGCCGAGTTCCAATGGCTTGTCGGAGCGCGGGAAGCTGGATGCGAGCAGGACGAAGTCAGCTTCGCACTTTTCTATCGCCGCCGTTTGCGGCCTGAGCTCAATGCCCGGTGCGTAGGCCAACAGCCGATCATGAAGCATCGTGTCCAGCTGTTGCAAAGTGACGGCGACCGGTATGCCGCCGCCTTGATGGTCTTCACGACCGAAGAGGCCCGAGCGCCGGTACGCCCAGTTGCGATCGCGGAGTTGCGTGAGCACGCTGAATTCAAATCCGCAGTAAGGGCATTGTGTCTTGGAACCGGCGTCGTCCAGCGAAAGCCAAAAATCGAGGCGACAGGCCGGGCACGCGAACTTGAGGCCGGCGCGGAAAACCCCGGTCTTGAGGAGGTAAAGAAATGCATCCTCCGGTTTGAGTTCCGCCTTTTCCCGCGCTTCGATAAACAGCGACTTGTAGGCGTCGAAGCGGGGCTGATGCGTGACGGGATCGTTGTTGCCGATCATGGTCACGGCTTCGGTGCGATCAAAACTGTCATTGGGTCTGTATTTCTTAATGAGGGAGCGCACGCCGGCTATCTTGAAAACCCGGCATCCCTGCAATCCGGCCATCTGGTCGATCAGACGCGCGCTAACCAATCCGGCAGGGCTGGGCTGCGCTTCGATCCCAAACGTTTCAAAGATCTTGCTGATAACTTCTGTAAATGGGAGGGCCCTTAGGGTTAGCTGGTCTCTGGTGGCATTGAGGATGATGCCAAGGCGGCCGCGTTCGGAACGGGCCTTGTCATAGAGGAAGTAGGCTTTGCGACCGTAGTACTCGTTGAGCTGCGGAATAAAAGGCGGCGTCAACATCGTGTTGCCGATGTTCGAAGCGGAAACAGAGGCAACAACCATTTGCGAATGGAATTGAGGGTCGGAAGAAAAGGGCTTCTCGGGAAGTTGAAACGTTACCGAGGTCCCGAGATTGTTTTCGACGGATGTTCCGAGAGCGGACTTGTCCGGAAATGCCATGAGAGGCGGGTTGAGATTCATGCCGTTGAAGAGACCAGCATCGAAGGTGCATAAAGAAACTCCCGCGCCGAAGACAGTCATATCTGCCGATAGGTCGCGGTCCTTTTGCCAGACACTCACATAGCCGGGCAGGTGATTGGATTTAGGTCGGCTGCGAAGAACTTCAGCGAATGCCTGCACGAAAGGTTGAAGACGTGTGTGGTGCTGGGCGTCGTAAAAGAAGATATCGATATCGCTCGCGCGTAGGTTCCAGAAGTTGACGAGGTCGGTGAAATCATCCGCTTTGCCGTAATAAAAGCCTGGTTCGCCCCAGTTCGAGGAACTGAGACGCGAGGCTTCGAGGTCGATGGTGGTCAGGTAGTTAGGGGTAAGTTTGCGAAAAAGATCATCAGGCAGAGCGTCGGCGGCAACGAGGGCGGTTGGCGTTGCTGCAAGCGCTCGTTGAAACAGCTGCGCATAATCATGGCCGATTACGTTCTGTGCGGGATATGCTCCGAAGGTTGCTTGGAAAACATGACGCAAGGGGTCGGTGTCCTGCCATTGATAGAAGGCCGTGTCGATGTCTGGTTTGTCTCGACGATCAACATGTGTTTCGAAAAGACGTCGGGCTGGGTGGGCTACGTCAAGGACCGTCGGTTCCTTCCCGCGCGGATAATCGACGAAAAGTTCCGGATGGAATTCAGGCCAGCGGATGTAGGGAAAGTCCCTGATGCACGTATCGGCAGCGGCGCCACCGGAGACGTTATACAACGCGTCAACATTAAATGCGGCGATGAGTGCCTTCGCCAACTCTCGGTCATCGCAGGGGATGATTGGGTTAAAGCGACCGCCCCAGAACACATGAGACAAGGACGCGGCCCTCTGAAGATCGTCTAGGCTCTGGCCGGCGATACACCAACCGATCCGCAAGGGACGATAACGGACTCTCAGACTGACAGGACCCATTTTGTTGTCCTCGGGAATAGCTGTGGGACGACAAATAGTCGCCGTTTCCCTAAGCCATAGCATCAATTGTGCGGCACCAAGTCAAGTAAAGCGAACGAAGCCTTAACTCGGCTGCTCGGCCCTGTCGGGTTGTTCGGAAAACATGGTACGGTCTCTGAGAGGCGGGAGGTGACGAATGATGCCGGTGATTTTCGCAAGAGTCGGGTGGATGAAATGGTATCGGGGCCCGCAGACGGATGACGAAAAGCCAATCGGAGGCGGAAGCTACAACAAGCAGGAACTCGGTCACGAAGCCTTCAATTTCTTGTCGCTCAACGGGGCGTTGCTGGGTTACTTTCAGCCGCAACTCAGGAAGGGGTATCCGTCAAGGATCGCTCTTGACCGAATCAAGGCCGGATTCACTGGCGATGCGCTGCATGGTGTTCTTGCTGTTTTCGTGGCAACCGATCCGAAGGAAGGGGGACAGCGGATCGTCGGTTGGTATCGCGATGCGACGGTGTACAGGGACGACCAGCAGTCGAGTGCCAAGGAACGACGCGAGTTTTCGTATTTCCTGAAAGGACAAGCAGACAAGGCTGTGTTAATCCCGGAGGCGAGGCGAAGTTTCGTTATACCCGGGGGGAAGGGGGCGTTCGGTCAAGCCAATGTTTGCTATGCGCTGGATGGTAAGGGGCAATCAAAGAACGCGACGTGGATCGACGATGCGCTGGAATACGTTGATTCCTACGCGCTCGAAAACATCGCGCGCGAGCCTGAAAGCGAAGCCGATCACGATATCGAAGAGATGGTCGCCGTCACGATCGAGCATGGCGCGGGCTTTCAGAGCAATCCGCGGATTCGCCGTGCGATCGAAGATTACGCCATGCAAAGGGCTAAGAAATATCTGGAAAGGTTAGGATACAAGCCAAAGGACAAGCACAAGACGGAATCCTACGATTTTCTGTGCGACGTGTCCGGCGTTCCGCTTCATGTCGAGGTGAAGGGCACACAGGATAACGGGAACTCGGTTTCGTTGACGCCCAAAGAGGTGGAACATGCGCAAAAGCACCCGGACTGCGCGCTGTTCATCGTTCATTCGGTGAAGGTCGTCGGCAAGAGAAAGCCCGTCGTCTCGCGCGGCGAAGAAGTCTTTCTGCATCCGTGGGATATTTCGGCGGGAACGCTTAAGCCGCGCGGGTTTGTTTTCACTCTGAGTGAAGCGCAAAGAAACGATATCTAAGCGAAAAACGGCGGCAACCTCGCGAACGAAGGCTGCCGCCACGGACGGCCGATGCGTGATGAGGCTTACATAGTGGACTTGTGCGACGAGCTGCTGGGTTGTCGCGCACAACGTCAGCACCGCTTTCCTTTCTTGTGTGGGGATTCAGGCCGGTGACTGCCTGTGGATGCTTTCTATGCGGGGCTGAACCTTGTGATCGAGTACCGCGAACGGCAGCATTCCGAAGCCGTGTCGTTTTTCGATCGGCGCATGACAGTGAGCGGCGTGCCACGCGGAGAGCAGCGAGCGATCTACGACCTGCGGCGTCGGGAGGTGCTGTTGGCGCGAGGCATTCGGTTGATCGAGCTGAATGTGACCGAGTTTCCGCATGACGGACGAAAACGTCTGCGGCGGGTGCCGGCAGAGGATCTGAAGGTGCTACAGCAGAGGCTCGCGGAGTTGAGGTCGGAAGATAGGGTAACTGGCTCTGAGGTGCCGAAATAGGGCTTGTAGCTGTTAAGAAAAACTAGTACATTTTTTCTTAATCGTGAGACTAAATTTACGAATGAAAACCAAGGGATATCAGATAGTTACAAGGATCGAGCGGCTTGGCCCTGGAAAAGCTTTTTCGGCGAAGGATTTCCTGGACCTCGCGAGCCGCACAATGATCGATGTGACTTTGGCGAAGCTTGCTCAGAGCGGGCAAATCCGTCGGGTGCGACGCGGGCTCTACGACGTGCCGAAAATCAATCCCGCGCTCGGCGGCAAGTTAAGCCCGGACATCGACGAAGCCGCTCGGGCGATAGCCCGCAGACAACGGTGGAAAATAGTGCCGGAGGGTACGTGGGCTGCGAATTTGCTTGGCCTTTCGACGCAAGTGCCTTCGAAAATTGTTTATCTGACAGACGGCCCGAATAAGGAAGTGCCGATCGGACGCCGCACCATTCAATTCAAACATGCCCGGCCGAAGGCCTTGGCAGGGCTCGATGGCAAATTCGCGCTTGTGGTGCAAGCGCTGCGGCATCTCGGCAAAGAGGGTGTTGGCGCGCGCGAGATTGAAACGCTCCGCGCGGCGCTATCGCCAACGGAAAAGCGCAAGCTTGTGAGAGACACGCGGTTCGGCGCGGACTGGATCTATGACGTGGCGAAAAAGATCGCGGAGAAGGCTGCTTGAACGGGATTGCCCGGATGTCCGCCGAGGAACGGTCGCAAGTCTTCGCCGAAACAGCAGCCCGTAAGGGTTTAGCCGAGGCGATTGTCGAGAAAGACTTCTGGGTCTGTTGGACTCTGCATCAACTGTTCTCGATCGACGCTTTAGCGGGGCGGTTGCTTTTCAAAGGTGGAACGTCGCTCTCGAAAATCTTCCACGCGATCAACCGGTTCTCGGAGGATATCGACCTTGCAGTGGATTATGTTGCGCTTGGCTTCACAGGCAACAACGACCCGCGCCGCGAGGATATCTCAAGAAACAGGCGCAACAACATCCTCGACGAGATGATGACAGCCTGCCAGAACTATATCGGCGGCGAATTCCTGACGGCATTAAGAGCGCGATGGAAGGAAATTCTCGGCGCGCTGGAGGCGTGGGATCTAAATATCAGCGCCGCGGACCCAAACACCATCGAGTTTCGTTACCCCGCCGCCAGCACGAAGAATCTGGATTACGTCAGGCCCCAAGTCGTGCTGGAGCTGGGAACGCATGCGGAGTTCGTGCCGCATGACCATTTCACGATCCGGCCCTATGTGGCGGAAGAATTCCCAAAGCTGGTAGAGGAAGGTGATGTGGGGGTCATCGCGCTGCTTGCCAAGCGAACTTTTTGGGAGAAGGCAACCATACTTCATGCGCAATATCACCGTGCGCCGGAAAGCGCGATACCCGACCGGTATTCGCGTCACTACTACGATGTGGCCATGCTGGCCGAAGGGCCAATCCGCGCGGAGGCCCTTGCCGACATGGATCTGTTGGCGCAGGTTGTGAGGCATAAAGAGACCTTCTATCCTTCCGCCTGGGCACACTATAGCGAGGCGCGCCCCGGAACCTTTCGCCTGGTGCCGCCAGAGGCGCGCTTGGTGGCGCTGGACAGGGACTACCGGAACATGGGCGTGATGATTTTCGGAGAGCCGCCGTCGTTTAAATCCATCGTGGAAACGCTGGCTGCCTTGGAGCAGGAAATAAATCACTGATAAACGTGAATTAATCGCATCGAGACGGTTGAACAAAGGTATTTAGTCAATGGCGATCAAGAAATCTGACCTCTACTCCTCACTTTGGGCGTCATGCGACGAGCTGCGCGGCGGCATGGATGCCAGCCAGTACAAGGACTATGTCCTTTTCATGCTGTTCATCAAGTACATCTCCGACAAATATGGGAACACAGATGACTTCGCGCCGCCGGTGACGATTCCCAAGGGCGCCAGCTTCAAGGACATGATCGCCCTGAAGAACGACAGCGACATCGGCAACAAGATCAACACCCAGGTCATCCAGCCGCTCATCGATGCAAATCAGCGCTTGGCACGAAGCGATTTTCCCGACTTCAACGATCCGAACAAACTTGGGGATGGTGCGGCGAAGGTCGAGCGTCTGTCCAACCTCATCTCCATCTTCCAGAAGTCGGAACTGGATTTCTCGAAGAACCGCGCCGAGCACGATGACATCCTGGGGGATGCCTACGAATACCTGATGCGGCACTTCGCCACGGAGAGCGGCAAGAGCAAGGGACAGTTCTACACCCCTGCCGAAGTCAGCCGCATCATGGCGAAAGTGATCGGGATTTCGCGGACGAACACCAAAGCGTCCACGACCGCCTACGACCCGACCTGCGGGTCGGGTTCGTTGTTGCTCAAGGTTGCGGCGGAAGCCGGAAGGCACATCACGCTCGAAGGGCAGGAGAGGGATGTGACCACGGCTGGCCTCGCCCGCATGAACATGATCCTCCATGATTTCCCAACGGCGAATATTCTTTCGGGAAATACGCTGTCTGATCCCAAATTCAAAGACGGTGAGAAGCTTCGCACTTACGACTATGTCGTCGCGAATCCCCCTTTCTCCGACAAGACTTGGTCCACCGGGCTTGTGTCGCAGAAGGACCGTTTCCAACGCTTCGCATGGGGCGTGCCTCCGATAAAGCAGGGCGATTACGCTTATTTGCTGCACATCATCCGTTCGATGAAGGGCACCGGCAAGGCCGCGTGCATTTTGCCGCACGGCGTCCTGTTTCGCAGCAATGCCGAAGCGGTCATTCGCAAGGAGCTTGTCCTCTCGGGATATCTCAAGGCCATCATCGGTCTTCCGGCGAATTTGTTTTTCGGCACAGGCATACCGGCCTGCATTGTGGTTCTCGACAAGGAGAACGCCACGGCCCGCAAGGGCATTTTCATGATCGACGCTTCCAAGGGCTTCATGAAAGACGGGCCGAAGAACCGGCTCCGCGAGCGGGATATTCACCTCATCGTTGACACGTTCCAACGGCAGGATGAGAGTGACCCGCGCTACGCGCGCATGGTTCCCATATCAGAAATCGCCGATTCCAAGAACGACTACAACCTCAACCTGCCGCGCTACATCGACAGCACGGAACCGGAGGATTTGCAGGACATCGACGGGCACCTGCGTGGCGGCATCCCGGTGCGAGATATCGACGATCCGGTCCGGCTAAAGAGCTATTGGTCAATCCTTCCCACTGTCCGCGAGACGCTGTTTCAATCGGCGGGCCGCTCCTGCTACTGGAAGCTGCGCGTGCCGATCGCCGAGATCAAAGCCACGATCTTCGGCCATGCCGAGTTCGCGGCATTTCACAGGACCGCCGATGATCTTTTCGAGAAGTGGAAGGTGAAGAATACGCTGCGCCTTGAAGGATTTGAGAAGGATGGCCATCCGAAGCAACTTATCGAAACCATCTCCGAGGACTTGCTCGCCATCTTCAAAACCGTGCCGCTGCTCCACTCCTACGGCCTTTATCAGTACCTGATGGATTATTGGGCCGAGACCATGCAGGATGATTGCTATCTCATCGCCGCCGACGGATGGAAGGCGGGCGCGCAGCCGCGCGAGATCGTCCAGGTCAAGAACAAGGAAAACAAGCTCGTCTGGCCGGAGAAACACGATTTCAAGAGGGGCAAGCGGCGCTTCAAGTCGGACCTCGTTCCGGCATCGATCCTGATCGACCGCTATTTCACTGCCGAGCGCGATGCCATCGCCGAACTCGAATTCGAACTTGCGGAGATCGACCGGAAGCTTGATGAAAAACGCGAAGAGCAGGGCGGTGAGGAGGGGCTTCTGAGCGAAGTCATCGAGGGGGAGGGCGACAAACAGAAAATCACCGCCAAGGCCGTGAAGGCTCGCCTCAAGGAAATCGGCAAAGACCCCGATTTCGCCGATGAGGGCACAGCGCTTGAAGAATACTCCAGGCTCCTCGATGAAAAGGACAAAGTCAAGGAGCGGCTCAAAACCGTGCAGGAGGAGCTGGAGGGGAAGCTCGACGCCAAGTATCCCACGCTCACGGAAGATGACGTCAAGACGCTCGTTGTCCACGACAAATGGCTCACCAAATTCGCGGCTGGCGTCCAGAGCGAACTTGACCGCGTCTCGCAGAATTTGACCGGGCGCATCCGCCAGCTTGCCTTGCGCTATCAGACACCTCTGCCCAAGCTGGCCGAAAATGTCGCTGACCTTACTGCCAAAGTCGAGACACACCTCCGGCAGATGGGGGCGGTATGGAAGTGAGACATGGTTACAAGCAGACGGAAATCGGATCGATCCCGCAAGGGTGGGATGTGAAGTCCTTTGATGAACTATTCGATTTCCGTAATGGCGTTAATGCTGACAAAAACTCTTATGGACAAGGGGTGCCATTTATCAATGTGTTGGAACCCATTACCTACTCACATATTCATGGACCTGAGATTCCGGGACGGATTACCTTGTCGGACTCACTTCTGAGTTCTTACGAAGTTCTGCGGGGAGATGTTTTGTTTAACAGAACATCCGAAACTCAGGAAGAAGTTGGGTTAGCGTCAACCTATCTCGGTTCTGAACGAGTGGTCTTCGGCGGTTTTGTAATTTGTGGCCGCCCAAAGGACGGCAGCCTCGATCCACTCTATTCAGGGTACGCGCTGCGCGCTCCAGTGGTCCGGTCACAGATAATCCCAATGGGGCAGGGCGCAATTCGCGCGAACATTAGCCAACAGAATTTGAAACTTATTCTTGTTCCGATTCCACCACCGCCGGAACAGGGCGCAATCGCCACCGCATTGAAAGACATCGACGCGTTGCTGGAAGGGTTGGAGAGTTTGATAGCCAAGAAGCGCACCCTTAAGGAGGCCGCCTTGCAGCAACTATTCACCGGCCAGACCCGTCTGCCGGGGTTCACAGGTCAGTGGGAGGCAAAGGGGCTCAATCTATTGAGCGCAATGAAGAGCGGAAATACAATCACGAGCGCGGACATTGACCAGTCTTCGCCGTATCCGTGCTATGGCGGCAATGGATTGCGTGGATATCCACGTACCTCGGACACTGCGGAGTAGACGAAACATCTGTCTACCTCCAGATGACGCGGGAGCTGCTTCAACAAGCCAATCGCTGCTTTGAGCGCTATGTCTTCGCGGAGGTGCACAATGGCTGATCACGCCGCTGTTGGCTTCTGGGTTCGCCGTTTTCTGTCAGAGCATCTGATGCACGAGCGCGGGGTGTCGAGAAACACGCAACAGAGCAATCGTGACACGTTCTGTTTATTCCTGCCGTTCGTCGCCACCCAGCTCAAAACAGCAGTCGACAAGCTCGTAATCGACGACCTCTCGCCCAGCATTGTTTCGGGTTTCCTGGCGCACTTGGAACAGGCTCGAAGTTGCTCGGTCGCCACGAGGAATCAGAGGCTTGCTACCCTCCACGCCTTCGCTCGGTTCACAGGCGAATCTAGCCCAGAGCATGTGGAATGGTGCGCACAGATTCGTAAGATTCCATTCAAACGAGCATGGAGAAATCCAGTCCCGTACATGGAAAAAGATGAGATCGACGAACTTCTTCGTGCCCCTGATCACGCGACTGAGCACGGCCAAAGAGATTACGCCCTGCTCTTGTTTCTCTACAACTCGGGCGCACGAGCCACCGAGGCCGCGCGAGTCTTAATCGACGATCTGACTTGGGATGCAACGAGCACCGGCTCGGTGAAGATCCGTGGAAAAGGCCGGAAGATTCGGTTCTGTCCGCTCTGGAAAAAGACGATGGCTGAACTCCGACCGCTCATCCGAGGACGAGATCCCTCTGATCCGTTGTTCCTCAACCGATACGGCGACTCCATAACGCGGTTTGGAGTTCATGCGCTCGTGACTCGTCATGCGGAAACCGCGGCAAGAAAAGTCCCATCACTAAAAACCAAACGTATCAGCCCGCACACGATTCGTCATACAACCGCAACCCACCTGCTTCGCGCTGGCGTTGATCTCAACACAATCAGGGCATGGCTGGGACACGTTTCATCGGACACAACCAATATTTATGCGGAAACAGACCTGGCCATTAAAGCGAAGGCTCTGGCCGCCTGCGATCCAGGAGGCGGCCGTCGCAGAAGCAAGAAAAAGTGGCGAGCTGATCCCAGCATAATGGAGTTCTTGCGCAAGCTCTGAGCCCTTCTCTTGCTCTATCTCGTCGACTCCCGCGGGGACGATCCAATCCGGCGTCCCCCGCTTTTTATGTAGCGATCCACTCCCAACG
>Ga0182016_10002626_pt1 | contig 20929 bp, 22 predicted proteins | sample 712S2MmetaG_FD_120491 | JGI IMG/M metagenome (GOLD analysis project Ga0182016, IMG submission 120491) | Permafrost microbial communities from Stordalen Mire, Sweden - 712S2M metaG | ecosystem: Environmental > Terrestrial > Soil > Wetlands > Permafrost | place: Sweden: Stordalen | collected... | reverse complement strand
TGACAACGTCAACCGGATGCTCGCACCCTTGCGCAGGCATCGACACAAAACGTCACGCGGTTAGTCATCGCTGCTCCAGCACGGCTCACCGAGACACGGAGAACTGACGCGGTAAACAAATACGAATTAAATACTGTCAGCGGGGGTATTCTCCCGAGCGCTGCGTCGAATGCGGCCAAGTTTCCGCAGTAGATGCAGTAATTCTCGTTTATTGTCTGAGCGCAATCGACACCGAGAATGACGCAAGAGCTAGACGTGCAGGTTTGGGCATCGAGGGTGAAGGGCGGCATGCAAAAACGGCGCACAGGGCAACCGCCGCCACACAGAAGTGGCACGATGGCCATCGACTCACTCCTAACTTTCGCAACACCTCTGAGATATGCGGCACGAGCCCCTCCATCATCCGGGCGAGTTAGGCTCCCAGCCTTTCGGCCCATAAGTGTTAGTGTGAATAATAATATTTAGTCGGTCACGAGTCAAGCAAATAAAGGTGTTTGTTTTGTTAGAATGCAAATTGTCCGCCTCAATTAGCGCGCGATCTGTCCGCTTGACGCGGATGGGACCCTGAAGTTGTGAGTGCTGAACAGGCGGTCTCATCCGCGGAAATGGAGCGGATGATGAAGACCGTCCGCCGTCTTTCGTTTTCAACCGCACGGCATCACAAGTGTGAACTAACGGGGAACCCTTATGCCAGGAAGGGGATATCGGAAACTGAGTGGCCAACGTCACCCGTACGGATTGCGGACACTACCTTTCTCCGTTTCCAGCGCCATCCCGCGTTCAGACGCGCAATAACCTTGTTCACGCTGGGCCTGCCGCCCTTTAAGCTTGGCGCGCGCCTTCGTTACAGCCGAGTAACTGTCCTCGGCTTACTTGTTGGGCGACAGGTGGCGGTGAACGTCCGCACGGGTGGGGTGCAGGGCGAACGGCCGTATAGCACGGCGAAGATCGCGGCGCTGGTGGCGGCCATCGTGCTGCTGATCGTGTTGAAGTCGTCACACTGATCGCGCGGCGCACTGTCATTCGGCGGCGGCGACAGCATCGAACCGCCGAGAGTTCGTGCGCTTTCGATAAACGGTGATAGTCTTTCTGGCACGCCAGCAGCGCCGTCTGAAAATCGACTAGCGATGGGGTGTGCGCCTTGTCGCGGCTCCTTTCCGCGCGCGGCCAGTGCCCGATATAGCCGTTCCACAGCAGTTATCTGTTAAATAACGCCTTCGCGGTTTAAGCGACGGGGTCCGCATCAACAGCCAGACCTAGCGAGGTCTTCGACCTCAAACCGGCGAGACCTCGAAACCCGTAGCTCCACCGGTATTCTTGGCGTCCTTGCGGTTTTGCGTGAGAGTCTTCTTCCAGTCCATTGACAATACGCGAAATGCTGTTCTCGATCGGCTCCCCGTTGAAGTCGATCGACAGACCAAGCCGCTTATCTGCCGGCCGCGGATAAGTGAGAAGTTGCTATCTGTGGACCGGCGCGAGGGCCTCGGCCGGCTCGATAGCGATCCGCATCGTTCCGGAGACCGCCGGGATTGCCTGCTGGCTGACCGTTTGGAGTCCACGCTGAGCAAGCTCATAGGCGAGCACCGAAAGGCAGCTTCCACGATCTCTTTGGCGATGGCATTCTCCGTCATGGCGGCTCTCTATAGTCTCTCGCAAAGCCGCCAAGACGCCAGGAACGCAACACCGGTCCGGGCATGGAATCGAGAACATGGCGAGTATCCCTGAACTGCTCGATGGACATGTGACATTAGAGGTGGAATGCCTGGACCGGTTGTACCTGAACGGAACAACCTGACGCAGAGTATCTCGGTGCTGTGGAAAGCTCTAGCCGTCTGACGTCTCTTCCACCGCGGCGACGTTCCAGACTTCCTCGAAAAGCTCTTCCTTAGTGACGGTGTGCCCCGCCCGGGCCGGAGTGAGCGAAGGAGCGTCCATGAAATTAATCCTCCTTTGGGCGACCCTGGGCATTGCGCTGGCCCAGCAAGCCCCGCCGGGCGATATTTAGGTCACCGGAAGTGGAACGGCCGAAAGTCTCGGGAGATAGGGCGATCGCGACGCAGGGCCCACGAGGGCATCGCGGATCAGTAACGTGTGTCCAGGCGGACCGTCACGAGGTCGCCTTCTTCTTTGCCGATCTTCTTGCGGAGGCCGGATTTTACGGGTAGCTTGTGAGTGCCGTCACCAAGCGCCATGAAAGAGCTGCGAAAGGGCTCGCCGTCGATGGTGCCGCTCACTTTGACGAGACCCTTCGTGCCGAAGAAAGCCGCCGAATCGGGCATCGCCACATAAGTCCAACCGCCTTTGGCCGGCGATTTTCGGAGCTTGGCTTTGAATTGCTTGTTTAGGGGGCTCACGGTGAGATTAGAACTTGAAGGTCGGAGGCTTGGGCGGCGCCGGCATGGCCGGCGCGGCAGGCGCAGCTGGCGCTGCCGGCATCGCGGGTACTCCTGGAATTGCAGGGGCTGCGGGTAACTTCGGCGCGGCGGGTATCGCCGGTGCTCCCGGTATCTTCGGCGCAGCCGGCATGGCCGGCGCCCAAGGTATGGCGGGCGGCGCGGGCGCTCCCGGAGGGGCAGGCGTGCTCGGCAAACCGACCTGCTTATAGTTGGGAGGCACCTGGAACGCCGTCGGCGGCGGCGCGCCCGCGACGGTGTTCTTGCAGTGGCACATCTGCTGGCCGAAGCTTCCGGTGATCCTGCTCAGTACGGGCATCTGCAGTTTGGTGCTGACCCAGCTCTCGGCGACCATGGGCACTTGCGGCGGCTTCGGAATCGCGGGGGCGGCCGGTGCGCCAGGTACGGCAGGTGCGCTAGGTACGGCCGGTGCGCCCGGCATGCCGGGAACCTGCGGTGCTGCCGGCGGCTTGGGCGGAGTGAGAGGCGGCAGCGTGATTTGCGTGCCATGCACCTCGACCCCTTGCACCATCTTGGTACCCAGATCTTTTACCTGCATTCCCGGTGCGGTGGGTGGAGTGGGCGGGGCCGGCATCCCCGGCAAGCCGGGGGAAGTGAGTTGCGGAGGCGTTAAGCCGGGCGGTGTGGGAATCGCCCGCACTTCCTGCTTGGCATGATCGAGCAACAGAGTCACTCCGGTGGCCGGGTTGCTGATCACCGAGGTCGCGCCGTAATCGACGCGGGTCTGTCCGTCCGCCGATCGCGCCATCTTATACGAGATCTGCGAGGGAACGCTCCCCGGTGCGGCCAATTGTATGGTGTTGGTGCATTCGGTAGAAGCGGCAGGCAGTGAAGGCGGTTTGGGCGGCGTCACAGCCTTTACAGAATATCACGGGCAGTGCATGTCCTAAAGATTGGACAGTGCCATCGGGCTTGGGTGTGCCACCGCGGCATGAAATACTCCCTGCATGTTTCCCACGGCGCGCGTAACGATTTTCACATGTGCCCGATGGTTACGCCCGGCGTGCCTCCCATCCCGCACGTCGGCGGACCCATTCTGCCTCCCTGCGAAATCGCCGTGCTCACGGGAGGATTGCCGCAGGCTCGCGTCACCGACATGGCGCTGTCCGTCGGCCCTCCGGATATGATCGTGATGGGATCGATGAGTGCTTCGTTGGCGGCCTGCCGGCAGCCCGCATTATGGACCCCCAGATGCACGGCGGCATGATCATACTGGGCGAGTTTACAGTTCTCATCGGCGGATAAGGCTTTTACCGTGGCGCAGGCACTCTTGCCGGCACTCTTGCCTGCAGCGCCGAGACTCTGGAATCCTGAGGTCCTGGAATCGGGATGAGCCTGTCCTCTCATCGAAATGGCCAGAGCCGGCGCCATCAGGCGCTTGACGCCGAGCGTGAAGAGTCCGAAATTCAGGCCGGCGCGCGTGCTGAAGACCGGGTCGGTCAGGATAGTTGTGCCTTCGATCTTCAACAGAACGGTGGAATGGCCGATCCAGGCAGCGTGAATACCGGTATCGCTCCACTGTCTGGGGCGCGGCCGTCCGGACGGGTCAAGGATGGCGCGCTTGCGGTCGGCCGAGTATCGTTTCCAGAATTGGGAGCGGTGCGATAGGCCCAGCCTAGCATCCCGGCGTCCCCCAGGAGGGCAATATTGCTCATCTATTCAATTAAGACGCAGCGCCGGGCCGGGCAGTTCCGTTGCCGCTCAAGCCATGAGTATGTCGATCTTCGGCAGGTCGTCGGAGGTCAGCTTCCAACCGGCGGCAGAGGCGTTGGCCCGAACTTGCTCCGGCGTGGTAGCACCGGCGATCACCGATGCCACCACGGGCTTGGCAGCCAGCCAGGAGAACGCCAGCTCCAGCAGCGTATGGCCGCGCTCTTCGGCAAATTGAATGAGGCGCTCCACCTTCTCGAGGTTTTCCTCGCTGAACATCTTCGGACCCCACCCGGCATCGCCGCGGCTGCCCTTGGGGAGCGGCTGGCCCTGGCGGTACTTGCCGGTCAGCAGGCCGTTGGCCAGCGGAAAATATGGCAGGAAAGCGATATGCTGGCGCCCGCATTCGGGCAGCACTTCGGCTTCCGGCTCGCGATGGAAAAGACTGTACTGATTTTGCACACTGGCGAATTTTCCGCCGGCCTCGCGGATCTGCGCGGCGGAGAAATTGGAGCAGCCGATCTCGCGCACCTTCCCTGCCTGCTTCAATTCTTCCAGGGCGCCCAGGGTATCGGCGATGGGCGTCTCCGGATCGGGCTGATGAAGCTGGTAAAGATCGATGTAGTCGGTGCCCAGGCGCCGCAGGCTGTCTTCGGCGGCCTGGCGGAGGTACTCGGGCTTGGCGCCGTGGCGCGTTTCGTCGAACTTCATGCCGAACTTGGTGGCGACGACGATTTCCCGGCGGCGCTTGCCGAGAGCGCGGCCCAGGAATTCCTCGCTGTGGCCTTTATCGTAAATGTCGGCGGTGTCGAAGAGGTTGATGCCGGCCTCCAGCGCGGCGTCTATCACGCGGCGCGATTGCGCTTCATCGATGCGCCAGCCGAAATTATTGCAGCCTAACCCGGTGAGCGAAACTTGCAATTTGCCGATCTGGCGCCGTTGCATACTGGTTGCTTGCATGCCAACATAGATGCGCCGCGAGGCCCGCGGATTCGGATAGGGCGGCGCGGTTGGTGGGGGAAGTGACAATCCAATCTGTGGTTGTCGGAACGGTAAGTGGGGCATGTGGATTGCCAGAGGGGAAGCGGTGGAGGGACGAGAAATGAGAACCTGGAGCGATCGGCAATATCCAGCAGCAAATTCCGCGACAATAGTTCGATGAGCTCGCTCGAACTCCTTCTTCGGGGGGCCGTGGCCGGAGTGGCAATTTCTGCCCCCGTAGGACCGGTCAACGTCCTTTGCGTGTCGCGGACGCTCACGCAGGGGCGATGGGCCGGTATAGTCTCGGGAGTTGGGGCGGCGTTCGCGGACACGCTTTACGGCTCGGTCGCCGGATTCAGCATCAGCTTTATCATTTCGTGGCTGCTGCGCGAGTTGTTTTGGATCCGGCTGATCGGCGGCATGCTGCTGATCGCCATCGGCGCGATTTATTATTTCAAACGGCCGAAAACGCTGAAGGAAGCCTCCGAAAGCTCATCGAGGGGTTCAGATGCCGCGTCGACGTTCCTGCTGACTCTGACCAATCCGACAACTGTCCTGTCGTTCCTCGCGGTGCTTGCCATATTGGGATTGGGCGAGCACCGGCATTGGACCCTGACGCTCTTTCTGGTAATGGGAATCTTCGCCGGCGCCATGCTCTGGTGGATGTTGCTAGCGTTCATTTCGGGCCATTTTCGCGATCGATTCAACGATCGGGCAGTGGTATGGCTGAATCGCATCGCGGCCGGCGCGATCGGCGCATTCGGGTTGATTACCATGGGTCTGGCGTTTAAGAAATAGGACGGCTCTCACGCAGAGGCGCAGAGATCGCAGAGAAGAGTCATACCAAAGTTTTGCTCTGCAAAGCAAGCTCGTGGAAACTTGCAGAACAAACAGGAGACGCCCCATGGCGCCAGCCGACCGCTCCGTGGCCTCCGCCGCCTCCGTGCTCTCGAGTCTTGCCTTTGATTTTGTTTTTCTCGGTGTCTCTGTGCCTCCGTGGTGAAGGCCGCGCTGTGTCTTCTACCGCCTCTGCGTGAGATCTATTCTTACGCCAGAGCCTTGAGCTAAAATAACCGGGATGAGATGGGCTGCCGCTCTACTTGTCTCGGCCCTCGCTATTCCGGCCCTGCAAGCCGCTGACTGGATCAAGATCAGCACCGCGAATTTCGAACTCCTCACCAATGCCCCCGAGCGCGAAGCGCGCAAGACTCTGGCCATGTTCGAGGAAGCGCGCGGATTCTTCTTACGCGAACAACCGTCGCTGGCCGGGTCGCCTCCGCCCGCCATCATCGTGGGGTTTAACAGCTTCAAGGATTACAGGCCCTACACCCCTAAGGCCGAAGTGCTCGCTTATTACCAGAGGCAAGAGACCGGCGACTATATCGTACTGAGCGATCTGCAGCTGCAGCGTATGCGTGTGGCCATCCACGAGTATGTGCACCTCCTGGTAAGTCATTCCGGTTTATCCATCCCGCTTTGGCTGAATGAGGGCATGGCGGAGGTTTATTCCACCATGCAGGAGCAGGATGGAAAGCTGGTAATCGGGGAGATGAAGCGCGACCGCGTGCTCTCGCTTGGGGGAGGGAACTGGATGCGGCTCCCGGACTTGCTGCGCGCCGACGATCGCTCTCCGCAATACAACGAACAAGACCTGGAGACGATGTTTTACGCGCAGAGCTGCCTGTTAGTTCACATGCTGATGCTGGGCGACGGCTACGCCGATAAGTTCTCGCGGTTTTTGGAGCGCATCTCCGCCACCGGCTCTTCGCAAGCCGCATTTTCCGAAGTGTACGGTAAGACGGCGGCCGAAATCGAGAGACAGATGACTCTGTATTTTCGACAGCAGGTGCAGAGCGGCGCCGCGTATCCCGCCGGAACGGCGCCACTGGAAATCACTGAAAATCGTCCCGCGACAGCGGTGGAAGTGGGCGTGACGCTGGCCAACCTGACCGCCCGCCTGGGCAAAGTGGGGGAAGCTAAGAGCCGGCTCAAAGAACTGGCGGCGCAATATCCCAAGAGTGGAGAAATCGAAGGCGCGTTGGCCGATCTGGAAGTGCAAAACGGAGATACCGGCGCCGCCCTGGCGCATTACCGTTCGGCGCTGGCGCTCCAGCCCGCCGATTGGATGGTCTACTGGAATTATGCGCGGCTTTTGGATGGCGAAGGCGGCGCACTCGATGCGCGCCTGCAGGCGCTGGAAGAAGCGGTGCGGCGCAATCCGGGGTGATGGAAGGGCGTTTGCGACTGGGTGACGATCTCTGCGTGGCGGGACGCTTTGCGGACGCGTTGGCGCGGCTTCAGCAAGCGCCCAAAGTAGAGCCGGAGCAGGCGGCGCCGATGTTCGTCGAAATGGCGGTGGCTTCCTACGGGTTGCGGCAAGTGGACGAAGCGCGCCGCTATGCGGACCAGGCGAGAGCCGCGGCGCGAACGGCGGCAGAAAAGGCCGAAGTGGAGCGGCTGCTGGCGCGAATCCAAGTGCCTTCGAAAACTGAAACGCCTGAGCCCTCCAACGATCCGGATCGCCCCACGCTGCGCCGCGCTCCTCCGAAAAAGGGTGGCGGGGGCGGCATCGAGCCGTAAGTCCGCAAACCGACTCCCTCACGGTCGCGGCTCGGAAAAACAGGGTGCCGATACCGAGCCACGACCGTTACGGAGCGGTCCGCAGCTCTAAATACTCCGTGGATCCCAGCCCGCGCGATACTCTCGCGCGAGGTACTTGTTCGCCTCGGGAACGTTGGCGATCGTCCCGGCGGACGCATCGTATAGCAATCGCCTTCCGGTGCGCAGGGCGATCGAGTAGAGATTGACTGCCTCGGAAAGCGGACCGGCATTGACGAAGCTGCCCGGCGAATGTTGTTTATCGCCGCGGCAGGCCGCCACCCACTGAGTGAGCGCTGGCGAAAGCGAAGGCGTATCGGAGCTGCTGACGTGACTATGCGGTGTGCGCGGCGGAGCCTGAAATGCCCTCATTCGCGCCAGTGGAATCAGATGTGGATCTTCCAATTGGAAGCCGGAGAGAATTTTGCCTTTGTCGCCGATGAACATCATGCCTTCGGCCGGCAGTTCCTCGCCGTCTTCCTCCAATTCCGGCGGAGTGGGCGGATGGATGCCGCCGTCGTACCAGACCAGCTCGACGGGCCCGCGGCTGCCGCGCGCCGGATAGCGGAAGCGGACCACGCTCGCCAGCGGATAGGAAAAATCATTGTGGATGGTATGGGAAACGCCGTCCTGCAGCTGGCAGGCGTGGGTAAACATGGGGTCGACGCTAGTGGGGCCGGCGAGTTCGAGCGCATTGAACACCGTCCAGAGACTGTAGTGGCCCATGTCGGCCATGGATCCGCCGCCGAAATCGTACCAGCCGCGGAAAACCATGTTGGTGTAGTTGGGGTGGTACGGCCGTTCGGCCTCGGGGCCAAGCCAGAGGTCCCAGTCGAGCCCCTCGGGAACGGGCGGACGATCGGTGGGCAGGGTCAGGTACTGCGGCCAGACCGGGCGATTCGACCAGTTGTGCACCTCGCGCAAAGTTCCGATGGCGCCGGCATTAATCCACGCCATGACGGACGTCATGTCGCCGTTGCTGTCCCACGGCATCAGGTGGGTGGAAACGCCGGTTTTGCGCGCGGTCTCGATGACGAGTTGCGCCTCCTTCAAGCGGTTGGCTAGGGGCTTGTGCGTAATGGTGTGCTTGCCGCGCTTCATGGCCGCCATGGCGATGACGCCATGAAGATGGTCGGGGGTCATGATCTTCACCGCGTCGATGCCCTTTTCCTTTTCGAACATCTCGCGGAAATCGGCATAGGCGGCGCAGCCCTTGTATTGGCCGGAGGCCTTCTGCGCTCCGTAATATGTTTCCACCACGCTTTGGCCGGCATCGCGTCCGCCGGGAATGGCGCCCTCGACTCCCGGGCTCCAATCGGACTTCTGGAGGATGCGGCGGAGGTAGGTGAGCAGTCCGTCGCGGTCCCAATCGCGGTAATTTACGGCGTGCTTGTTGGGGTCGCAGACGGCGGTGATGCGGATGTCCTGCGAGGCCAGGAAGTAGGGCATCTCGCGGATTCCCTCCGTGCCCGTACCGATATAGGCGAGATTGATCTGATCGCTTGGGGCGACGTACCCGGGTCCTCCGAGCACGCGTCGGGGGACGATGGAGAAGGCAGCAGCGGCGGCGGCGCTGCCCAGAAACTGGCGGCGGTTGGAATCGGACATCATGGCCGGTAGGATAACTGGAATCGCGGGAAGCGGCAAGGCTGACGGCGAGGCGAGATCGCTAGGGAGTGCCGCAAGCCATACCGCATCGCGGGTTTGCCTGTACCGGACTCGAACTTGAGGCGTGCTTGCATCGTCCTGGAGAAACTCTGGAAAGCCGCGTACGTATTCCACTCCGAGGGGAGCCTGGAAACGGAACTCTGGGTTCTGGACCACACTCTGCGCATCCTGTTCGGCGACGTCAGTCAGGTCGTCAAGGGGATTCGCCAGAGCGTCACCAAGCGCCGGTTCTTCGGGGCCAAGCGCAAGACGCTATGCGGCGTTGCGGACTACATGCACCGCAATCGCGCCCGCATGCGTGTACGACGGAATATCTCGCCAAGGGCTGGCCAATCGCCAGTGGCCCCGTCGAGGGCGCGTGTAAAAACCTCATCAAGGACCGCATGGAACGTTCCGGAATGCGCTGGACTTAGGAGATGGCCGGGGCGATCGTCAAGCTCAGAGCCATCTACTTGAGTGGGGACTTCGATCCCTACTGGTCCTTCCACATCGCCAGTGCTCAACAGCGCCTTCATCCCGGCCACTGGAGCGTCGTCCTAAAGTAGCCACACCCGAATCATTACGCGTGGACCAGCTGATAGCGGGCGGCCATCTCTGCGAGCGAGATCGGCGCATAATCGCCCGCGTGGCCGGCCTGGCCGAACTGCACCATGCGCTCGGCAACTACTTTCTTCATCGCGTCGCGAGCCGGCTTCATGTAGTCGCGCGGGTCGAATTTCTCGGGCGATTCGGCGAAGACTTTGCGGATGGCGCCGGTGATGGCGAGCCTATTGTCGGTATCGACGTTGATCTTGCGGACGCCGTTCTTGATGCCGATCTGAATTTCCTCGACCGGCACGCCCCAGGTCGGTTTCAGCTTACCGCCGTACTGGTTGATGATGTCCTGCAGATGCTTGGGCACGCTGGACGAGCCATGCATTACCAGGTGGACATTGGGCAGCCGCTTGTGGATTTCGATGAGAACGTTCATCTTGAGCGTCTCGCCGGTGGGCTTCTGGGTGAACTTATAAGCGCCGTGGCTCGTGCCGATGGCGATGGCGAGTGCGTCGAGGCCGGTGAGCTTCACGAATTCCTCGGCTTGAGCCGGGTCGGTGAGGTGGCTGAGGCCATCGAGGCCGGTGCCGTGGCCGTCTTCGATGCCGCCCAGGCAACCGATCTCGCCTTCCACCGTGACGCCTTTAGCGTGTGCCATCTCGACTACCTTGCGGGTGGCATCCACGTTGTACTCGAACGTCGAAGGCGTTTTGCCGTCGGGCATGAGCGAGCCATCCATCATGACGCTCGTGAAGCCCATGTCAATGGCGCTCTTGCAGGTTTCCACGCTGTTGCCGTGATCCAGATGCAGGACCGTGGGGATCTCGGGATAGACTTCCGTGGCGGCGATCATGAGGTGATACAGGAATCGATCCTGCGAATAAGCGCGCGCGCCGCGGCTGGCCTGGACGATGACCGGGGACTTAGTTTCCCTTGCCGCTTCCATGATCGACTGGATCTGCTCCATGTTGTTGACGTTGAACGCGCCAACACCATATCCGCCTTTTGCCGCTTCGTCCAGAAGCTGGCGCATTGACAATAATGGCATTTACATTCTCCTTATCGTGAAATAAACCCGAAACTCTGGAATGACTACGCTAACATGATTGCGGGAAAGCGGGCAAGGCGCTGTCCGGGAAGATCACTTATACTACAGATTCCGCAGACCCATGACGCCGTTCGTTCCGCTGTTTCATAATCCGCATCTACAAACAATTCTGGGTCATTACTGGAAACGGCCTGATTGGGATGCGAGGTTTCCGATTGAGCAGCGCTTTTATCGGACCGAGACGGATGTCCAGGTGCTCGTGGAATCGCAGAGGCCGGCAGGCCACGTGGCGGGTGAGATCCTTATGGTCCACGGGTTGGAGGGTTCGGGACGCGCGGTTTATATCCGCAGTCTCAGCTGCGCCGCCCTCAACGCAGGATTCGCGGTCCATCGATTCAATATGCGAACCTGCGGCGGCACGGAGCGATTCTGTCAGACGCTCTATCACGGCGGTCTGACAAGCGATCTGCTTGCGGTAGTGCACAAATTGGCCGACGAGGGCCGCGTACCGTTATTTCTGGTGGGGTTCTCGCTCGGGGGAAATGTGGTGGTGAAACTCGCGGGCGAACTGGGGGAACGCGGACCGAAGTTGCTCGCGGGCGTGTGCGCTGTCTCCGCGCCGCTCGATCTGGCGGCTTGTTCCCGGCGAATGGCCGAACGCGACAATCGCATTTACGAACGGCGCTTCGTGCGGCGTATGCGGCAACGATTGGTGGCGACCGGGCGGTACAGCCAGCGGGATTTCGAGGGTCTCAAGAGCGTTACGGCCATCGACGATCGCATCACCGCGCCTTCATTCGGGTTCGGCAACGCCGCGAACTACTACCATACGCAATCCGCCATGCGGCACCTCGAAAGGCTCCGTGTGCCGGTGCTGCTTATTTATTCCAAGGACGATACGCTTGTGCCCTCGGAGACCTTCGACGCCCCGGCGGTTCGCGAGAATCCCTGGATCGGGCGCTTGCCCACAGAGCACGGAGGCCATCTCGGATTTCTCGGACGACGGCCTCACCGATTTTGGTTGGACGCGGCCATTATCGAGTGGATGATGGCGCGGAATGCCAGGCGCTGAGTCTGCCATACTGAAGATCTATTTCCATGGATCCGCAGGAGTCATTCATGTCGCGAGCCGCGCGGTGGCTCACCTTTGGGGCCGCCGCGTCGATCGTGTTGTCGATCGCAGTTTTTAACATACTGATGGGGCTCGCGCTCGCTGCGCTGCTGTTTTCCGGTGAAAAGCTTCGCTTTCCGCGCATAAAGCTGCCGCTCGCCATCTTCATGCTCCTGACGCTTGTTGCATGGGTCCATTCGCCGGATCCCTGGTTCGATGGCTATCCGCAGATCCGGAAATTCTGGGTGTTTTGCATTCTTCTGCTGGTGTTTTCGACCTTGCGCAGCCTAGCTACCGTCCGCTGGCTGTTCCTGACTTGGGTCGGCCTCGCGAGCATCAGCGCACTGCGCGGATTCGTCCAATTTGCCGGCAAGATGCAGGCGGCGCATCAGTCCGGAGTCGACGCTTACACATACTATGTGGCGGAACGGATCACTGGTTTTAGCAGCCATTGGAATACATTTTCCGCGCAAGAGATGTTCGCGCTGGTCATGCTCGCGTCTCTGCTGCTCTTCGGTGTGCGGGTGCCGAAACGCTGGGTCTGGTGCCTGTGCGGGGTGCTGATCGCGGTAGTCTTGTATCTTGGCCAGACCCGGGCGGTGTGGATCGCAACCGTGATTGCCGGGCTGTATTTGGTGTGGTTCTGGAAAAAGTGGCTAGTTGCGCTCGTACCGTTGCTGGTCGTCGTTTTGTTTTTCGTCTCACCCCCCGTTATGCGCGAACGATTCACATCGATTTTTCACGCTCAGGAGGTAGATTCGAATCGTTTTCGGATCATCGCCTGGAACGCTGGGATCGAGATGATCGAAAAGCACCCTTTGCTGGGTCTTGGGCCGGAAGGTCCGAAATACCACTTCCAGGAATATGTGCCGCCTGATGTTTGGACCTCGCGCCCACCGGGCTTCTACCAGCACCTCCACGATGTCTATTTGCAATATGGCGCCGAGCGCGGCATTCCCGCCCTGCTGGTGTTCCTATGGCTGTTGGGGAAAATAAGTGTCGATTTTTGGCGGGGGCTGCGATCCTTACCTGCCGGTCCGAGCGATCGCAGATTCCTATTGCATGGTGGGATCGCCATGGTGCTAGCGATGATGGTTGAGGGCGTCGCTGAGGTGAATTTCGGAGACTCAGAGCCTCTGACGATGTTTCTGGTAGTGGTGGCCTGCGGCTATTTGGCTCTTGAGAAGGAACTCGTCGCGCCCGGCGCGTTACACGCCCAACAATCGAGCCCATCGACTGCTACGCGGTAGTGGCAGACTGTACCCGATCAAGCAAAACTGGTCCAGTGCAAATAGTACCACCGACTCCAACCTCGCGCCTGAGGCGATTTGCTGCTCCCTCTGCCAGGGAGTTGTGTAATCGGAGATCCCCACAAGGTGGCTGCTCTGACAGGGCGGAAATCCGAGTCGACCGGGCAATTGGATCGACTGCCTCACGAGATCCACATTTCGCTCGGCGGTATATGTGAAATTTTCGGTTTTTAGGCAGGCTAAATTCGCGGGGCTCCAATCGGTCAGCGGAAAGTTGATAACTTGATTCAGCGCCGTGTTGTTGACATCAGGCGGATATAGGACTTCGAACTTAGCGGCGGGGAAGGACCCGCACACAAACTCCCGAATCGATTTTGTAAAAGCGCCGATCAGCCCTGGCAGGAACGCGCACTCTTGAGCCAGTTGGCGGGGATCCGCATACTGATTCGCTATGACCGCCATTGGTTGCCCGTAAGCAGCTTGGAATGTCTCGGTTGTATATGCATCGTAGAATGGCATGCCGGGCTCTGTCACAACGGTGGCCGTCGGACCAGGAAAATACCACCACTGGACCTCGCCGAACTGTAAATACGGCACAACGCCGGCCTGCGCCATCAGGCTAGCCATGTCGCAATATACTTGCTGCCAAAACGCCGTGCTCACTGGCCCGAAGTTTGTTTGCAGCGACGGCGTCGTCAACCAGACGGGGTCTCCGTTCGGATATCTCTGCGCGATTCCGGTGGCGACACTGTCATCTCCGTTTTGCAACTCCATACTGAATGACGCGGTAGGTTGAATCCCATATCCATTCAGCGCGGCAAAAAATGCTACGCTCCAATCGCGCGCCGCACGATTGATCGGAGGGGAAGCCGCGAGATCCGTGCGCCAATAACTTCCGTTCGGATCGGCGCACGTGCCGTCGATTCCCCCCGCGAGCGCGGGACCACCAGTTTGTGCCGTGAGGGGCGTGCTGCTAGCCTCCGAGTTGTTGGTGATCACGGAAATCGTGAGCCCATTCCCGGCGGTACCCAAACTGCGCGCCGTAATCGTTAGCACTGCGCCCTCAGCTTGCGCTCGCACGCTGTTCGAGCCGGCGTTAATGAGGAGCGCGAAACAGAGTGCGATTGTTGCGGCGGTGTCACTAATGAGATTTAAGTGCTGTATCAGCGTGCCTCCCAAGTTGACACTCGTAATCTGCCCGAACTCCGGATTTCCGGAAAACGATATCGTCGCCGAGGCGAATTGCATTCCGGGCCTGTAGAGTTCGTAGAACCAAAGGGCACCGGCATAGTGATTGGCTCTGCCGCGAAATCCCAGCTTCTGAATAAGCCATGCGGTACGCTCCGGCGCTAAAGCTATCGAGTGGTTGGTGTCCCAGTCCGTCGCCAATGTCGCCGTTGCGGATAGTGGGAATTCCGGAATATCGTATGTAGGAACCACGAGTTCTAAGAAATCGAAATAGAAGTAAGTTCCAAAGGCGCCATTATTAGTGATTTTGACGGTGTGCGCCGCTCCTCCCGAAAACATTCCGAGAGGGACTCGGACTAGGACATCCTCGCCCGATAACGCCATGCTCAGCGAAACCGGCGCACCCGCATCCACCTGAACGGAAACCTGTCCTCCAGACGTCAAATATCGAGTTCCGAGGTAGAGGGTGTGGTCGACGCTCGAACTGTAGGTACACTGGAGGAAAGACCCCGTCGCGGTAGTCCAGTGAATAGATCCCCCGGAAAAGTTCCCGTTAGCGCTGTTCCATCCTCCTGAATAGGTGAGCGCGCTGGCGATATCCTCAATCCGGAGGCTCCCGGGTCCAGCCACTTGATATTCCAGATTGTCTCCCGTGACCGACCAGTTGGTCGCAACCACGGAAAACTCGCTTCGTTGGAAGGTTTCGGTCTGCAAATCAGCAGCCCATGTCCAACGCATTTTTCGCACGTTCGACGTCGGTACAGGAACAAGCATTGAACGATCCGGGTCGATGAAGCCTTGAAGCGCACCGAAATTCAGCTTCACTTGCCACTGCTGCGGCGATGTCCCACCGCTGAAGTTCACAAAGCCGGGTGACCATGTTTCGGTATTCGCGCCGAACACCGTCGCGTAGACGCCGACTCGGTTTGCGTTTGCACCGGCGCCTCCAGCGTAAGTAAGAGTGATTTCGGTTCCACTCGCGGATGCACTCACCGTGCCGTCACCAGACTGGTTGATTGCTGCTGCCAGAGCGCCTATCGAGGTTTCCAGCGTGTCGGCCGATGTGAGGCGATAGTTAAACTGCTGATCCAGCCACGCCAATACAATGTAGTCCCCTTGGGAGGGCAGTCCGCCCAGTTGGAATACCGCGCTGGCGGAAGTGAACTGGCCGATTGGAGTCGCGTAACCCAAACCCGAGGCGTCCAGCGGCACATCGTAAAGCGTTTCTACGCCATCGCTCTCCGACCAAATTCGCAGATATGGCGAGTCCACGGTCGGATAGAGGGTGGAGTCTATCGAAATGCAGTTGTTGCGAACCTCCTGATAGCTGAGCCGAACTCCAGTCAAATTACCATCGGGTAAGTTGCGAAGAAGTGGGTGCTCGAATACGTTGTCGCGATTCCATTCCAGCACCACCCAATCGAATGGATCTCTCCAACAGCCCGAGACTGTGAATCCGTTTGGGCTCGTCTGGCTAAGTGCCGCTATCGCCGACGGCTCCTTAAAATAGGACTGCAGATCCCGATCTGGTCTCAGCTTGGTGAGTTGTTCTGCCATTAGAGTCGAATGACTACAGTGAGGTCGGCTCCAGGGGTGGCCTGCCCTACTGACAGCACCGCGACTGTTACCTGCGACATGGCTTGAAGCGGTGGTAAACTGCTCCCGAGGATGCTGTTTGAAGCGATCGCTCCGGGTGGAAATGTAACCGCACAGTACCTAGCGCCGTTAACGTTGATTTGCACCTGCACGTCGGCGTCGGCCGCGGTTCCCAGGATCGCGAATACGTCTCGCACCGAACGTGCTGTTTCGACAACAATGGCCGGCGCCACGCATTGGTCAACAGCCAGGAACCCATCCACCTGGATTGAATACTGTCCCCCGGAGAGAGTCCGCAAACCACTATCTTGGTTGTGAGTCATGCATATGCCGGTCGTCGGGCTATTTCCTAACTTGTTCGTGACGAACAATTCCGCGCTTCCTACGCGAACATCTGGTAACGAGATGGAGTAATTCCAGCTTCCGCTATAAGCACTGCCGAAGAAGCCCGGCGGAAACGGCACGATAGTTGTCTGGCTGGTTAGCTGGTAGACTGCCGTACTAACCGTATGCGCTGCCGCAATACTTCCGTCTACCGCCCGGGTGACACTATACTGGGTTCCGTTACTATCGACAGCCGTCACACTAAGGATCTCGCCATCGATCTGCAGCTTAGTCCCGGCCTGCGCGGAGCCTCCGGCGTCTAGTGTCAGCACTCCATCAGCTGCCCCAAGATCGCTAGCGAGTACTGTAGACGGTGTCCCCAGTAGCTCATTCCAGTAGTAAAGAGTCAGCGTTCCCGACGAGATGCCGCAGGTGTTTGTCAAATCGATGAACGACACGCCGCTTAGTATGACCGCCCCCCCTTGCAGGTCCTGCCCCAGGCCGAAGAACGGCTGTGGCGGCACCTGGGTGTCCGCGCTCCCCGACCCGCCAATCGTCCACCGTGTCACAATCGAGAGCTGCTTCGAACACTCGAGATTATTGACGTTTGCCGAGCGGCCCGTAACCTCCACCACCTCGCCTGTCCGATTCGGAATCGTGAATTGGATCGGGCTGCTCTCCGCGACCGCGGCGAAGTGCCATGCTGCCTCCGCCACCGTAAAGAAACTCGTCGCGTCCGGTTCCACATCCCACTTCGAAACCGTTATCGTCGTAGCGTCGTTGCTTATTACACTGCGTTCCTGGCCTCCACCGGCGCCACGTGTGATCCGCACTGTCATGCCCACGTAGGCGTTTGCCGCCATCTGCAACGTTGCGTTCCCGGCCATTGTCGGGAAATGAGTCGTTACGGCGACCTCCGGCTGCAACTCCGATCGCCAGTAGAAATTCGCGTGATCGAAATCTGGGTCGGGCGGCGGGATTAGTTGACCTGTCAATCCCCCATCGGTGAAAGTCGCAGCGATCGTTTGCCCGGAGGTAACTCGCAGCAGGTTCGCTGGCGAACTTCCGCGGTATACGTTGAAACCTGCCGTACCTGCTGTGAAGCTCAAGCCTGTGAGTGTCACGCTGCTACCATTTGCACTGATGATCGCAGTGACCACGAACGACAAAGCGCTCTCATCCCCCGCGGCGTCCACCGCCGACACAGCGTAATAAAGCACTTGATCGCCGGTAAGAGACCCACCGGAGCCGATTGTCGCCGACAAGCTTACCAAGGGGATGCCCGGTCCGGTGCTCACCACCGTGGCTGGTGCAAGGAAGCTCACGATGACGCTGGCCTCCACCGTACCATCGGTGTTGGTGGCGGCTGCCTCGACGATGCCGAATTGGACATTTCCGTTGCTGTCCACCACGCTGCCCAGTAACGGATTGGGTAGTCCCACGCCCGAATTGTTCTGTGTAGCCTGCCCCGAAGCGGACGTCGCTTGACCGTTAGTGTCCGCGTACCACGCATCGTCGTGCAGTTGCGCCGTGATCGTCGCGGTTCGATAGTTGGTTGCCGGCGATATCTTTAACACTCGAAAGGGCTGGCGTAGAAAGCCCTCCTTGAGGTACGTGACCGTGATCAAATCGCCAGGCGAAACCCCGAAGCTTCTGATGCTCGTCTGAAACGCGACATACGTGTTTCCGAGGATCGACTTATCGAGGTTGAATTTGAGAATCCGCGATGCTTGATCGAACTGGGGAAGGCCCAGCGCCATTAACGTTGCCGAGGTGGTTTGCCCCGTTAACGCGATATCGTCCGGGTCAACCATCTCATAGCTGTCTTGCTGATATCCATTTAACGCATCCTGAAACTCTACCGACATGCAGTTCGGTGTGTCGGCGATACTGCGCGATGTCACCACCACGCTGGATCCCCCAGTTGCCTTCCGCATAATTCCTGAGAATCCGCTGCTGCCGTCGCCGAATTCATAACTTGGCCATCCGCCATTCAGAGTCTCGGTACTGTTCGACCATACCGGGTGAGAGGGACTCTCCAGTGCGATCGAATTCTCGATGTTCGCTTGGAGGACGCCACCCGGTCCGTAGGTCAGGTACATCCGCGAGCAATTGCGAATTCCTCGCACCGCATCTCCAGCGCTTCGCCTGTTCTGCAAAAGGAGATTACATTGAAAACGAGGTAGTGTGATCGGGTTACCGTTGATATCGGTTGCCGCGATCTCCTGATCGCAGTATGCTGCCGCGGCCGCGAAGCTGGTAAGGTCGATCTCTGCCGCCGTCCACCCGCTTCTTCGCAGCACATCCAGAAGAATCCAGGCGGGATTGTTCGAGAACTGATCGCTTATGTAGGTTCCGTCCGCTGCATAGACCGGCACCAACAGCCCTTGTACCAACACCTCCACACTGGGAAGGGAAGTTCCGTTGTTGAGCTGGTTCGGAACCACCACCGAAAGATACGCCATGCTCCCGTATGGATCGCCGGCTGGCGCCCCGGTGGAGTCCGTGAAATTAGGATCTAAGGCGCCATCTCGCGTCCCCAGTGTCTCTATGTTGTACCAACCGGTGCCCGTCATATTGGTGCCGCTCACAGCGATCGGTATCTCCACGTCATTGACCAGAACCGTCAGCACGCCCTGAATCTGGCCGATTCCTAGGAGCACCTCCATCCGCGTCAGGTTTCCGTCGTTCCGCGCGAACGTCACGATCGGCTGCTGCCAAACCGTTCCGTAAATCATCGGGACATAGTCGTTATAGAGAGCCTGATTAATCGAAACCGCCGACGTCGACCACGCCTTTCCGTAGCTCCGGACGCTGATTGCCGGTGGAATGAATTCCAGTCCTCCGAATCGCGTGAACATGCCCCTTGCTTGGCAGTCCGTGCGTGCATAACCGCAATCTGTGTAAGGAGCGGCGCCGTTTAGATTCCCCATTCCACCTGGAAGGCCTGCCGAGTAGCCGCAGCGGTAATACAAGGAGTACTTGCCATTGATCCCCCCGTCCACGGCCTCCGTTTGCTGTGCCGGTGTCGCCGGAAACTGCCAGGGGCACCGCCGTTCAATCTGCATTTCGGGTAGGAACACCCTCTGCAGGCTCATGCGATTCAGCGCAGTTAACCGAAATGTTGATTCGTCGCTCCGGTCAGGCGGATTGCATATTCCCTGAAAGACCACCGTGATCTCTGTGAGGGCTGCATTGTCCGGCAGGTCGTAGAAGAGCACCCCAACTGTGATGCGCGCGCCCTTCCATCCAACGGACCGTTCGATTTCCGAGAAGTAAGAATCGGCATTGGCCAGGAGAATCGAGATCTGCGGGCTTCCATCGATCCCTTGATCCGACGCCGTTTGAATATCGAAAGCACTATGCTGGATCACTCGGGCGGTGTACGTGTTTCCTCCCGCTGTCACCGTGTGTGTGCACCAGTATTCCGTTTGCCCGTTGGAAAGAACGCAGTTGAAGACGATTAACGGCGTGTCGGTGACGGTCTGCTCCTTCAGATCAGAGATTGTTTGCATAAAGAATATTGACCGTCGCCGAATGTCGATTTACATCCGTGCTCGTAAAGGTGAGCGCGTCGTCGCGCAAACGGGCATTTTCGTAGCACCCGCCCGTCGTGCTCACCTTGTATAGTGATGGGCTATCCTGCGGTTCCAGTTGCAGGCCATATATATCGACGGCAGCGCCTGGCCCAAACTTGATTCCGAACGTCATGGATGAGGCTGTCGAGTCCCCGGTTCCGGTGCAGGCAAACCGCTGCCAATCGGTACTGAGGTTCCGATCGTAGCGATTGCTTCCGAGTAACAACGTGAGCGTTCCAGGCGTCGACGCCTTTGCGTACACGCTCAGGCAATATACATATCCGCCCGGCGCCGTCAGAGTTTGCGACAACTCCTGTGGCGCCGCTCCGGAGTTGGTCACTTGCCATGCGTTGTTTCCGCCCGTTGGGTCGGCATTGGCTCCGGCGAGCGAAAGAAACGACGACGCATCCCAAACTGCATTGCTCCAGTCGTTGCTCCACGCCAACAGGTTCGCCGTTGGATCGACGAATGTGAAATTGTTCAGCGTGCCCTCGGCGGCCGCGAAGAACTGGAGCAGGGTGGTCAGTTCCGAATCGCTCAGTGCGGCGTACTTCAGTTGCCACTCCACGGTTGCCGCCCCTGGGTCAGCGAGCTTTACAGTCGTACCGTCCTTGGCCGTATTGACCAAGGTCCGCATCTGGCGCCGTTTCTGGGCAGGAAACTGAGCCAGGGCGCCGGTCGGAAGTTGGGGGTAAATGAGCATTAGAGGTTCCGGTTTTCTATCACCGTCAGCGATGTCTGTCCCTGCATTTCTGCCATCGAACCTAAGGGCAAAGCGTCGCTGGCCAAGCTGCAATTCGGGTACTGCATTCCATCCCACGGGTCCGTGAATGCAAAGCTCCCGAGCCGGCCCTGGTTATCTTCGAAGCGTCCTCGCTGTTTGGCATGGGTTGCATTAGGGGTGAAAGAATGCATCAACGAGGCACCCTCCTCGTGCCACAGCCTTCATTCTTCGGTTCTCCGGTTTGGGTGATCCGGAAATCGGGTTC
>Ga0182016_10002623_pt1 | contig 20940 bp, 19 predicted proteins | sample 712S2MmetaG_FD_120491 | JGI IMG/M metagenome (GOLD analysis project Ga0182016, IMG submission 120491) | Permafrost microbial communities from Stordalen Mire, Sweden - 712S2M metaG | ecosystem: Environmental > Terrestrial > Soil > Wetlands > Permafrost | place: Sweden: Stordalen | collected... | reverse complement strand
CGAGACGCTCACCGGCGATCCGCTGGTGGCGGGAAGATTTCCGGGCGTGATCACGCCCGTGCCGTTAGCGAAGACTCCGGTCAGGCTGGCCGGGCTGCCTGATGTAACGCTGGCTGGGCTGGCTATGAAACTGGTGATGGTCGGCGGGGTGGGCGTCACTGTGACCGTGGCTGTTTGCGTAATCGCTGGCCCGGTGGCTGGAGTCACCGTGAGGGTGTAAGTGGTGGTCTGCGTGGGCGAGACGCTGACTGGCGATCCGCTGGTGGTGGGAAGATTGCCCGGCGTGATTGTGCCCGTGCCGTTAGCGAAGACTCCGGTCAGGCTGGTTGAGCCGCCGGCTGTGATGCTTGCTGGGCTGGCGGTGAAGCTGGTGATGGTCGGCGGGGCGGGCGTCACCGTGACCGTGACTGTCTGCGTAATCGGCGTCCCGGTGGTGGGAGTCACCGTGAGCGTATAGGTGGTCGTGACCGTGGGCGAGACGCTGACCGGCGATCCGCTGGTGGCGGGAAGGTTGCCCGGCGTGATTATGCCCGTGCCGTTGGAGAAGACTCCCGTCAGGCTGGTTGAGCTGCCTGATGTAATGCTTGCCGGGCTGGCTATGAAACTGGTGATGGTCGGCGGGGCGGGCGTCACCGTGACCGTGACCGTCTTCGTAATCGCTGTTCCGCTGGTGGGAGTGACCGTGAGGGTATAAGTCGTCGTGACCGAGGGCGAGACGCTCACCGGCGATCCGCTGGTGGCGGGAAGGTTGCCCGGCGTGATTATGCCCGTGCCGTTAGCGAAGACTCCGGTCAGACTGGTTGAGCCGCCCGCCGTAATCGACGCCGGGCTGGCCGTGAAGCTGGTGATAGTCGGCGGGGCGGGCGTCACCGTGACCGTGGCTGTTTGCGTAATCGCTGGCCCGGTGGCTGGAGTCACCGTGAGGGTGTAGGTGGTGGTCTGCGTGGGTGAAACGCTGACTGGCGTCCCGATGGTTGCTGGGAGGTTGCCTGGAGTGATTATGCCCGTGCCGTTGGCAAAGACTCCCGTCAGGCTGGTTGAACCGCCTGCCGTAATCGACGCCGGGCTGGCCGTGAAGCTGGTGATGGTGGGCGCAACTGGATTCACAGTGACCGTGACTGTTTGCGTGACCGCTGGCCCGATGACTGGAGTCACCGTGAGGGTATAAGTAGTGGTCTGTGTGGGCGACACGCTCACTGGCGTTCCGCTGGTGGCGGGAAGATTGCCCGGAGAAATCACACCTGTACCGTTGGCGAAGACTCCGGTCAGGCTGGTTGACCCGCCGACTGTGATGCTTGCCGGGCTGGCCGTGAAGCTGGCGATACTGGGTTTTGTACCAGACGTCACTCCGGCGGCAGGATCTATACATCCGGTCATGCCGGCCATACATAAGCTCAGGGAAAATGCCCAAAGGGCAATGGCGGTCGTGCGTTTCATTGCGGCTCCCGTAACCGAAGCAACCAAATGAACGTCAGTACTGCAATCCCTGGCAGGCAAAAATGCGCCCCAGCCGGATATCCATGTTTGGACTTTATCTCGGGTAATCGTACCTGTCCTGCGGGGGAAAATGCAAGACAAAGTTGCTGGACGTCTCATTCTTCCGCAGATGCAATTGCCGAAGAGGGTGAAGACACCTCAGTAGATTGGCATGATCGGCAAATGCAATCGCCGGCCTTTGAATAGATGCGGGGATCACCCGTGCGACCGGCTGCACTGAAGTGCAACTACTTGCGTATTGCGCGCGGGCGTGTCACCGATTCCTGCCGCTCACCGATCTTCGCCAGCAGCGCCTTGGGGGCCGGCCTGCATCCGCAGTACCTTGTGTGCTCAACGTGCCACTCGATCCGCTCTTTCTCGGTGGCCCTGTCGGGCATCTTGTGCTGCTTGTGCCACTCCCGGTTCATCGTCTCTCCTTTGGCGTTGGCGCCCGATTGATTCCCCAATCATCGCAATCATACCCCCAAACGCAACGGCGGCCTGGGCGCATTGCCCAGGCCGTCGCCGGTGAACTGTTGGTATTGGACTAAGGCCATCGCGCTGCCGCGAGTGCCCGGCATCTTCACATTGGCATCGTTGCCTCTTCGCGACCGCTCGTATGACGATACCCGCTAAGGCGGGCTCCTCGGCGACTTGTTAAGTCGCACAAATGGAAAATCGCCATTTTGCGTTTCGGTTCAGAGGGTTGCATATCCAGTGAAAAGCAGTAGCATCCAGTGCGGTTTGAATTCTCTCCGCCGGAGCAACCTAGGGGTCTGGGGCGCGATGCCCTAGGCCTCAGTCACCTCACGTACGAAACATCTCAAAGAATTTTTCTGCATCTTTTGGATCTACCTCCTTTCCCGTGTTCCGTTAATGTACCCCTCAATTCACGTGGCGTCAATGAAACTTTTCGTCCACATCCAAAGTTTTTCCGCCCGCCGCTCCCAACTCGGCACTCTTTGCCCCCGATCTCTGTCTTCACCAACTATGCAGCCACTCTTCATCCCGCCCGATCCGGACTGGCGCATTGAACAGCTCCGTCAGCCTCGCTTCAGTGAGCAGTATTTCGCGTGGCCCGTCGGCGACAATCCGCCCGTCCCGCATCAGAATTACCCGCTCGATCTCCGGCAGAATATCGCCCAAATGATGCGTCACCAGCACCAAACCCGTTCCCTCGCGCGCCAGCCGCCGCAGCGTCTCGCGCAGTTCCCGTTGCGCCGCCAGGTCCAGCGCATTCGAGGGTTCATCCAGCAGGAGCTGCCGGGGCCGATGCACCAGCGCGCGCGCAATCAGAATCCGCCGCTTCTCCCCGGCAGACATTTCGCCCACCAGTTGCCTTGCCAGGTGTGAAGCTTCCATGCGTTCCAGCGCCTCCACGGCCCGTTCGCGCATTTCCGCCGTCACGCGCAGATTGGGCCATAGCGTTGAAGCCGAAAAGAACCCGGCGATCACCGCATCCAAACCCGTTGTCACCGCGGTCCGCTCTCCCGGCAGTTCACCAAGCAACCCCGCCGCCACCACGCCAAAGTGCTTGCGCAACTGCGTCAGATCCCACCGCTCGCGGCCAAAGATCCGCACTGACATTCCCGGCTGAACCATGGGATAAATCTGGCATGTCATGGTCAATATCAGCGTCGACTTGCCGCACCCGTTCGGCCCCAGAATGGCCACATGCTCCCCGGCGCGAATCGTCAGGTTCACATCGCGCAGCACCACCCGCTCGCCGCGCGCCACACTCACTTGCCGCAATTCAAGGAACTGATCCTCCACAATCTCCACCGCTTCCGCACCGTTCTCCGTCATCGCACCCTCGTCCACCTGCTAGATTAAATGGGATAACGCCCACGCCTACGACCGGAACCTATATGTCTGACGCCTCACAATTCCTCATCCCTCGCGGCTTCCGCTTTGGCGCGGTCAAAGCCGGGCTCAAGAAGAGCGGCCGCACCGATTTCGCCCTCATTGTGGCCGACGCTCCGGCCAGCGCCGCCGCCGCCTTCACCGCCAACCGCGTTATCGCCGCGCCGCTTATCGTGGACAAAGAGCATCTGCGCGCCACGGGCGGAAAGGTGCGCGTCGCCGCCATCAACGCCGGCAACGCCAACTGCGCCGCCGGCGAGCCCGGCATGGTCGCCGCCCGCGTCACTTGCGATGCGGCTGCCGCGATTTTCGATTGCCCGCCCGAGCAGGTCTTTCCCTCTTCCACCGGCATCATCGGCGTCCCGCTGCCGGCGGACAAAATCCTCATTGCCCTGCCCGCGCTCAACGCATCGCTGGGCCGGGAGTTCGACCACTTCCAGCAGGTAGCCCAGGCCATCCTCACCACAGACACCGTGGAGAAGACCGCCTTCGCCCGCCTCGATATCGACGGCAAAGAAGTTCGCATCGCGGCTCTGTGCAAAGGCGCAGGCATGATCCACCCGCAGTTGGTTCCCCACGCCACCATGCTGGTCTACGTGCTGACCGATGCAGCCGTGGAGCCCGCCGTGCTGGATGGCTACCTGCGCCAGGCTATAGAGGTCAGCTTCAACCGCATCTCCGTGGATGGCGACACTTCCACCAACGACACCGTGCTGCTGCTTGCGTCCGGAGCCAGCGGCGCGGCAATCGGCTCGGGCAATGCCGAGTTTGCGGCGGCACTGACCCAGGTCTGCACCTCGCTGGCGCGCCAGATTGTCGCCGATGGCGAAGGCATTACCCATGTTGTCGAATTGCGCATCGACGGCGCGGCCTCGAACGCCGATGCCCTCAAGGTCGCCAAGGCCATCGCCCACTCGCCACTTGTTAAGACCGCCTGGGCCGGCGGTGATCCCAACTGGGGTCGCCTGGCCGCAGCCATCGGCTACTCCGGCGCGGAGATCGATCCCGATCGCTTCGATATTCACTTCGGCGATCTGCCTATCTGCCGCAACGGCGGCCGCGCTCCCGAATTCGACGAAGCGGCAGCGCACGCCTACATTGCGCAGCGCGAGTTCTCCATTTCCATTCAGCTCCACCAGGGCCGTGGCGCTTGCGTCTTCTGGACAACCGACCTGACCCACGAGTACATCCATATCAATGCCGACTACTCCAGTTAGCCGACGCCATTTTGTCTGCAGCCCCGCAAGGCTCTATACTCATCTCCCGTACAGTGCCTGTCGAAGCGCCCGCGCTATGGCATTTCTCAGGCAAGGAGCACCACCCATGGCAACCATCGCGCCCATCCGGGAATCCGATCTCGAGTTCGACAACGGCAGCTTCGACTCAGCCGCCTTCGCTGCCCGCGCGCTCTGCAGTTGGCAGGCGCTGGCCGCGATCATCGATCACACGCTGCTCAAGCCGGACGCCACGCGCGATCAGGTTCTGAAGCTCTGCGACGAGGCGATTCGCTACCGCTTTGCCTGCGCCATGGTCAATCCGGTCTGGGCCTCGACGGCGGTCGGCGCGCTTTCGGGAACGGGCGTTCCGGTTGGCGTGGTCATCGGCTTTCCACTGGGCGCGTCGCTGGTCTCCACGCTCCGCCAGGAGGCAGCGGCTCTCACCCGCCTCGGCGCTCGGGAGCTGGACATGGTTCTGCCCATCGGCCAGCTCAAGAGCGGGAACCATCAGGCCGTCCACCACGCCATCCACGCGGCTGCCACGGTCGCGCATCATCACGGGGCGCTGCTCAAGGTGATTCTTGAAACGGCTCTGCTCACCGTGGCGGAAAAACTTCGCGCCGCGGAGATCGCCATCCAGGCCGGCGCGGACTTTCTCAAAACCTCCACCGGATTTGCATCGAGCGGCGCAACCGTAGCCGATGTGGCGCTTCTGCGCGGGGTGGCGGGAGGCCGTTCAGGCGTCAAAGCCTCGGGCGGCATCCGTACTCTCGGTGACGTTCGCGCCCTGCTTGAGGCCGGCGCCAACCGCATCGGCGCATCGGCCTCGGTAGCCATCGTCCGCGAACTCGGCGCGGAATAGCTTCGCCGGAATGCGACGAAGGAATCGTTTGCGTCAGCGAGCTGTATCCACGCCGGAGTCATAAATTGTCAGCTTCACGCCGGGCGGCAGGCTGTTGCGGAACGATTGAAGTTCCGGCCGCACCTTCTTCGCAGTGGAAGCATCGGTTGCATAAAACTGAACTTGCTTCTCGGCCGACGATACGCGTTCCCGAGATAAATCCATGCTCGCCACCTTTGTCCAACTGGCAGGAATTTGGTCCTCGAACCAATCGTCGTAAATGATGACGAGACGGACTTGATTGCTATCCACAAAGGCTCGATAGTCCCCGGCATCCGCGTCGCCAAAGCGGAGGAGGCGCGCCGGTTCACTGGCAAGGCCACCCAGATCGAGAACGAAGTTGGGGTTATGGTAGGAAACAAGTCCCAGGTCGTTCACGGCCACAGGCGCACGGTAGTAGTCGTTGACAAAGCGGTGCATCTGGAACTGCTGCTCGTAGATGTTGTTGGCATAATACGGAACCAGCCAGGTCGATGCGATGTAGCGTGAGCAGACCGCCGCGAGCACAGCGGCAGTTGCGCAGGAATAGATGAGGCGTCGCTTCTTGTTTGCCAGCGCGTTGCGGATTGTCTTCCGCGTGAGGCAGATACCGATTGCCGCCGTGCCGAGCATGGCATAGTCTTCATACCGGTCGAGCCAACCGAATTGGCCTGCGGCGGCGTGAGCGCCGATGAGGCTCACCAGCAGCAGCGCCATGAGGCCCTGCGATCTCCAGCGCCAGGGCGGGGACGGAAGTTGGCGAATGCATACCACCGCGGCTGCCACGCCGATCACCAGCATCACGAAGCCGGCCGGGATGCAGGCCATATTCCATGCATTCAGCCTGATTGAGTCAAGCAGACCCATGCCCGCGCCGCCCATGCCTTTGGCCGCAAAGTCGGACTTGCTCAAAACGGAACTCGGCAGAGGCGGCAGCCCCAGCCTGACGAGAAAAAGTGAAAAGCCGCCGAGGAAAAGAACGATGAGCAAGAATGCAGAGGCCGCTGTGCGCCAGCGCCCTCGCAAGGCAAGCACCAGCAGCGCGCCAAGGCTCAGAGCGAGTCCCTCATAACGCAACAGCGGACCCAGAACAATGACGGCGGGGAGCCAGGCCGGCATCACATCCGTATCCAGAAACAGCGCAAGGCCATAGATGGTGGCAGCGACGGCCGCAATGTGCAAGCTGTGTTCAAGCCCGGTGAAGACAACGCCGATGAGATTCAGGCAGATGGCCAGCAGCAGCAACGCGGCCGCTTGCGCAACCATCCCAAATGTATCCTCGGCAAGGCGCAAGTGGGCAAAGAGCCGCCACAGAATGGCCAGGGTCGCAAATAGCGCCAGGGAGTTCAGGATCAGCGGCACGTAGGGATGAAGAGGAGTTCCGGCTGCCGCTGCCAGCAGAAACGGGAAGAGGATCGAGGAGGCGGGGGCGCAATGCTGGCCCGCGTTGATGCCGTAGTTGCCATGGCTGATTTGATCGCTCAGCGCTAGAGCTATATAGGGATCGTCCATTGAATAGATAAAGGCGCCGTTGTTCAACTTAAGAATGGACAGAACAAGGCTGAGCAGAATGGCACCGGTAACGGCCAGGACAAGCGGAAAGGCGACACGTTCGGCCGGCCATCTTTGCAGCTTCTTGACGCCGGCTGGCTCTTCTTCTAACAAGAGGCCGGCAGGGATTTCGGACACTGTCATGAGCCAGCCTCAAGCATCGTATCGCATTCCGGCCGAGGCGAAGATTTCCAGCATCGCCAATCCCTGGCTGCTGGTCCAAGATCGGAAGTATCCGGCCGTTTGCTTATTGCGAGGGTAGCATAAACCAGTTGCACACTCGCCCGGCGAGCGCGTTCCCCATCCCAGGTCCCCTATCCGTTATCATTCCTATTCAGCGCCTATGGCTTCCGATCCGACAGTTCCGCCCAGCAGGCACGACTTTGAAGGCGACTATCGCCCCGCAGGCTCGACTGCGCCTCTTGAGCCCGTCAATGCCCGCGTCGATCCGGCCGACGTCGCCTACCTCATGGAACTGGCCGACGCCCTCAACACCACACTCGATCTGGAAACGCTGCTCAACCGCACTTCGCAACTTGTCCGCGCCGTCATTCATTACCGCATCTTCGCCATCTTCCTGCTCAACGACCGCACCCACGACCTGCGCGCGCGCTTTCAAATTGGGCACACCGCCGAGGGCCAGCGCGTCCGCCTGCCCATGGGCAAGGGCATCGTCGGCCAGGTAGCCCTCACCCGCCAGCCCATCCTGGTCAACGACGTCTCCACTGCGGAGCACTACATCTCCGTCAATCCCGAGGTCCGCTCCGAGCTGGCCGTTCCCCTGATCGCCAAGAACCGCCTCATCGGCGTCATGGATCTCGAAAGCGAGCAGGCCGGCTACTTCCGGCCCGAGCACCTGCACCTGCTCACCCTCACCGCTTCCCGCATCGCCCAGGCCATTGAGAATGCACGGCTCTACGCCCGCGTCTCCCGGCAGGCGCAAACCCTGGAAGTTCTCAACGAGATCGCCGTGGAGCTGGCCTCCATCCTCGACCTCGATCCGCTGCTGGAACGCATCGGCCAGCTCCTGCGCCGGCTGATCGACTACCAGATGTTCGCCATCATGCTGCTCGACGACAAGGGCGAGACCCTTGTTACCCGGTACGCATGGCGGTTCGGACAGGCTCACGCACCCTACCGCCGCTTTTCCATCAACACGGGACTGGTGGGCGCGGCAGTACGCGAGTGGCGTGCCATCAATGTCCCCGATGTCCGCAAGGACCAGCGCCACATTCATACCAACCCTGAAACCCGCTCCGAACTGGTGGTGCCGCTGTTCTACAAAGGCCGCATTATCGGCGTTCTCGATCTGGAACATACACGCCCCGCCTTTTTCCATGAAGACCACGAGCGCATCCTGACCACCTTGGCGTCCCAGGTTGCCATATCCATCGAAAACGCGCGCCTCTACCAGGCCGTCCGCCGCCAGGAGGCGCAGCTCGAGCGGGACATCGCCATGGCCCGCGAGGTCCAGCTCCGGCTGCTGCCCGCCGCGCCGCCCGAGCAACCCCATGCCGAGATGGCGGTGCGCTTTCTGCCCGCCCGCGCTATCGGCGGAGACCTCTACGATTTCATCGACTACGGACCCGGCCGCACCGCCATCGTGCTTGGCGATGTGAGCGGCAAGGCAGCCCCGGCGGCGCTGTTTGCGGCGCTGGTGAGCGGCATCATGCGCTCAGCCGCAGCACAACTGCCTGAGCCTGCGCCCATGCTCGCCCTGCTCAACGACGCCCTGCAAGAGCGCAAGCTGGAATCGCAGTATGTCACGCTGCTTTTCGCACTGTGGAACGACGAGAGCCGGACGCTGCAAGTGGCTAACTCCGGCGCGGTTCAGCCCATCTTATGCCGCCGCGGCGAGTCCATGACCGTGCGCGCGGAAGGATTCCCGCTGGGGCTGTTTCCGGAGGTGGTTTACGACGAGGTCAGCCTGGATGCGCAGCCCGGCGACGCCATCGTCTTTGTCTCCGACGGCATTCTCGACGCGGAAAACGCGCAGGCCGAGATGTACGGCAACGAACGGCTGGCCACGCTGCTGTGCCTAAACCGCGATCAGCCCGCACAGGCAATCGCAGACGCAATTCTGGAAGACGTGACCGAGTTTCAGGGCGCGCAGGACCGCTTCGACGACGAAACCATCATCGTGCTGCGCGTGCGCTGAAGGCTTGGCGCGGGATTTGGGCGCAACGCGGTCGTCTGGTAGCCCGTCGAAGGGAATGACGGCGGAGAGGTAAGCGCGCGGCTGGATGAAGGTAAGATATTGATTCTGAATATGTTGAGGAAGGATTCGTGGCTGGATGGGGGTGCACGAATAATTATCTGCAAGAATTTGAAAATATAGGTGGGGGGTGGGGGTATTAATTAAATGGTAACGAGCTGGCGGTGTTCGATACGGGGGGAGCGAGCACCCCATCGAGCCAAGTTCGCTCGATGGGGTGCTCGGCGGCCTCTTCCACTCCTGCCTGCTAATGATCAGTGTGCGCCAATGGAAGGTTATTTTCGGCAAAGAGCGGCGCGAAGAGGGCTGAGGCTTTGGGTTTCGCATCCTGCCGCGATAAGGCTGCGGAAGGATGGGCCAGCATTCGGAGCGAAACCAGAGTACCTGAATCCTCAAAAGTTTTGTGCAGGGTCGCCGCTCCCTGTTGGTCGCGTCGACTTGAATGCCGAGGGTTCGGGATATAGCAACTCTGGTTTCGTTGTAGGACAGGTAAAGAGGAGCAGCGAACGAGTGAGCCAACCCCGATTTTCCGGGCAGAGGCCAAGAGCGGTAACTATTGAAGCAACGTGGCAGTGACCACCATGCGTATGCTGTTCTTGCTGTCGAGAACGTCCGACGTGAAGACGATGGTTGGCTTGTCAATAGGAATGAGAGCCGCAGCCTGCCACCTGATGTGGCGCACGACGGGCTCGTGGAGCATTGGGTCGGCGGCCTCGGCCAGGCTGGATATATCCGCAGTGAGATTGAGGGCGAGCTGGCGGCCGATCTCGTGGACGTCCTGCACGTCAATGTCTATGCCCACATCTTGGTATGTGTATTGCCGATTCACCGGTTTTCCATCTACTTCACTAGGTCCAGTGGCAACTGGAATCCTGGAATGAGAGCGGATGGACGCGGCGCCGCGGCCGCGGGTATCGGTGTTGACTGTGGTTGTGTCGGTGCGGCTATTGAAGGGTTTGCCGTTGGCGCCCAGTTCCTCGGTCACGATGTCGAGGTGGTAGTAGTGAACCGGCGGCGCCTGGGCCTTTGCGGGGTCCTGGCTCTTGGGAGTTTCCTGGGCGTTGGATGCGTCCTGGGCAAATGTCTTGTGCCCGAAGAGCAGGGTGAGAATTAGAAAGCAGCAGTAAATGGCGAGCTTGCGCATGGGATTCTCCTTAGTTCTTGCCCTCTTGGGGCGGTTCGAGTGGTGGAATCTGGATGGCGGCGATGCTGAGAGGCGCGTCAAACTGCTTCTGCGCCTCGATCAGGTCTTTGCGTTCGGCTTCCGGAGTCTGGGCGGCGAAGATGACTAGCGCCCGCTCCTCTGGGGTAAGCGGCCGGGGTGTGGGAAAGACATCGAGCTTGGGTAGCGGCGCGGGTTTTGCCCCGGCGGCGATGCGGTGCGGCCGCGGTTTAAGCAGAGTTGCCTTAGACCTCAGAGCCACGGCCGGTTGGGGAGCCCTCGAGGGCTCAGTATGGGTGGTGATGCGCGGCAAATCCTGGAATGGGAAGGTTTGACGCACGAGGCCGGATGGCTGGTGAGTTGGTTTGGGACTTGAAAGGACAACAAAGAGAAGCAGGCATGCCGCCGCGGGTAGAGCGAGGGACCAGAAGAGCCAGCGGCGGCTCGGCGCGGGCGCAACTTCAGCGGAGACGCGGGCAAGGACGCGCCGAGTGAGACCCGAATCGGGATCGCCGTAGGTGGAAAGGGCTGAGCGCAGTAGCAGGTCCAGATCGTCATGGTCATGCATAGGAATTCTCCTGAGCGCGAAGGCGCTGAGAGGGAGTTCTCTCCATGGTGGCGAGTTTCTGGCGGAGAAGCTGGCGAGCACGCTGGAGACGGGTGCGGACCGTCCCCTCGGGGATGCCAAGAATGCCGCCGATCTCGCGGGAGTTGAGTTCGTCGGAGGCCGAAAGGACGAGAGGCAGGCGGAGTTCCTCGGGGAGCGCGTCGATCATGGCGTGGATGAGAGCATGCTGGTTGGCGAGGATCATGGTTTCCTCGGGGCCGTGATCCGGGGAGGGCGGGTCGGCGGTGACATTGGAATCTGCGCCGGAATCGACGCTGGGAGTGGCCGCATGCTGGGAGCGGGGACGGCGGTCGACTGCGATGCGCCACGCGACGCGGGCTAGAAAGGCGCGTTCGTTCGAAAGGCGCTGCCATCCGCGATTGCGATAGAGCTTCAAGAAGGTCTCCTGGACGGCGTCTTCGGCATCGTGAGCATTGAGCAGGACAGCGTAGGCAACGCGAAAGACGAAGCGCGACTGGCGTTGGACAAGGGCCGTGAACTCCGCTTCTTCGACGGTAGTCAAGACTTGCGCACTCCCTCGGCCTGCCGCCGGACGATACGCACCCGATACAGGGCAAACTTGCTGCCTGTATACACACTGAGACGGGAAAGGGAGGCGGGGTGTTCGGAAATCCTACCTGGATAGGGTGAAAAAACCGGCCCGCTTCTCTTGGGGAGGAGCGGGCCGGTTGGTTGGTCTTGCTTGACAGCTTTTGCGGCTGGGTGGAGTTATGCCTTGGCTGTGGTGAGCGCGCCGAGGTCGGCGGCTAGTTTTTCGGTGGCGAAGGCTTCGATGAGGTCGCCTTCCTTGATATCGCTGAAGCCGCCCAGGCCGATGCCGCACTCCATGCCATTGGTGACTTCGCGAACGTCGTCCTTGACGCGCTTAAGGGAGCCGATCTTGCCCTTGAAGACCTGTTCGGTTCCGCGCATGACCTTGATCTCGGCATCGCGGCGGATTACGCCATCCTGGACCCGGCAGCCGGCTATGGTGCCGACCTTGGGGATGCGGAAGACCTGGAGAACTTCGGCGCGGCCAAGGTAGTTCTCCTTGAAGGTTGGATCGAGGAGGCCGAGCATGGCCAGGCGAATTTCATCCTGCAACTCGTAGATGATGGAGTGAAGGCGGATCTGGATACCTTCCTGCTGGGCGAGTTCGGCGGCCTTGCGCTCGGGGCGGACGTTGAAGCCGATGATGATGGTGTTCGAGGCGGTGGCCAGCAGGACGTCGCTTTCCGTGATGGAGCCGACGCCGGAGTGGATGACCTTGATGCGCACCTTTTCGGTGGACATTCTGACCAGCGAGTCGGCCAGCACCTCGACCGAGCCGGTGACGTCGCCCTTGATGATGAGGGGCAGATCCTTGACGCCAGCCTGGCGAATCTGCTCGGCCAAGCCTTCGAGAGAGACGCGGGAGCTCTTGGCAAGCTGAGCGTCGCGCTCCTTCATCTTGCGGTACTGAGCGATGCCCTTGGCCTTGTCGCGGTCGGCTACCACCAGGAAGGTGTCGCCGGAGTCGGGCATGGATTCCAGGCCGAGGACTTCAACCGGGGTGGATGGGCCGGCTTCTTCGATGGGGCGGCCGCGGTCGTCGAACATGGCGCGGACCTTGCCGAAGGTGTTGCCGACGATGTAGCTGTCGTTGAGGTGCAGGGTTCCATCCTGAACGAGAACGGTGGCCACAGCGCCGCGGCCGCGGTCGAGCTTGGCTTCGATGACCGAGCCCACGGCCTTGCGACCGGGAGTGGCTTTGGGGGCGCGGATGTCGGAGACCAGGCAGATCATTTCAAGAAGGCCGTCGAGGTTCTTGCGTTTCTTCGCTGAGACTTCAACGAATACGGTGCCTTCCTGACCTGCGCCAGCCCACTCTTCAGGAATGAGGCCGCGGTCGGCGAGCTGCTTTTTGACGCGCTCGGGATTGGCTTCGGGCTTGTCGATCTTGTTGACGGCGACGATGATGGGCACGCCGGCGGCCTTGGCGTGGTCGATGGCCTCGAGGGTTTGAGGCATGACGCCGTCGTCGGCTGCCACGACAATGACGACAATGTCAGTAACCTTCGCGCCGCGCGCCCTCATGCGGGTGAAAGCTTCGTGGCCAGGCGTGTCAAGGAAGACGATTTCGCGGCCAGAAGCCGGCGAACCTTCTTTGGAGAACTTCACCTTGTAAGCGCCGATGTGCTGGGTGATGCCTCCGGCTTCGCCGGCGGCAACGTCGGTTTCGCGGATGGCGTCGAGCAGCGAGGTCTTGCCGTGATCGACGTGGCCCATGACGGTGACGACAGGGGAGCGGGGGACTTCGAGCTCGCCGGTGTTCTCGGCTTCCAGAACCTCTTCGATGGCCTGGTTGGCGATCTCCTCTTCGTAGCTGATGACGTTGGCGGCAGCGCCAAATTTGGCGGCGACATCCTTGACCATTTCCGCGTCGAGGGACTGGTTGACGGTGACAAAGACGCCCTTCATGAGCAACGTGGCGATCAGGTCTTTGGCTCGGACATCGAGTTTTTCAGCCAGATCCTTGACGCTGATGCCTTCCGTCACGGTGATTTCGCGGGTAATGGGCAGCGGTTCGCCACCATATTGCACCCCGCTATAACGAGGCGGCGGCACAAAGCCCTTCATTGGGCCTTCTTTGGTCTTCGGATACTGCTGCGGGCGTCCGCCGCGGCCTCTGGAAGGAGCGCGGGCCGGACGCGGCGCATCGCCAGTGGGGGGCGGTGCGCCGCCGCCGGGGCGGGGAGGGCCGCCGAAGCCGCCGGGACGGGGCGCTCCAAAGCCTGGGCGCGGGGCAAAGCCGGGACGAGCGCCGGGTGCACCGGGAGCGCCGGTTCCGGCGTAACCGCCGGGAGTGGTGCGGGTGGGATGCTTGGGGCGGGGTCCACCGGGGAATTGACCGCCGGGCGCGGGAGGGCCGCCGGGGGTGCGCTGCGGATAACTGCCTGGGCCGGTAGCAGGCCTGTTTCGGTCGAAGATGGGCTTGCCGCGCTGGATTCCAGCGCCGGCTGCCTGGTTGCCGGTTCCGGGCATGGGAGCGGCGGCAACGACAACGGGCGCTTTGTAGACTGGGCGCGGGCCGGTTTGGGGCATGACCATGCGGCGGGCAGGCAGAGCGGGAGTGGGCGACGGAGTATGCGCATGGCCCTGACCGCGACGCGATGCCGGGGAGGGAGCGGGCGCGCTTGGCGATTCCTCCGCCGCTTCGAGGTCGGGAGCGAGAATCTCAGGTGCGGAAGCGAGGGGTTCCTCCACGACCGGAGCTGCAATGACGGCGAACTCCTCGACAGCGCGAACAGGGGCGGGCGCTAGAGGCGGAGGGGGGACTGGCGCAACGACGGCTTCCGGCTGGACTACCGTCGAAGCCGCAACAATCGGCGCTGCGGGCACGACAGGAGCCTTGGCGGGTGCGGCCGGAGGCTGCTCAACAACAACGCGAGGCTCGCGCTCGTCTTCGTGGGCGGATGCCGCGGGAGTTGGAGCTTGGACAGGGGGCGCGGGAGGGGGTACGGCAGGCGTGGGCGGCTTGACCACGACTGCCACCGGGGGTGGAACGGCAACGACCACCGGACGGGAGGGCGCCAAGCCCGCGGGAGCCTTGGCGACAACCGGACCGGCAGGCGGCCGGGAGGCAATGGCGGGCGGAGCTGACGGCACCACAATTGGCGGCGCCTGACGGGGCTGGGGAACGATTCTGCGCGGTTCCGGCCGTGCCGGCGGCGGAGGCGCGGCCACAGGGGGAGGAACAGCGGCACGGGGCGCCACGGACGGCGGCTGCGTGCGGGCCGGAGCCTTGGGCGCATGGCTCTGGCGCGCCTCCTGCTCCTCTTTTTGCTTGTTGGCAAGGATAGCCTTCAACACGTCGCCAGGCTTGGAAACGTGAGAGAGGTCGATCTTGGGAGTGATCGCCTGAGGGGCGCGCGAGGACGCGCCGCCCTGACCGCCCGGGCGCGATCCACGCTCAAGCTGCGCGCGAACCTTCTCCGCCTCGTAATCTTCAAGTGAACTGGAATGGGTCTTTCCGCTATCCAGGCCGAGTTCCGCCAACACGTCAAGAATCTGACGGCTCTTGACTTCCAGCTCGCGCGCGAGATCGTTGATACGAACCTTACTCATCCGCCTCTTTTCAAATTGTGCTTCCCACGGCCCTTAGATGCTCATAGCTACCTCATGGCAATGGCTGTTCTTGAGAATTCGATTATCGCCCGAACGGCCTTGAAGGAGGCGCAAATTATGCGCCATCCTCTTTGGCCGCCTATTCATTGGATGCTTCGTTTTCCGATTCTTCCGATTCAAAGTCCGACGAGTCGCCACCGTTCGCCGCAGGAACGCTTTCGATGGCAAGTTCTTCCGCGGTGAGGCCGTCGGACTCCGCGCCGGCCTCAGCTTCCGCTTCTTCCATAACCACGGCTGCGTTTTCGGCTTCGGCTTCCGCATCGCCTTCGACCGCAGGCGCATTTTCGATTTCCGCTTCGCCGGATTCTTCAACGGCCGACTCGACCGAAGCGTCTTCGCACGTCTCCGCAGCTTCAGCTTCGGCGTGCTCGGCGTCGAGGGTTTCGGCCTCGGCGGATTCGGGCACATGGCCCTCTTCGCCCTCTTCAAAGTGGCCAAAGTAATGGCGCACGGCCACGCTGATGCGTTCGAGGGTTTTTTCGCCGATTCCGGGAATCTCTTCCAGTTGCTCGGGAGTCATGTCGGCCAGGGTTTCGACGGTCGTGATGCCGGCAGCGACCAGCTTCTGAATAATGCCGTCGCCAAGCTCGGTGACTTGCTCGATGGGCGTGGAGGGACCGCCGGAGAGGGCCTGCATCTGCTGCTCGACCTCCTGGCGCTTCTCTTCCTCGCTCTTGATGTCGATCTTCCATCCCAGCAGCTTGGCCGCGAGGCGGACGTTCTGGCCTTTCTTGCCAATGGCCAGGGAGAGTTGCGTGTCGTCGACAATGACTTCGAGCTGCTTGTTGGCGAGATCGGTGATGGAGACGCGGCTAACCTTTGCCGGCTGGAGGGCCTTTTGGGCAAAGGTGGTGATCTCGTCGCTGTATTCGATGATGTCGATTTTCTCGCCGCGCAGTTCGCGAATGATGGACTGAACGCGCATGCCCTTCATGCCGACACATGCGCCGACCGGATCTACGTCCTTGTCGCGGCTCTGCACGGCGATCTTGGTACGCTCGCCAGCCTCGCGGGCAATGTTGCGGATGGTCACGGTGTTGTCGTAAATCTCCGGGACTTCCGATTGGAAGAGATTGGAAACCAATTCCGGAGCAGCGCGCGAGACAATCACCTGCGGGCCCTTGGCGGCGCGGTCGACTTTGAGCAGGACGACGCGGACGCGTTCGCCGATGGTGAACTGCTCGAGGCGCGATTGCTCGCGCTTGGGGCAGCGGGCCTCAGCCTTGCCCAGATCGAAGATGATGTCCTGGCCTTCGATCCGTTTCACGGTCGCATTCAGGATCTCGTTTTCGCGGTGGGCGTATTCGTTGAAGACTGTATCGCGCTCGGCCTCGCGCACCTTTTGGAAGATGACCTGTTTGGCCAGTTGCGCGGCAATGCGGCCCAGCGGGCTGGTGTCGCGATAGAGGCGAATCTCGCTGCCCACTTCAACACCGGGAGCCAATTGGCTGGCTTCCTCGATGGTGATCTGATTGAGCGGATCCTCGATCGCGGCGGCATCGGGGACCACGGTCTTGTAGATGTAGGCCGTAATTGCGCCGGTCTCCTTGTTCAGCTCGCCGCGCATGTTCTCCTGGGTTTTGTAGTACTTGCGCGTGGCCAGGGCGATGGCCTCCTCGACGGCGCCGACAACAATGGCGGGGTCAATGCCCTTCTCCTGGCTCAGGAGCTCGATACTCTGGTACAAAACGCTGGTGGCCATACTTTGCTTGCTCTCTCGCTTGCTGCCCGGCGCGGGCCGATTGCGGGCCCATGCCGGTTTGGTTGTTAAGTGGGACCAGTCCCTAGTCCCTAAGTCCCTGCTTCTTAAATCTCCGGTACCAACTGCGCCTTTTCGATGTTGTCGAATGCAATTTCGACTACGCTGACGCCTGTCTTCTTCGACTTGCTGTTCTGCTTGACCGCATTGAGGTCAAGCGTGATTGTTTTTCCGGCCTCCGCGTTCGATGCGGCTGCTAGGCGTCCCTGCCAATGCCGGTTGTTGCGGATCGGCTCAAAGGTCTGAACCTTGACCAGGCACCCTTGAAACCGCTGAAACTCCTCCGGCCGGGTCAGCTTGCGATCCAGGCCCGGCGAACTTGCCTCCAGCGTGTACTCCGCGCCGGGAATGAGGTCTTCCACGTCCAACAAAACACCAAAATCGCGGCTGAACGCGGCGCAATCCTCATGGGTGATGCCGGAAAGCTGCTCGACGTTCAGCGTTCCCTCGACCAGCCGCTCCGGAAGATCCCCTAACCCAGCCGCGATTGCCGCCCTGAGTTGCGCGCGGCCCTCGGCATTCTTTTCCAGGACGATGCGGAGGGTTCGCTCCTTTGCAGGGCCGATGAACTCCAGGTCCACCACGTCCAGCCCATGCGAGACGGCCACTCTTGCCGCCGCTGCCCGAATTTCGTCCAACTTCACTGCCATCGTCTAATGCCGCCCAATTACGCCAGCAATTTGGCGGCTTTTTCGGGGGTTCAGCCCCTGGGTTTTGCCGCAAATAAAAAGTGGGCTGTAAGCCCACTCCTCTCTCCGCCAGCCGGCCTAGTCACGGCAACCATGGCGGACAAATTCGTCTGCATTGCTATCATAGGCGAAAATGCGGGGGAATTCAATGTGCAAGTGAGGCGGAAAGTGGGTCAGTTTCGATTCACAGGATCCCCGGCAAAAGCAAAGGCCCTCCGACGAGGGCCTTATTCATCTTTCGCATTGTCTCTGTTTTTTTCAGTCTCGGCTCTTGTTTTTGCTTCGGCTTCTGATGCTTCTGGATGCCAAAAATGGTGAATTGGTATGTTCAGTTTTCGGCTGAAGTACTGCAGCAATCTCGGAACCACTTCACCTTTGAGAACATGCGACTCTAGAAAATCCCCTCGCATGATGGTGTACGTATGGGTCTCGTCGTCATCTAGGGAGACAAATACCCGGTGATCTCTGAGAACCTTAATCACGTCTGACTGTGAAACGCCCTCGCTCATTCAGGCAGCCATTTCAGGACACGGTGGCTCAACAAGGTAGTCGATGCCCTGATACCCCAGCGTCTTGCTAATGTCATCATGAAGGCTCACATGGGAAAAGCGGTAATGGTTCCCTTTCCTGTGCAATTCTCTCCACACATTCTGAGGCGCAACCTTGAGGAAGTGCTCAATGTCGCAGTGCATCTTGATGTTCAGGTCTATGGTCCCTTTCAGACCCTTCTCAAAGTTCTTCTTAACTTCCTCGACGCTATGGCCACTTGCCGCATAGTCGATCTCTAACCCCTGGGCAAACCATGCATCGCTTTCGTGGCAGATAATCACTCTCAGATTACCGATCCCTACGATGTGGGTCTTGCCGTCTGTACTATGCACAGCCGTGGTTTGTGGAGAATTTCCCTTGACCCTATCGAGAGCCTTCTTCGGGTTAATCCCAGCGCCCGCCATATTTCCTCCGTTTTCAGCCCGCAACCGCAAGTTTTTCCTTGCAGCCGAGCGAGTACGACTCGCCTTTTGGATAATTTTGACCCTCTCCTCAGGACTAAGCGCCTTGGCTCGCCCCTTCCCTCAGGCTAAGCTGCCTCATCGAGAGACAGTTCGCTTACGTCCCACATTCAGCAACGCTTCACTGGTCGCCTCTTGCACTTGATGAAACGCCTTGCACGTTAAGGCCCACATGGCGCTTCCTGCTGTTAGACGCACCACACACGACAATGGATGCACTCAGCGAGGAGCCTGGATTCCCGTTTTACCCGCAGAACGCAAACCTTGCAAGGGAAAAATGGACGCACTTCGCAACGCCAATTGCCGTGCATCAAGCTTACCAGCACAGTTATATCGAAGTTTACCACTAAAGTGGTAAATCTTTCGCTGTCAAATTTAGCAGCAAGTGGGGCGGAGCGGGCGCATTTTCCTCATTTCAGCGGGCGCATTTTCCTCATTTCTGCGAGGTCCGGCAGTCGAAGGTGCGGAGCATGGCATCCCAGCCTTTCCGCGAGAAAAGATTCTCTTTTGCAGGCGGGAAGATGCCGGTCCGGCGAGGGCCTACCGGTAAATCACTGGGATGAAGTGCTGCTCCTGGTAGGGCGGGCGGACGTACTCCGACTTCACCAGCGGGGGCAGTTCCAGCGCCTCGGGAGTTAGATCTTTGTAAGGAATCTTGGAAAGCAGATGGCGGATTACGTTGAGCCGGGCGGCTTTCTTGTCTTCGGAGTTGACAACGAACCAGGGGGCCTGCTTCTGGTCGGTTGCGTTGAACATATCGTCTTTGGCGCGGGAGTAGTCGGCCCAATGCTTGCGGGACTCGAGGTCCATGGGGCTGATCTTCCAGCGCTTGGTGGGGTTGGTCATGCGGTCCTGGAAGCGGCGCTCCTGCTCCGCATCGCTGACCGAGAACCAGTATTTGATGAGGACGATGCCGGAACGCACCAACATGCGCTCAAACTCCGGGCACGTGAGCAGGAACTCTTGATACTGGGCTTCGGTGCAAAAGCCCATGACGCGCTCGACGCCGGCGCGGTTATACCAACTGCGGTCAAAGAGGACCATCTCGCCCGCGGCGGGCAGGTGAGGAACATAGCGCTGGAAGTACCACTGAGATTTTTCGCGCTCGGTGGGCGTGCCAAGCGCCACGACCTTGCAGATGCGTGGATTGAGGGATTCGGTGATGCGCTTGATTGCGCCGCCCTTGCCGGCCGCGTCGCGGCCCTCAAAGAGCACGACGACTTTCAGTTGTTCGTGGCGAATCCACTCCTGAAGCTTGACCAGTTCAACCTGCAAGCGGATGAGTTCTTTTTCGTAGTCGCAGTCTTTGCCGATGCGCTTGACATTGGCGTCGGCCGGCGGCAATAACGGCGAGGCATGATCCTTGCCGTTCACGGGTGCTTTCTTTTCGTCGGCGCCGTCGGCTTTCTTCTTGTTCTTGTCTCCCATGCATCCTCCTCGAAGCTAGAGCCGCGGTTGCAGGCGGATAGGCCGGTTGAAAGATTTATCGGCATTGCCGGGGTAATTGTGAGCGAGTCAATTCCAAGCAGGGAGACCGTGAACTCCATCGTTGCGGCGTAAACTCGCCGCCCGGCTTGGAAATTTCAGGCTGTCGGAACAGCATACATCATTTTTTGTAATAGGCCTGTAATGTTTTGCCGATTTTCCGCAAGGGAGGGGCAGTAGCGAATGCGATTGCTTTCAGGTGCGCCCAGCCGCGTGCCGGAATTCAGCTTGTTTTCGGCTCCTGGTCTTCGGCCGACTCCACACGCACTTTTCCGATGCGGCGGCCTTCCATTGCGACGACAGTGAGACGCCGGCCCTCGAAGGTGATGGATTCCCCAGCCTGGGGGATGTGGCCGAGGCGCATGAGCATGAATCCGGCGAGGGTTTCTACGCCGCCGTCGCGGGGCAGGCTCCATTGCATCTGGGTTTCCAGGTCGCGCAGGTTTACGCCGCCATCCATCAGCAGCGCGCCGCTGGCGGTGGTCAGCGCGGGCAGGGCGGGCGAGTCGAATTCGTCTTCGAGCTCGCCGGTAAGCTGCTCGATGGCGTCCTCGGCCGTGACCAGGCCGACGGTGGAACCGAATTCGTCCACGACGATGGCCATGTGGCGGCGGCGCTGCTGGAAGTCGCGAATGAGATCGAGGGCGCTTTTGGTTTCAGGCACCACGAGGACATCGCGCATGACCTGGCTGAGCTTCAATTCGACAAAAGGGGCGGCGGGCCGAAGACGCTTCGGCGTCTCCCAGGTCTCGGAAGCCAAACCTTTCGGCGGGCTGAGGGCAGTCTCGGGGGCGCCCGGCGCTCTGGACCGGAAGAACATGAGCCGGGCGAGATCTTTGGAGTAGACGACGCCGACGAT